>Ga0070729_10003677_pt1 | contig 17422 bp, 8 predicted proteins | sample tdDd472_FD_66725 | JGI IMG/M metagenome (GOLD analysis project Ga0070729, IMG submission 66725) | Marine sediment microbial communities from the Atlantic coast under amendment with organic carbon and nitrate - tdDd47.2 | ecosystem: Environmental > Aquatic > Marine > Coastal > Sediment | place... | reverse complement strand
GTTCGATGGGCCGAACGCGAGCGCCAGCGTGGTCTGGCCGTGGGCTTCCCACTCGTCGACCAGCGACCCGTCCGCCACGCGGAACACGCGGATCCAGGCGTCGTCGTCGATGTCCCAGCCGCCCTCGGCGCCAGCCACCAGCGACCCGTCGGGACTGAAGGCCACGGCGGCCACGTCCTCGATGAATCCGCCCAGCTCGCCGACCTCCGCCAGCGTCTGCAGGTCGAAGAGCTTGACGGTGTTATCGGTGCAGCCCACCGCCAGGTGCCGGCGATCGGGCGAGAAGGCCAGGCTCCTGATGTAGCCGTAGCCGCAGTAGAGTTGGCCGTACTCGGCGCCGCTATCGGTGTAGTAAAGGGTGACGTACCGATTGACGCCACCGCCGCCGGTCGCCACCAGGGTACCGCTCGGGGAGAACGCCACGTAGCAGCCGTAGTGGTCACGGATCGCGGTCTCGGTCGCCACGTCCCAGACGCGGCTGACACCGCCGGGGGGATACGTTCCCTCCACCCAGCCCGTGGCGACAAGGGCGCCGTCGGGCGAGAGGGCCGCCGACAGCAGGTCGTAGGTGTGCGGGCCGAGGGTGTGGAGAATGGTGCCGGACTCGGTGGTCCAGAGGCGGGCAGTGGTGCCGCCGCCCGAGAGAAGCGAAGCGCCGTCGGTGGCAAACTCGACGGCGTAGACCTCGTCGTCGTGGCCGGTGACGTCCCAGAGAATGTCGGGGGTGGGCTGCGCGGTGGCCAGGGGAGCGAGCAGGGCGAAAAGGCCGGCGAGGACTGCCGGCGGTATGAGCTTGTTCACAATATCCCTCCTATCAGCGTTCGACTGAGAACGATCAAGGGCGCCGGATTGCAAGGCCTGGTGGGTGTCGTTCCCCGTGTGATGAGTATGAAACGAGCGACGTGTCAGTGACGGTTCGGACTTGCGGGTGTGCATTCTGTGTATTCGTCCGCCCTGATATTCAAGGACCTACGGCATCTGTCGATAAGCCCTGATTATGGTCAAACTAGCTCTTCAAATGCCGCTCTCAGCCTTCCGAACCCGCGAGGCACTGATCCTGGAAGACGCTGCCTTGCACCGTCAGATCTAAGTCCTACAACGCACTTGTAGCGGACCTGGCCTGAAATGTGTTACTGAAGCTGGCGACGCACACACTGGCACCCTCAAGCCTGTGTCGATACATTCGTCCCTAACGAAGTCATGCTTTGATAGGGTCGCTACGTTTTTGAAAAGGATATCTCGCATAGGGCGTCTGCCGAGTATTCCATCTGCGCCTTGCTGTAACACATACGGCTTACTAGAGATGATCGCAGCGTGACACTAAACACCACAGAAAAACCCCGCCACCAACCAGCAGCGGGGTCCCAATCATCAACCCGTGGGCTGACTGACTAACCTACCAACGGTCACCGGATCAGCGACACCTTCCGTGCCTTCACGCCGGACTCAGTTTCTAAATGAACGAGATAGCTACCTGAGGGCACCGCTCGCCCCATCGCATCCTTTCCATACCAAACGACAGTGTGATGGCCTGCGGGGTAGGTGCGGTCGGCCAGGACGTTCAGCAAGCGGCCGCCCAGATCGTACACGCCGACCTCGGCCCACTCGGTGCGCTTTAGCGAGAAGGAGATCGTCGTCTGGGGATTGAAGGGGTTGGGGTGGATTGCAAGGCGTTGACCGGCGTGTGGAACGTCCTCATCTGGATTCGCTTCGTCGGAATCGCCTTCGATAGCAACGGAGTCGTCGCATTGCGGCCAGCCGATCTGCAGACCGTACTGGCCCCGCGCGACGTAGACTAATTCGCCGTCGAACGCGACATCCCGAGCAGATCCCCACAGGCTGACCGACGCCACGAGTATCGGCGAAAATGGCAACGATACGTCGATCACGCAAAACGTACCGTGCGCAAGCGTTACATATGCATAGCTGCCAAAAACCGTGACACCGGTGGCCTCGGTGTCGGTTTCCCAGGCTCCAACAACAGCCGGCGTTATCGGTTCGGAGACATCGATGACGCGGAGCCCATATTCTCCATACACCGCATAGACGTAGTCGTCAGCAACGACGACGTCACGAGTGACGCCAGGCGTCTCCACGACACTCATGTGTATCGGCCAGGCAGGATCCGATACATCGATTACTTCGAGTCCACTGTAACCATAACCGTCACCGAGTGCTGCGTATGCGAACCCGTCGGCAACCGCTACCTGTCGCGTTGCAGATATGGTCGGGAAGTTGCTCACGAGGCTCGGCGATTCAGGATCGGTAACGTCGACGACCTGTAAGCCGGCCGTACCGCCCGCGATATAGGCGAGATGGCTCTCAGTGGCTATCCCGTGGGCTTCACCCGGTGTTTCGAGTGTACCCACGACCTGCGGCGAAGCCGGTATGGCAACGCTGACAGCAAGCAACGCACTCGGCCAGCCCATTGTCAGATAGACGTAATCACCAGAAACAGCGACATCTCTGTATTCGCCGTAGCTCGGCGGTCCCAAGGCGCCGACAACGACGGGAGATATAGCTTCGGAAACATCGATGAGGTGCAACTCGAAAGGATCCGCCGCGTAGACAAAGTCGCCGGATACGGCCAACCATTCGACGCTCGCGGGCGTTTCCACGCTGCCCACGATTGGGGCGCTAACGGGATTCGTGATGTCAATCACCTGAAGACCTGAACCATAATCCGCGGTATAGGCATAGCTGCCCGAAACGGCCACACCTCTGGCAGAGCCTGGCGTGTTCACACTGGCGACCAGCTGCGGACTTGTAGGATCCGTGATGTCGATCACCTGAAGACCGTACCAATAGTCCCCGACGTAGGCGTAAGAACCCGCGACGGCTACGCTAACGGCATCGCCCGGCGTGTTCACGCTGCCGACCAGCTGCGGACTTGTAGGATCCGCGATATCGATCACCTGCAGACCGGAACTACTGCCCGCGACGTAGGCGTAGTTGCCAGCAACGGCAACACCTCTGGCATAGCCTGGCGTGTCCACGCCGCCGACAAGCTGCGGGCTCGCAGGATTCGTGATGTCGATCACCTGCAGACCGGAGTAGCGGTCCGCTATGTAGGCATAAGAGCCCGCGACGGCTACGCCACGGGCATTGTCCGGCGTGTCCACGCTGCCGGCGAACTGAAGGCTATCAGGATCCGTGATGTCGATCACCTGCAGACCGGAACTACCGTCCGCAATGTAGGCGTAAGAGCCCGCGACGGCTACGCCACGGGCATTGAGCGGCGTGTGCTCGCTGCCGACGAGCCGAGGGATCTCAGGATCCGTGATATCGATCACCTGCAGACCGTAATCTTCGTCCCCGACGTACGCGTAAGAACCCGCGACGGCTACGCAAATGGCATTGCCCGGCGTATCCACGTTGCCGACAAGCTGCGCACTTGTAGGATCCGTGATGTCAATCACCTGAAGACCGTACCAATAGTCCCCGACGTAGGCGTAAGAACCCGCGACGGCTACGCTAACGGCATCGCCCGGTGTATCCACGCCGCCAACCCAATGCAGGTATTCTCCGTAGTCTATGCAGTCCTGAGACCAAGCGAGAGAAGGAAGCAATGCGGCCGCAAGTGCGACGGGTATGAGATTCTTCATCGATTTACCCCCTTGCACACATGTACGAAGACAGGCCCCTCAGCTAGGCGCTCACCGCACCAGCATCATCTTCCTCACCGCCACGACCGACTCGGCCTCCAGGCGAACCAGGTAGGTCCCCGAGGCCACGTCGCAACCGGATTCATCCTGACCGTTCCACTTCACTTGATGCCGCCCTGCAGCTTGACTGCCGCTGAACAGGACGCCCACACGTCGGCCGCGTAGGTCGTACACAGCGACGGTCACGTCCTGACGCTGCGGGAGTTCAAAGGTGACGGTGGTCAGCGGATTGAACGGATTGGGCTGGTTCCCGACCAGTCTCACGACGGCAGGCACGACAGGTTCAGGGACGGCCGAGACCGGCAGGCCGAAGAACGCGATGATGCTGTGTAGCAGGTCATGCCGGGTACTGGGCGGTTCGAGATCGACCAGCTCGGCGAGTGCATAGGAGAAACAAAATGTCTTCTCACCTCCGGCGCCCTCGTGTTGCACACCGACCGTGTGGTAGAGCGGTTCTTCGAACGCAGAAACACCATTCGTACCGGGGACAAAGTGATCGATGTTGTCGAGTTCGAATTGATTCGTCCCCTGGAAGTGGACGCCACTCGCCAACGAACCCGGTTGTCCAACGAGCTCCAGGCATCCACTGTCTTCACCGTCAACAACAGAATCCAGCCCGAATGCGCCGTGCAGCTCCGTATTCCCGACCTGGTCCCGACCCAGCGGATCACCTCCCTCGAGATAGATCCTGCCGCCCTGTTCCAGGCTTTCCAGCAAGACGTCACTGCGGACATCGTTCAGTATGCCCTTCTTGCTGCCTATATTGCCGAACGAGAGAAACGCGGCGTCAAAACCCACGAGGGACGTGGGAAACGACGAGGCATAGGTGACGGGGGTGTAACCCAGGTCAATGAGCTCATCCCGGATGAAGCTGCCACTGTAGTCGCGCTCGCCGGGAGCGACATCCCAAACGAGAACGCCGTCGTTGACCAGCACGCAATCGTCAAAGACGAAGGTGTCGGTCTCTGTCCCGTTGCCGACCGTCAGCCGCACAGGATGGTAGCCGGGCTCATTGAAGGTCCATTGCGGGTTCTGATCGTACGAATCGATGGTGCCGTCGTCGTCGAAGTCCCAGACCCAAGAAGTGGCCGGTGTTGCCGGATCCGCGTGGGAGAGATCAGTGAACTGCACCGTCAACGGGGGTGGCCCGGCCGACACGTCCGGCATGAAGTCCGCCAGGAGATATTGCTCAGGCAGGTCCAGCTCCAGAAAATCGATGATGCGGAGGACCAGATTGCTGCGACTGCTCTCGCGATCGACATCAACGAGATCGGAAAGCGAGTAAGAGAACAGGAATGTTCGTTGCGCGAAATCGCCGACATTCCAGATCCCGACACTCCGGGACAGGACTTCAGTGAAAGCCGTCCCGGCACCCGTGGCCGGGACATAGTTCTCTATCCAATCACAGCGCTCCTGACCGGTCTCGGTGAAAGTGATGCCCTCTGCCAGTGATCCCGCCTGGCCGACGAGGTTTGTGATACGGAGAGATTGAGTCCACGAATGGGAAGCCAAGCCGAACAGATCCATGATCAGAAACCAATCCGGATGTTCTAGATCATCGTAGGTGCCGAGGAAGTATCCTGCCTCCGCGTACATCCTACCTCCTTGCATGAGGTAGTCGATGATTGCGGCGGTCTCCGCGTCCGTCGGATACGTACCGCATCTGAACCGGGGCCCCCAGTTGCCGAGAGAGAGGAAAACAGCATCGAAGGATGCCAGGCCCGGCGTGATCTGGTTGGAATAGACCACCGTCAAGCCCAACCTCTGCAGCAGGTCGCGAAGATATGATCCGCTTCGATCGATACCGTCGGCCACGCTTTCGTAGACGAACACGCCAGCAGGAGCCACGAGGAGCGCGATCTCCATCTCGCCGCCAAACAGTACCGGGACGTCCGCATCCAGCGTCAGGGTCAGAGTCGCGACATGCGGGGTGGTCTGCGCCGCGATCTGGATACGGAACACGCCGTCGATATCGAAATAGTCGTCCGCAGGAATCGCACCGGTGTACTCGCCGGCGAGGATGATCACGTCAGGATCGTCACTGACCAGGGTCAGAGTCGCGTTCTCTGAACCCACGTAGTGCGCGTAGTTGCGCAGGGTGAAGCCGAGCGCGACCTCCTCGCCTGGTTCGAGCACGCCATCGCCGTCCGCATCGCTCACGCGCTGCTCGAGCAGATCGACTCTCAGTTCCTGGGCCACGTCGACGTTCGTATCCGACAGCGCCCGGTACGCATTGATCCGTCCACTTCCCAGCAGGTTCTCGTAACTGGGATTCGCGGCATAGATATCATCTGTGCTCCCGATCATCTGCGTGACGATCTGCTCGTTGTTCCAGTCTGGATGCAGGGACTTGATCAACCCCAGCAGTCCAGCGACCATCGGCGAGGTCATGGAGCAGCCATTCCAACCCTCATATCCCCCGCCCGGGACCGTGCTGAGAATGCCGCCGTCGACGGCCCATTCACCACCCGGCGCGCACACGTCCACATGCATTCCGTAATTGGAGTAGCTGGCCTTCTCGTCCAACGCTGAAACGGATGCCACCGCGATGACCCCGGGGTAGGCTTCCGGATACCTGTACTTGAAGTCATTGTTGTGGTTACCCGCACCCGAAACGACGATGCTGCCCAGGCCGAGGGCGTAGTCGACGGCCATTCGATCGGCTTGTGAGTACAGGTATACACCCCAGCTGCAGCTGATGATGTCCGCGCCGTTCTCCGCGGCATAGATGATTCCGTCGAACTGTAATGCGCCGAATCCGTAGTGCCAGTGCTTCGTGATCATGAAGCGAAGGTTCCAGCTGATACTGGCGATACCGAGACCGTTGTTGGTGACGCCGGCAGCGATGCCGGAGCAGTGGGTGCCGTGTCCACCTACATCGACCGGGTCATTGTTCGATTGGCGGAAATTCCAGCCGATCAGATCGTCGATGAAGCCGTTTCCGTCGTCGTCCAGACCGTTGATGTCTCCCGCATCCAGTTCCCACGAGGATTGATTCGGATCGTACTCGAGAGTGTGCCCGTCGCCATCGGCATCTTCGGCGAGGTTTTGCCAGACGTTGTCGGTCAGATCAGGGTGATTGTAGTCGACGCCGGAATCCACGATACCGATGACGATTGGGGAGCCGTCCTCGCCGTGGTGTGTATCCCAGGCCTCGGGTGCCCATATCTGCGGGAGATGTTGGAGCTGTTCGTATAGTAAGTCGTCAGGTACATCCTCCAGGTAGGCGATGGAGATCGGCTCGGCGAACGCCACGTTAGGGTCCCGTGCGAAGGACGCGACGACATCCCGGACATCGCGATCCCCGGGAAACGTCAGCCGGTAGAGCCGCGAGAGATCGGGCAGGCCGCTGTCTTTCGCGATCGGGCGGTGCTGGAACCGCTTCTGCACGGACTGGATGCCGTGCTCTGCAACCAGCACATCGAGCGAGGAGATCCCCAACGTCACTATCCCTTCTTGTGGCGGGATCGGTTCGACACCCTCGGTCAGCATGATCGTCATCATTCCCTCGAAATAGGTGGGCCGGCCGAGCGGATCGACGTCGGGCTGGCGGTCGACGGCGCCAATGGCCAGCGCTTGGCCGGCCATCATCGAGATCACAGTGACCGTTACAAGAAAGCGCAGGACTTGCAGGACGAAAAGGTCGGCGATCGATCGATTGAAACCTCGCTCAATCATGACTTCCCCCCATCGTTTTGACAGGCTCGCGGCTCGAGAACAATCCTGGACAGGATCACATCTGGAGACCGGTGAAGTCAGCGATGATGCTGAAGACAGGCAGGTGAATCGTCTGGCGACAACACAGGCATCCCCGAGCCTGTGTCAAGACATTCGAGCACAACGAAGTCATGCTTTGAGCATTGCGCCATCTTTTTGAAAAGAGAATTTCGCCGGCTATATTGACCGCATAATCCATCCATATGGTGCCTAGACAGATATACCTTACTGAGAAGCATCCTCATCGCGACATATGCACAAACATAAACCCCGCCGCCAACCAACTGTACCTACCCTATATTCCGTCTGCATTGAAAACTAACGACTGAGCCTACGGATAGAGCATTTGGCAGGGACAAGGATCTCCAGCCTCCCGCCAACTCCAGAACGAGCGGCGGGGGCTGGAACTCCATTACATTTTCTTCATGACCGTCGAGAGGCAACGTCGAACAGGCACAGGTGCCGGATCGTTCACGCTTACGGGATCTCGACGCCGGTCTTCTTGACAAAAGCCTTGGCCTTGTCCCCACGCAGGTTTTCAGCCATCCCAAGCAGGCCATCGGTCAAGTACTTGGCATCGAAACCCTTCAGCCGCAGGTATTGCGCAGCAATGTTGGATCTATCCTTATGCGGGCAGGCGGTCACAATGATCTTGTCCTTGGGCAGCTCCTTATAGCGCGCAGGCAATTCATTCAGAGGCATGAATATTCCTATTCCCATATGCCAGGCACCCGGTTCCTCCTTGAAGCGGATGTCCACGAGCAGTGCCTTATCCTCTTTCAGCAAGGCGATCAATTCCTTACTATTGATCTTCATGTGCTTGCGCGCCTTGTAATCGAAATTCGTGAGGTATTCATCATACGTCATCGGCGTAGCTTCCTTGAACTCTCTCAATTCACCGGCCACCGCCAGGGAAACGCCGATCAGGACGAAAAACAGGGAAGCCAGAGTCACTTTTTTAAACATTACCCATCTCCTTCTGGTTTGACTGATTCAGGAACCGCCTAGTACAACAACTGAACCTGCACACGGAAACGCTTGTCGCTGGTGTTATCTGTGCTTTTTGCAAGCACGGATTCCTTCTGGATGTTCGTATAATCCGCTTGAACCTTCAGGGCATGGCCCTTGACATACCATGAAATGCCCGGGGTGTTTTCAATCTGGTTGTCATCTGCAACATTGTCATTGGGGTCGAACTGGGAATAGCGGTAGCCGAGGGCCAGTTTCTTCGAGATCACGAAATAGCTTCCCTGGAGATAGTAGCCATCTGCCTGCAGTTCATTCTTGCTGAAATCACCCGCTGCTTTGCCCTTCATGTATTCCCCCTGAAGCCAGAGGCCCTTCCACATGAAAGCCAGATCAAACCCATACATGTCGAACTTCACCGTTTCATCCCCAATGGCATCTTCGTCTGAGCTGAGGGAATTACCGATGGCATACCAACCCTTTTTGGGCTTCAGGAATCCCAGGTGGTTGGTATCACCATAGACCATCTCTTCATCATCGAGCTTGTTCTGGTAGTAGTTGGCGGCAATGGAAACCAGAGGTTTCTCGCTGTCCGCAAGATCACCCTCGGCATACTTCATATAGCCTAGCGGATTGACGGCCAGCCGGGCATTCCAGGCAGCACGGTTGTTTTCGCGCCAGGTATTCTGTCCCGCCCCGCCGGAAACGAACCCCTCGTAATGCAGGAGGCCTTCCGCAATCTTGCCGTGGAGCATCAATCCGGAATCGTAAGTGGGGAAAAATGCCTTCGTCACCTGTGACTTGTCCACCAGGTGCATTTTCTTGGACGACAGAACAGCCTGCCTGCCAAAGCGTGTCTTGGTCTGCCCGAACAGGATCTGGAGGCCATCACGGTACCGATAGTTGATCTTCGCCTCTTCCATCAAGCCGCCGTTTTTAATATCGCCGCCCTGGATATTGGACAGGCGCAACTGCAGCTTGTAGGTCAAGTCTTTCGAGAAGGCGTGTCCCATGAACCAGATCTTGACTCTTTTTACCTCGAACTTACTGATGTCCTGCTTCTTCTCACTGTCCTTGAAGTCATACTGAGGCTGCATCTGTCCACCGAAGGTTACGGAATTCTTCCCGTCCGGTGCACTCAAAGTCAGGCCCTTGCCGGCTTTGTATTTCACCTGGCGGCTCTTGACTATCTTCTTGTAGTCCTCCTCTGTAATGACTCCCTTTTCTTTAAGGACCTCTTCGAGACTTTGCGCTAAAGCCGTCTGAAAGGTACCGACCATCCCCAGCAGAACCAGCACTAGGACAACTTTTCTAAACATTGATTTCTCCTTAAGCTGAAAACACCCTAATCCAGATCACCACTCATCCTGGCGAATGCGTGACACTTGCTGCAAGAGTTCGGCATGATGTCGTAATCGTTCGCTTTCGATTGGTCGGGATTTTTCAGAACAGCACTCTGAGCCGGCCAAACGATGTCGAACACGTGGTTTCCTGCGTTCCCTTCGGCAATCGCGCTCTTACCGTTTTTATCCAGCGCCAGATGGTATTGAGCATCATCGTTCAGGTCGAAGAGCTTTCCGATTTTTGCCATGTGACAGGAAGTGCAGCTACCGGTAGCCATCTCCTTATCTTCGGGTGTGTAGAGTGCACCGCCCATGGAGGACTTGTTCTGCATATGCTTGGCAACCGCTTTGGCAACATTGCTCTTGGCAATCACTATCGAAGTCGCGCCGACCGGCTTTCCGTTCTTGGTCACCTCGAAACCGGCGTCCTTCTGCAGCTCAGCAACATCATCAAGGGTCACCTTGGCGAATTCCCCTCGGCCGGCATGACAGGCCAGACAGAGGGTGTTGTTACGGTAGGCGGCGTTTTTGAAGTCAAATTCGGCAACCTTCAATGACGCCGGCCCTCCATCGAGGCTGTGTGAATCATGGCAATCGAAACAGGTGACCTTCCGAGTCGGGTTATTGGCATGCACAGACCGTTTCAACTCGGAGTTCTGCATGGAGTGGGCACGGGCATGAACCTGATCCGGCCACGTATTGTAGGTTCCTTCCTTCCATTTGTTGTTGATGCTGGGTTTGTCGAAATTGAAATAGTAGTCCTCCATGTCGTAAATGCCGGGGACGAAGAAGCCATGGCCGATGGAGTTCTCATTCTTCTTGTTGAAGGCATATTTGTGCACGCCCATCGGGAATTCGCTTTTCCCTGAGTGGGAGCCGTGGCACTGCCCGCAGGTCTCATTGCTGGCTTTGGCGGTCAGGTATTGCGGAGAGATCAGCAAGCTCTTGTCCTCCGATTCGGCATGTTCCGAACCGGGGCCATGACACCGTTCACAGGTGATATTCAGATCCATGTAGTCAAATGCGGTGACAACCGACTTGAAAGGGTGCTTGGGATCGTCCAAGACATCCTTGGTCTCGATCTTGGTTCCTGTTGCGTGACAACCGGCACAGCCACGAGACATGGTATTGGTTGGCGGACACCAGTGGGTCGGCCCCTTTTGCCAGAACTTCGGCGTGCCGCAATCACCATCAGCCAAGACTTCGTCACCAACAGGGGTGCCGTCCTGCATGATGTATACCGGCATATAGGCGACGTAATCCTGTTTGGCTTTTTCGATTGGAACGCCGTGGTCAGCCATCCATTTCTTCAGGTATGGAACATCCTGAACCCGCGCCATGAAGCGCTGCTTGCCTTCGCCAAAATCATGGTAGCGATCCGCTTTCTGGTGTTCGGGATCAGTGTAGCCCTCCCCCCACTTTCCCTGTCCACCGACGGTCGCAGCGATAGGAATCCAGACCGCCCCTTTCGTGTTCCGAGAGCAGTCCAGCTTGCTCGCCGGCAGTGATTCTCCTCCCGGCTGCTCGGGGTAGAACTTGAACAGGTACTCGCGGCCGTTACTTCCATCCTCGGTGCACAGCACGAGGTTGACCAGACCCTCACCATCGGCAGGGTCCTGGACCATCAACAGCTCGCCCTGGGGATCCAGCGGAAGGTACTTTTCGCCCGGCTCCGGCCAGAGTTCGGGATAGATCATCCTGCTGGTGCCTTCGATCAGAAAACGCGAATGAGCACTGGCCTCTGGACTGCCGTCGAACGCCTTGAATATCTCCGGCCAATCATCGGCATGACAGGACATGCAGACATCCATCCCGACATATTCAGCGCTGTCACTCGGTCGACCGGACAGGACGATTTGAATGCCCTTGATATCGGCATCCTTCTCGACGGTAATCGACTTCAGGGTTTCGCTGTCAAGGTACCTAGTAGATGGCGAGGCAGCCTGGAGGTATACCTGTCCTGCGGAGACCTTGGTTATCTTGAACGCCCCACTGCCGGACGATGTGGTACTGCGTTCTTGCCCATCCACCGTAACCCTGGCACCGGATACGCCCTTGCCGTATACATCCAATACAGTTCCACTTATTGTTGCGGCCTCTGCCCCCTGGTACTGACAGGCCAACATCGCGATTGCTAACGATGCAACAAGGGCTAATCTTCTCATACCAATCTCCTTGGCTATTGTTGACGAGAACCACCCCATTCAGGAAATGGAGCGTCATGCGCCATTTCCTCCATGGAGCCACAAGGTTTGCCGTGGCACTGCAGGAATAGGGAGAGTGACAAACAGCTTGATAAAGAAAAAACGATTAATTATCATGCATGCATGCGTATCTCGCATGACCACCTTCGAAAGGGTATCCTCATAGAATCCACCTATTTGAAAACTTTCATCGAAGTTGTTAAAACCGGTAGTTTTACAAAGGCTGCCGAGAAGCTTTGTGTCTCCCAATCGGCGGTCTCCAGAAGAATCCAGTTTTTGGAGAATCAGTATGACTGTTCTCTTCTGGACAGGAGCGACCCTGTACTCAAGCAGACACACGAAGGTCAACTCCTGCTGGACAAGGCAACCCAAATTCTCGAGATCGAACAGGACCTAGAGAGGGGCTTGTCAAAGATTCAGGGGGGGAAAACCCTTAACTTCATCTGTACGCCGACCTTCGGAACGATTTTCCTCCCAGAGATAATGAAGAATTTTTTCAGATTGCACCCGGGTTCGGCCAATCTCAAATTCACATTCGCCATGCCAGGTGCGATCAGGGATCACATGCAAAACTGCCTGTTTGAACTGGCTGTTATAGAACATTGCCACTGCTTTGACTTGCCTGATTTTGAGACGGTAGACCTGCCTGAAGATGATCTGGTTTTTGCCATCTCCCCCGAGCTAAATGTTCCAATTGCCGGAACAACATGTGAAGACCTGTTCAAACATACTTTGCTGGCATGTCCTGAAGAATGTTGTGGGCGGGTTTTGCTTAGAAAAAACCTGAAAGCTATTGACCGGACTGAAGCTGAATTCCTGAGGATTGTCGAATTCGATAGTCTTGAACTGATCCTCAACTCGGTAATTGCGGGAGATGGTATCGCTTATGTTTCGAGAGACTTATTGGATCCATACGTGGAAGACGGTGTGCTACAAGCTGTGAAGTTACCGAGCTTTGTTCACTATCGTAAAAGGACACTGATTGTGCCCGCCCTCACGGCGGAATGCGATCTGACCCGGCAGTTCGCTGATACGATCGTTGCTTATTTTGACCTTCCTGTACCTTGCCAACTTCAATGACACAGTGCCTACCGTTTATCCCGTCCGCACTGAAAACCAACGACTTAATCCACGGATAGAACATTTGGCAGGGACAGGCATGGTCACCAGCAATTGAGCACAACCCATATCCAGCCAAAAACCTCCCCCCCCAGGGCATAGCAAAGACAGAATTAAGCCAAATTGATTATTTATATAGTGCCTTGACTGTCCCCCAGGACATCTCCTCAACCGGGATGACGACACCCGTGGTGACGATGAAGGGGTCAGGGGAGACACCCGGAACCAAGATCTTCACCATGCCGAATCCATCAGCATACCAGCGATCCGATTCCTGCGGCCCGGCGTTCTCCCAGAACTCGTCGTAGTGGACCTTATAACAATATAGACTGCCGATTCCGGGAACGTTGACGATCTCCTCGGCGACGACCTCAGCCGTGAACTGCATGGCGCCGAACATCGGATGTGAGGTCTCAAATGACCAGGTCTTTCCCGCGAAGAGTGGCGCATCGATCCTGAGGTACTGCGAACTGAAGGGAATAAGGTCTCCGCCCATTTCTGGGCCGATCCAGATGACGTCGCCCTCGGGGGTGCCGGTGAAATGACCCCGCTGAGTGCTCACTACCGAACCGTTCACTATGGCCTCCGAGTTGAATATCGAAGTGTCCCCAGGCCCGGCCTCAAAGAATGTGTGATTCATCAATGATGGATCACCAGTGTTCACGTACCAAAGCTCATTACCGGGCTCCAGTGGTATGTAATTATGATCCTGAGCCACCGCCAGCGTGGCCAACAAGGTCAAACATGCAAGAACTGTAATCAGGGTTTTCATGGTCGCCTCCGAGTGTTAAAGAAGTGGGCAAATTGCGCGGGGAAATTGCGCTTGCACAAAAATGGGCGATAGAGGATAGATATTATCCTAATTATGCTTCTTCGTCAATAGATTTCTCTATCACGTTTAATTTGTTAGGGTTTCCCGACCCTGTCGTTACCATTTAATCCGTCCGCCTTGTCCTGTGCATACCACTTATTACGTCCGCATTGAAAACTAACGACTTAACATGCCAGGTCGAAATCCCCCATCATGCTCAAACGATTTCTTCTGTTCCTGCTGGCATCGCTTTGATCCCGGCGTTCCCTGGCCGTTGAGAATGTCGCCCACCGACATCAACTTGAGGTTCTTTAGCGAACCGCAAAACTACCCCGCAGAGGCGTCGCGCACGAAGTCGATGGAGTCGGAGCCCGGCCTGGTTTCTCGATGAGACCCTTAACCCCAAGAAATCACAGCTTACGAGACTCGATCGAGTCCTTACCTGGTCACATTTGCCACGGCTGGAGTAATTGGTAGGGACAGGCATTGGGAGGTCGATTCAGGAGCAGAAGAGTCGTTTGGAAGGTTGTAGAGAACGACCCCGTTTCAGACCAGCAGACATACAAAAACCCCGCCACCAACCAGCAGCGGGGTCCCAATCATCAACCCGTGGGGTGGGTGACAAACCTGGCAACGGTCACCGGATCAGCGACACCTTCCGCGCCTCCACATTGGATTCAGTTTCCAAGCGAACGACGTAGCTGCCCGAAGGCAACGCTCGACCCATCGCATCCTTTCCATACCAAACGATCGTGTGATGGCCTGCATCATAGATGCGGTCTGCCAGTACACTCAGCAGCCGACCGCCCAGGTCGTACACGCCGATTTCGGCCCATTCGGTGCGTTCAAGCGAGAAGGAGATCGTCGTTTGGGGGTTGAAGGGATTGGGGTGGGCCGCGAGACGCAGGCTGGTGCTCGGGATTTCCTCATCCGCAACAGCGGAGACGTCGTCGCATTGTCGCCAGGCGATTTGCAGACCAGAAATATAATCTGCCACGTAGGCATAGTTATCGGCAACGGCTACGTCATAGGCTCTGTGTGGCGTGTCCACCGCACCTACGATCGCGGGACTGTCAGGCACCGATATGTCGATCACCTGAAGACCTGATTCGTAGTCCGCCAAGTAGGCGTAGTTACCGGCAACGGCTACACCCACGGCCCAGTCTGGTGTGTCCACCGCACCTACGATCGCGGGACTGCCAGGCACCGATATGTCGATCACCTGCAGACCAGAAAAGCCAGCTGCCACGTAGGCGTAGTTACCGACAACGGCTACGCCCCAGGCAGAGCCTGGCGTGTCCACCGCACCTACGATCGCGGGACTGTCAGGCACCGATATGTCGATCACCTGCAAACCAGATTCAATATCTGCTACATAGGCGTAGTTACCGGCAACGGCTACGCCCCGGGCATCGCCTGGCGTGTCCACCGCACCTACGATCGCAAAAGAGTTAGCCACCGAAATGTCGATCACCTGCAGACCAGATTCGCGATCTGCGACATAGGCGTAGTTACCGGCAACGGCTACGCCAAAGGCAGAGCCTGGCGTGTCCACCGCACCTACGATCGCGGGACTGCCAGGCACCGATATGTCGATCACCTGCAGACCAGGAGAGCTAGCTGCCAAGTAGGCGTAGTTACCGGCAACGGCTACGCCCCGGGCATTGTACGAGTACACACCACCTACGATTATGGGACTGTCAGGCCACGATATGTCGATCACCTGCAGACCGAACAAAAAGGCTGCGACGTAGGCGTAGTTACCGGCAACTGCTACATCGTGGGCTCTGCCTGGTGTATTTACCGCACCTACGATCGCGGGACCGTCAGGCACCGATATGTCGATCACCTGCATACCAAAAAAGCCATCTGCCACGTAGGCGTAGTTACCGGCAACGGCTACGCCATAGGCTTTGCCTGGCGTGTCCACCACACCTACGATCGCGGGAAATTCAGGCACCGATATGTCGATCACCTGCAGGCCAGAGGAATAAGCTGCCACGTAGGCGTAGTTACCGGCAACGGCTACGCCCCGGGCACTGCCTGGTGTGTCCACCGCACCTACGATCGCGGGAAATTCAGGCACCGATATGTCGATCACCTTCAGGCCAGAGTAATCATTTGCCACGTAGGCGTAGTTACCGGCAACGGCTACGCCCATGGCCTCGTCTGGCATGTCCACCGCACCTACGATCGCGGGACTGTCAGGCACCGATATGTCGATCACCTGCAGACCAGAACCATAATCTGCCACGTAGGCGTAGTTACCGGCAACGGCTACGCCCCGGGCTTCGCCTGGCGTGTCCACCGTACCTACGATCGCGCGACTGCCAGGCACCGATATGTCGATCACCTGCAAACCAGAAGAGCCATCGGCCACGTAGGCGTAGTTACCGGCAACGGCTACAGCCTGGGCTTCGCCTGGTGTGTCCACCGCACCTACGATCGCGGGACTGTCAGGCACCGATATGTCGATCACTTGCAGGCCAGAGTACCAATCTGCCACGTAGGCGTAGCTACCGGCAACGGCTACACCCTGGGCTTCGCCTGGTGTGTCCACCGCACCTACGATCGCGGGACTGCCAGGCACCGAAGTGTCGATCACCTGCAGACCAGGCTCCCCGTCCGCCACGTAGGCATAGTTACCGGCAACGGCTACGCCCCGGGCTTCGCCTGGCGTGTCCACCGCACCTACCCAATGCAAGTAATCGCCATAGTACAAGCAATCCTGTGCTGAAACGGTCGGAACCCAAGCGGATGGGAACGGCACTATACATAGCAGGAGAGCTGCTGCAGAAATAGCCAGCAATGTCTTCATGATTTCTCTCTTCGATAGTCGCGACCACCATGGCGGATCGACTCGACGTCGACGATCCCCCGCCCTGGCCCGGCCGAGAAGCTTCGGCTTGTATAAGCTGCCCACACTACTATCAACATTGCGGAACGAGGCGATCCACAGGTGACAGAGACGGCTGCCGATACAATACCTGTGTACAGGCTCACATCAGGATGCATGTGTAGTCAGCAAGGAAGCAGAAGACAGGCAGGTGAATCGTCTGGTGATAGCACAGGCATCCCTGAGCCCATGTCGAGACAATCAGGCACAACAAAGGCTTGTTTCCGAAGTTGCGCTAGCGTTTTCAGTAACGTGGTATAGGGCATTGGGATGTAGGAGCAGGTGGACCGGCAAGATCGTTTAGAAGGTTGTAATAAACGAGATTACCTCGCAGTAACTGGCATAGAAAAACCCCGCCACCAAACAGCAGCGGGGTCCCAATCATCAACCCGTGGGCTGACTGACTAACCTACCAACGGCCACCGCCGCCACCGCCGCCGCCGCCGCCACCGCGGGGACGATCCTGGGCCTCGTTCACGCGAAGCGCGCGGCCGCCCAGTTCCTTGCCATCCAAAGCGGAGATCATGCCCTGCAGGGACTCGACATCCACTTCCACGAAGCCGAAGCCACGCGGACGGCCGGTCTCACGGTCGTTGATCAACGCGACGGAGTGAACCGTGCCGTGCTGGCCGAACATCTCGGTGATCTCATCCTCGGTCGCGCTGAAGGGCAGGTTGCCCACGTACAATTTCTTCACAGTC
>Ga0070729_10003672_pt1 | contig 17450 bp, 18 predicted proteins | sample tdDd472_FD_66725 | JGI IMG/M metagenome (GOLD analysis project Ga0070729, IMG submission 66725) | Marine sediment microbial communities from the Atlantic coast under amendment with organic carbon and nitrate - tdDd47.2 | ecosystem: Environmental > Aquatic > Marine > Coastal > Sediment | place... | reverse complement strand
TTCTCTTCTTTATAAACATAAGGAAAACGTACAGAATGTGGTTGTTACACCACTTGGGTACATTGACTTTAAATGGGCTGAGGTTGAAGGGGAACTATGATACGTTGGGTGCTCGTTTGCTTAGGAATGATGAACGCGAGTCTTTTGGCTACGCAAATGAGTGTGTATAACGACTCTCCTTTTCCTTTAGAAGTTACTATTATCTCGGCTACTGGCAGAACAATGGGAACTACCAACGTCTATCCGCAAGCGACCATCAAATGGTATGATAACTTTGGCGAAAACTACTCGGTTTCTCAGACACCTTATACCGTCGTTTTCAACTGCAAGCATAGTGGAGAGTTATTCGGTGTTGCGAACAACATCCCCTCTGGAGGGCTTGTTACTGCAAACAGTTCTACTGGAAAGAAGTACTGCACCCCTCCAAAACATGAGAAGGGTGAACAACAGCAAGGTCAGCCTCCTCCAGGACGATTCGAAACGATCGAAAACTACTAGACTAAGAAAACTTCAGAAAGAGGAACATCATGTTCCTCTCTTGGTACTTGAGAGATTTTTTGTTCTTTAAATCCAAGGCCAATAGAGGGAACTCCTGGCCAGTCTAGGAGAAGACGATCATAGTCTCCTTTTCCATATCCCAACCGATACCCCTCTTCATCGAATGCAAGCCCTGGAACAAGGATGCAGTCAACCACTGCAGCTTTTAGGCATCCCTCTTTTGGATGATAAAAGCCAAGCGGGTGTTTTTCGAGATCTGACATACTCATGATATGATAAAACGCACCGGTTTGCTCAATTCGCGGAATAACTAACTGCTTCTTTTCCAAAATCCACGTATTTATCCGAGATGTATCAATTTCAGATCGGAATGAAATAAAGGAAGCGACAACTGAAAATGACTGTAGTCGCTCCGTGAGTGTTGAGAAAAGAAGCGTCTCAGCCGATTTCTTTCTCTCAGGGCTTATTCCATTCCGGATTGAAGCATACTTCGAGCGAAGTTTATTCTTCGAAAGGTGTTCCATCTTTATACTGCACTTTTTCTAGGAGAACGCCTGTTTCATCATATAAAAAGGCAGTTCCCATACCTTTAGAGATTTTTGAAATAGGCATCTCTTCACCTTTTTTGAAGTATTTCCCTGAAACAAGCTTCCCTTTTTCATACTCTTCAACAAGCATTAAGCTCCCATCTTCATACCAAGCAATTCCCATTCCGTGCTTCGTGTTATCGTGCATATCGGTTTCACTTTTAACGAGTCCAGATCGATACCATGTTTTAACTTGCCCAGCAACCTCACCATTATGCCAATTCATTGCCAGCTTTGGGGTCTCATCTAGAAAATAGAGCGTTTCGAGGCCATGTTTTTCCCCATTTTTTAAGGAAAACGACGATTCAAGTACTCCTTCTTCGTTGTAAAGCCACATTTCACCGGCCTGTTCACCATTAGAAATACTGAGTTTTTTACGGAGGTGTCCATTTTCGTAAAATGTCTGAATCCCCGATCCATCTTCAACCCGGCTTGCCACAGCACCCGTAGGATCCTTGTAGACACCTCTTTTTAGCTTTCCTTTTACATACTCTTCCTCATATGCAGGAATCGTATCCGATCCTAAAAAACTCACAAGACCATGCTTCTCTCCAAGCTGATATTCAATCTCGGCAGCCAAATTACCGTACATATCATATTCTTTTACTTTGCCGTGTATCACACCTTGTAAATAGGGAACGATTTTCTTTATTTCCCCATTCGGATGATAATAGATTGAATCACCTTTAAGTTTTCCTTTTTCATACGTTATCTCAGCACTGAGAGAACCATCTTTATCCCACGCTCTTGTCGTGCCATCAAATATCCATTGCTGCATTGCTTCGGGAATTAGGTCTGCAACACCTTCGATAACAACCGCCTCTACTTTAAGCTTCCCATCATCATAGTATTCTCGAAATACCCCTCGTGCTCTTCCATTTTCTCCTTCGAGGTACTGTTTAAGCAGCCCATTATCATGGTAGGAAGTAAGTACAGTCTTCGCCTTCCCTTCTTTACCACGCTTGTAGGTGCGAACTACCTTTTGATAGACCTGCGGTTCTGAAAAGTTAGTTTGCTCAAAGAGGTCCAATCTATCTTGGGAGCTGATTGTTTCTTGGAAGCCATTTCTGTCATTTATTTGAATTGTCGAAAGCTTTTGATCGTCTACTCTTCCCGTACAAGAAGTGAGCAGCACCGCCAACCCTATCGTGATAACTAATCCATTTCTCATCGTTTAAATAGCTCCCGTTTCAAACATTCCATTGTAAAATTAATTCCACCATCATTCTCAATAACACAGGAAGTAATGATGCACTGTGGTTTATTTCGCCCTCTTCCTTCAACTTTTTGAAGAATGGTGACTAGATCCTTTTCCTCTATTTCTATTGGCTTCAGTTGCGTAAGTACACTTTCTTTCCATTTTTTTGTCGAAAGCACCACATCTTCTGAAAATCGCAGCGCATTTTCCCCACTTGTTATATATCGATACCGCTTTTGTAACTCATCGTGGTTGGAAAACATTGCAGCTTCAAGTAAGGCTGTGAGCTTCTCTTTTTCCCCTTCTAAAAAGGTGAGTGTTTCGACTGACTCCTCAAAGTAGTATGGGTCTGGGTTTGCATATGCTTGCATGTATGAATCCCACTGTCTTTTATCCGAATCACTCTTTGCAGCACGAATACAGACAACAGACAGTTCTTCTCTTGCATCAAAGAGGTTCGAAAAAGCCTGCATCCAGTACACAGAGACGAAAAGAAGAGGCAGAGAGGCTAAACTAAGGGTTAAGAGTATTTTACCCTGCCTTTCACGGAAAAACAGCGCTACGCGCTTCATAGCTTTACTGAGCGAAGGAACAGATAATCGAAAATCCATCAGTGTCTCTTTTAGTTGTTATTCCTTTTCCATTTTCAAAAGGCTTCTTCTGCAACAGCTCTTCACAAAACTCTTTTACTGTCACAGGATCATTGGTAACGATCGAAAGATGAAGTTCTCCCTCATATTTTTCTCTCGGTTTTTTTACCGTCGGGTAGGAATCAAGCCGGTACGAAATTTTTTGCAAGTGAAGCTGGTGTTTTATCGATAGTTTAGCAACTACTCCATACAGAGATGAAAATCCAGAATAAGGCTCAACAAATCGTTTTGAGGTTTGTACATCGCTTTCTGCTTTTTTTAAGCTCCCAATCCGCTCAACAACTCTCCAGCTGTTGGGAACACTTTGAAATAGCGTTGGGTACTTTCCTACTAAGTCATCTACTCTTTCGTTTGTTTCCCGTGCCAAAGTTTCATAATATGACTCCAAACTGTAATGAGAAACTCCGGCTAAAAAAAGGAGCGAAAAGACAACAGAAAAAAGAGCCCGGCTTAAACGCCTCTTTTCGCGGGTTGGCGTACGCTCTCCCTTTCTGTATTGAATACTCATCTGGTTAGGACGCGCCCCTTCAAGTGCCAGCCCAATCTCTAAGGCATAGTCAAGTTGTGCTTCTGGTAATGAAAGAGAAACAACTTGAAAACTATCGTCCCGTTTATCGAATTCTTCTTTTAACTGCTTTCTATGTCTACAATTTCCAAGAAACAGAAGAGGTAACTTTCTCTTTGACGACATGAGTGAAGCAATTTGAGATGCTAAACTCCCCGTTTCACCGAGTGTGATACTTACCGAGCGTCCGTAATTCCCCTTTTCTATCAAAACACAAACAGCCTCTCCCTTTTTCATATAGACTATGCATAAGGAGTGGTATTCTTCCGCGTATTCCTTGGCAAAGTGGAGAAGCGCCGACTGTTCCGTCGTAATACAATCAGGATTATATTCGCTGATGAGAGCATCAACTTTTTCTTTTGGAGATGCCGCAACAAATGTTGTATCTGTAAAGCAAGAGAAAGGATGAAATAAAAATTTATCGAGGCCAATCTCAAATTGTGTCTCTACCTGAAATGGTAGTGTTTTTTTGAGGATCCTATGGGTATTGTTCGGAGTGTTGACCTTTTTGATCAAGACGTCCTGCTCAGCAATCCCCAAAACGAGTGGATGTTTTCTTTTTCGCTCAAGAAAGGCTTGTTTACTAGGGTAACTTGTTAGCTCGTGTATACACGCCTTTCCCTTATTATACGAAAGTAAGGCAGTCTTACACTGCTCCCCATCGAAGCGAACACCTAGATACTTCATTTTTCCTCATAATACATGGAATGGGGTAGTATACGAGAAACCCTCCAAGAATGTAAAGTCCGGGGTTTTGATAGGTAAAACGGCTTTACATTCCAGGTGAGCCTAGAAATTTATCACTCTATATGGTAGGATTGCCCCATGCTAATTAACATTATTCAAATTTTTTTCACCATTTATACGGTACTCATCCTGATACGAGTTCTTGGATCATGGGTTCCTCAATTTGCAGGAAATCCAGTAATGCGCTTTGTTGCATTTTATACCGATCCATACCTCAATATCTTTCGCCGCATTATTCCACCTATCGGTGGGGTACTAGACATTAGTGTGATCGTCGCATTTATTGCTCTTCGGCTGGTTGAGTATGGTTTATTAAAGCTACTTCAATGAAACATATTAAGCCCATCAAACTAGGTTCTCTTACACTCCCCTCTAACGTGTTCTATGCACCCCTCGCCGGATGTTCTGACTATCCTTTTCGAATGATGTCCGCGCAGTACCACCCCGGCCTCATGTTTTGTGAAATGGTGAAAATGGATGCACTTATTAGATCCGATCAAAACAGCTTTAGACTGCTCGATTACCATAAGTCAATGAGACCAATTGGTGCACAACTGTGCGGAAGTAAACTCGAGTACGCCGCAGCGTGCGCCCGTATCATCGAAGACCTTGGATTTGATACCCTTGATCTCAATTGCGGATGCCCCGTTGACAAGGTAACGAAAGATGGAAGTGGATCAGCCATGCTGAAAACACCATGGCTCATCGGTGATATTATTGCAGAAATGGCGAATGCGATCTCAATTCCTGTCACTGTAAAAATCAGGTGCGGATGGGACGATAACACCATCAATGCACCACAGATTACGAAAATAGCTGAATTAGCAGGCGCACAAGCTATCACAATCCACGGAAGGACCCGTGTTCAGGGATACAAAGGGCTCGCTGACAGAAACCACATTAAGGACTGCAAGGATGTTGCTACTACGATAAAAGTTATCGGTAATGGCGACGTATTTTCTGGTCCTTCTGGAATTGACTTCTTTGAAGAAACTGGATGCGATGGGATCCTCGTTGCTCGAGGAACGATGGGCCAACCATGGATCGCAGAAGATATTAGACGATTTGATCAAGGCCTTCCTCCCCTTGAATTTAGCGGACAGGAATACAAAAACCTTTTAATGCAGCACCTACACCATATCATTTCCTACGGGAATGATAAGAAAGCGCTGTTAGACCTTCGTCGTGTTGGCTGTTGGTACTTGAAAAAAGGGAAAGGAACTAAGGCTCTTCGAGAGGGAATAAATAAGGCCAAGTCCTTAGACTCGGCCTTAGATGTTATTGAATCATATGATTGGACATCTGCCTATTTTTCAATAGAGCAAACAGTCCACGCTTAGAATTCAAACAATGCTTTGATTGTCAAACCACTAAACTGAAGATCACCATATTGTTCGAAGTTATAATCAGATAGAGATATCATCTGACTATACCAGATTTGGTTTTCCCATCCAGCGCGTAGTCCAAAGTGCTGAGAAGCATCGTTAAAGTATGCATCATATGCAAGACCTAACTGCATGAACAGCTGTGGACGGTAGCGGTAGCTATCAAACGTGTATTTCACAAAAGATGATTCTGAGCTGTTTACTTGCTCAACGCGGCTTGTTCTGCTCTTACCAACTAGGATCTCTGCTGTCGTGTCAGCAAATAGGCTGAAACCGAATCCCATGTGCCAGAATGCACCAAGACCCGCTACAGGACCAACGCCCCAGTAGTTGTTGTCCATTGTAGTGACAAGCTGATTTGTGTTTAAGAAAGTAACAGGAGTTCCACCACTGTATGTTGTTACCTGAGTAGTATCCATCCATCCAGCACCAAGACCAAAGTGTGTTGTTAAGTCGATGTGACTAGATACACAAAAATTCTTCGCTAGTTGAAGTGTTACGTAGTTGTAGTCTAAAGAAAATGTAGTTGTCGCATTTTTCGCAGCGATGCTTCCATCAGTACCCCAGCTTGTCGAAATACCAGGAGACATTTCTACTAGAACTATAGAACCACTTGCATTGTCATCGATAGTAACTGACGATCCGCCTTTTGGACGTAGCCATGTGTATTCAGCTTGTAGTTTCCAGTTGTCATACTCGAATTGATATCCAGCACCAACTCTAAAACCCCACGCCCAATCAATTTTAGGCTCGAAAAACTTGTTATCCTGTGGAACGTTGTTGTAGTTAGTTTGTGAAGTCATTAACGCATAGTTAATGTAGTCAGATTGTGTCTGCCAGTAAAGAAGGTCTGCAGAAATGTTAAAGCCGTTGCTAGCTCTGCTTTCTGCTGATCCTGCAGGCATTTCTGAACCGCTTGACATACGGTCAACACGCATTCTTAACTGATCAATTTCACGCTGTAGATCATCGTTCGAAGGTCCATCAGCAAATAATGGTAACGCGAATATCGCGAAAAGGAGTTGTAACTTTTTCATAAGCACCTCAATATAAAACTTCACATTATATAACAAATGGCTTTTATATATGCAATGCTCAAAGTTAATTATTCACGGACATGTACAAGGAGTGTGCTTTAGACAAACAGCAAAAGAAGTTGCCACACAAATGAAAATAGCTGGCACTGTTCGCAATCTTCCAACCGGTGATGTTGAGCTTGTTGTACTAGGTGATATCAATGAAGCAAAAACTCTTTTAGAGTATATTACAAAGGCACTTCCAGCTGGAGAAGTAACTTCCTTTACGACAAGTACAATCGACCTAGAAATTGACCCGAAAACTTTTTCTATTAAACATTAGAATGAAACAGCAAGACGAAATCCAATCCCTTGCATGCTGACATTTCCATCATCAAGCCCAAATCGCTGTGCAGAAACATCTGTAACAGTTATGAATTCATTGTACCCGAAAAAGTAAGTGAAATCATACCCGAAAGAAACATCGATATATTGTTTCTTTTTGTTTACATATCCCGACCAAGCCGCTGCAATTCTTCCTTGAGCAAATGGATTAAATTGGTGTTTTTGCTCTTTCATGTAAAATCGCTGTGCTGCAATTCTTGAGTGGCTTTCATTATGTATAGAGTTGACATATCCAAAAGGAAGAGCCACTCGGCTTGAGGCAGTAATTTTAAAACCTAAGCCGAGAAACCATCCTGATGAAAGACCTATTTCAGGCCCCATCCCCCACAAATCACTCGTATCTATTAGCGTGACAGTATCCAACCCTAATGTATCGCCCCCAGAATAACGAGTTGTAAGCGTCTGGTCAAACCACACTGATTCAAGGCCAAAAAATGGCCGTAAACTCAACGCTTTACTCACATAGAAGTCTCTTCCCAAATTGACTTCTAGATCGTAGTAGTCTAGATTGTAACTTGCTTTCGCAACATCCAAATAGGTATTCGAAAGTAAAACCCCTCGTAAAGGGATCCTAGCGCTGCTTAAAGCTGACGCAGTCGCAGATGAACCATTTGGCCTAAGGAATGTAAAAGAAGCCTGTAAAGACCATCTATCGTACGCAAAATATTTTGCTCCAAACAGTCGTACACCAGATGTCCAACCTGGTTTTACTGAATATACATTTCCTGAAATCGGAATCGCTGTTGACAGTGCACTGTTAGAGTATGCGTATTCGGTTCCCTCTGTTCGAGTTTCCCAAAAAATATACTCCAATCCAAGTGCCCATCTTTCCCCATCAACAAACGGACTTGCCGGTGCAAGTGTTGCACCAACTTCTTCATCTGGAACAGATGCCTTAAGCGAGTCTATTTGCTGTTGAAGTTCATCAATTTCGCACTTTATCTTCTCAATTTTTTGAGAATTACTTTCAAGAGGCATCCCTTCTAGGGTTACTCCGTAAGCACTTATTGCAGCGATTGTAAGAAATAAATTCCGTACCGAGATCATGGATTTTAACATTCCTTCTAAAATACCATTTATTATGGCAACGGATTTTCTTTTGCAAGAAAAAAGATAAAATAATTTTTATACAAAAAATAAAAAAGAAAAAAGCCAGGATATATAGTCCCGGCTTTTCAATTGATTAACCTAATTTGGTCTATCAGGATTTAGAAATCCCAACGTACTTCTAGAGTAACACCCTGCATTCCAACATCTCCATCTCTGTAGTCAGCTTCACGCTGATTTCCAAAGTCTAGCATTTGGTTTGCAGACCACCAGTATTGAGAATCATAACCTAGCAATACTGCGATGTGCTGAGTGTTGTTCTCGATATAAGTGTCATAACGTAGTCCAAGGTTAAATCGTGCGTTTGGTACAAACTGGTGTACGTCAGCGTTGATTTGAACGTTGTTACGAGTTGTGTCTGGGCTGTAGTAGCATCTGTAGTTTACATCGAAGTTACCATAAAGAAGTGATCCTTGTAGTAATCCGAAGAAGCTAATGCCATTTCCAAGAACCCATCTAGAGCTCATACCGAACTCAGGACCCATTCCCCAGAAGTAGCTTTTCTCGTTAACAACGATAGTGTTGTTAGCAAGTGGTGTTCCAGTAGTACCACCAGTGTACTGAGTGTCTTGCTTAAGCTGCATCCACGCAGTTTGAAGTGCGATGAAAGGACGTAGCGATAGGCAAGAACTTACAAAGTAGTTTCTTCCTAGTTGTAGGTCTAAGTTATTGAACCAAAGGTTGAACTGAGAAGATGCTCTTTCAGCATTATCTACAGTTGTTCCAGTGTCACCTGATACAATCCAAGGTACTGCTCTCTGAGTAGTAACTGAATCGTTGTTTCCAGCAGCAGACACATCACTAAAAGTGTTGTTGAAGTAAGTGTACTGAAGCTGAGCATCCCAGTTGTCATGCTCAAAGTTATATCCAACACCAACTCGGAAGCCCCAGTCCCATGAAGGGCTGATGCTTTTCATTGTTCCAGTCCAAGGAATTAGGTCTGTTGAATTGTCAGTGATAGTGTACTCAGTACCTTCAACGTTAGCTCTCCAATAAAGAACGTCTAATGAAAGGTCTACACCATATCCGTCAACCTGTGGGCTACCTGCAGCAGTATTAGCACCATAGGTGTTGTTTTTTGTCTCAGTACGCACTTGAGACATTTGCTGCTCAAGTTGTGAAGTACGAGACTCTTGATCCATTCCTGCGAATGCTGATCCAGCAAATAATACTGCAGCAGCAAGAGGAATGTTTCTTAGAAGGTTCATACTCATCTTCTTACCTCATGGGGGTTAAAAGTTTTTTTCTTTTTAAACTCTCTATATATGTGCAGAGAAAAAATTTCAAATATTTTTTCCGCCAGCAATATTTTGCCGCATTGTACGCAAGTGCGAACAACCATTTGCACATAGTTATTCTTTTAATTTCCTGAATAAACATTTCTAATTATTTTGTATATACTTTTTTTTATTATATAAAGGATCACTCTCTATTAACCTGAAAAACAAGAACTTATGATCTTTTCTCCCATGGGAAGAAATAATAAAAAAGTTTATTAATTAGTTTATTAAATACTCACGAATACAAAAAAAAACGAAGGGTGATTTTCACCCTTCGTTTTAACGGAGTCGCCCCTCTTAAGAAAAGAGGGTAATGCTTTAGCTCATTAGAAATCGAATCTGATTTCTAGAGTCACACCCTGCATTCCAAGATCGCCATCCATATAGTCTGACTCTCTCTGAGTGTTGAAGTCTAGCATTTGGTTCATTGACCACCAGTACTGTGCATCATAACCAAGTGAAATCATGATGTGCTGTGTATCGTTACTGATATACTTGTCGTAACGAATTCCAAGAGTACCACGAGCATTTGGAGCAAACTGATGCTTATCAGCATTGATGCTTACCCAGTTTCTTGTAGTATCTGGAGTGTACCAGCACTGATACAATACATCAAAGTTACCATAAAGAAGAGCACCTTGAAGAAGTCCGAATACGCTAAATCCGTTTCCTAGGATCCAACGAGAACCCATACCGAATTCAGGACCAATTCCCCAGAAATCGCTCTTTTCGAATACACCGATAGCATTGTTTGCTAAAGAAGTATCGTCTGGAGTGATGTTTCCGCTTAGTGAATTACCTGTGTATGTAGTTTCTTGCTTCATCCACATCCAAGAAGTTTGAACACCGATAAATGGACGTAGTGATAAGTCAGAACTTACGAAATAGTGTCTACCTAAGTTTAGGTCTAGGTTGTTAAAGAACAGGTTGAACTTTGATGTCGCTGTTCCAGCATAGTTAGTTGGTGAGCTTGTTACACCAGAAACAATCCATGGTACTGCTCTTTCAGTAGTAACTTGATCGTTAGCACCTGATGCAGTAGTAGAACTGAATGTGTTTTTAAAGTATGTATACTGAATCTGACCATCCCAATCGTCATGATCAAAGTTGTAGCCAACACCTAGTCTAAAACCCCAGTCCCAAGAAGGGCTGATGTTTTTTTGTTGTCCACTCCATGGAATAACGTTTGTGCCATCATCAGACATTGTATATCGAGTTCCTTCAACATTTGTTCTCCAGTAAAGAACGTCTAAAGAAACGTCAACACCATATCCATCAACTTGTGGGCTACCTGCAGCAGTTTTTGACCCAACAGTATTATTTCTTGTCTCAGTACGTACTTGAGACATTTGCTGCTCAAGTTGTGAGGTACGAGACTCTCGATCCATACCTGCAAAAGCTGAGCCAGTTGCAAGAACTGCAGCCATTACTGGAATGTTTCTTAGTAGTTTCATATTCATCTGCTTACCTCATGCGGATAATAAAAGATTAAAATATAGAGTCGTTCCCTCGCTGCCTCGCAACAAGAAACGTACATCTCCTTTTAACACTTCAGATAACCAGAAATGAATATTTTGTATATATTTTTTTAAAAAAAATAAAAAAACCTTCCAACGAGTACGAAATTAAGGGATATCAAAACAATAGAATCGAAGAATTACTCGACTTCTATCATATCAAGGAATGCTTGAAGCTGCTTTGATCGAGTCGGGTGTCGCATTTTACGAAGCGCTTTAGCTTCGATCTGCCGTACCCGCTCTCTCGTTACCTTGAACCGAAGACCAACCTCTTCGAGCGTTTTTGGTTTTCCATCGAGAAGACCAAAGCGTTCTATAAGGACAGTCCGCTCTCGATCAGTGAGTGTACTGAGTACCTCATTCATTTTATCCTTAAGGATAGCATACCCTGTAGCTTCATCCGGAGATTCGATAGTAGTATCTTCTAAGAAGTCACCAAATTGGCTTTCACCGCTATCACCTACTTCAGCTTGGAGAGAGATTGGGTGTTGAGCAATCTTATAGATCTCTCTAATTCGATCAGGGGTCAGCCCAAGTTCTTGAGCAAGCTCTTCAGGAGTAGGCTCCCGTCCAGTTTCCATCATGAGCTTTTTCGCACCACGAAGTACCTTATTAATGGTTTCAATCATATGAACAGGAATTCTAATGGTACGAGCCTGGTCAGCAATTGCTCGGGTAACCGCTTGTCTAATCCACCATGTAGCATAGGTAGAGAATTTATATCCTCTTCTATACTCAAACTTCTCAACGGCCTTCATAAGACCCATGTTTCCTTCTTGGATCAAATCAAGGAAAGAAAGACCTCTGTTCGTATATTTCTTGGCAATCGAAATAACCAATCGAAGGTTTGACTCTACCATTTCGCGCTTTGCTTCTTGAGACTTATCCATCCATCTTTGAAGCATTCGGACGTCCTTCTTGAATTTATCAAGAGTTCGGCCTGCTGCAATTTCGCATTTCTTCAGTTTTCGATTTGCAGCCTGAAGTTTTGCAGCAGCAAAGCGGTTCTTCTCAGCACGCGGCTTCAGTTCATGGATCTCTTTTTCAAGCGCTAAGAACCTGTCATAGGAAGTCAAGATAACCTCACCGAAATCATCGATGATATTATGGCGGAAGTGCATCTGTCTTAGATATGCTTGGGTTCGGATACAGCACTTCTCAATATCTTCAGAGAGTTTAATCTTATCGGTTTTCGAAAGATTTTCTGCATCCTGCTCACGAAGTAGCACCTCAAGGACTGCATCTTCTTGCTTAAGGAGGTCAATAAGCTTAGGAAGCTTTTTTAAGAACTGGGTTTTGTCCTCAACCTCTTTTTCCGCGACGATTTTATCAAAACGTTCTTTACCTTGAATCAGGTAGTAGGCAATAGATACGGTTTCTCTCGTTGAATACCGAAAGCGCATGATGATCTTCTCGATCTGCATTTGTGCTTTTTCGATACGCTTAGAAATTTCAACCTCTTCCTCACGAGAAAGTAGGGGAACGGACCCCATTTCTTTAAGGTACATTCGAACTGGATCATCGGAACTTCCTTCAACACGCTTTGGAAGTGCCTCCATTTCTTTCGCTTCTTTCTTGCGCTCTTTTTGCCTTTCTACTTCACTCTGATTGAGGATTTGTACATCCATTCCACTAAGGAAAATGAGCACCTGGTCAATTTGATCAGCAGAATCAAATGACATTGGAAGGATTTCATTAATCTCTTCGTATGTGATGTAGCCTTGCTCTTTCGCTATTGCAACGAGCTCTTCAATCTTTTGTTGGTGTTGAGGGTCAAATGCTTGCGTGTATCCCTTGCTCATGAGCTCCTGAGGGTGAGAGATTCAATAATTTTTTGAGTATAAAAGTGCACTAATGATAGAATAGAAACGGTTATATTTCAAAGCAAACTTAATATTGAGTTTAAAGAAAGTTGTTGTCAATAAAAAATGCCATCCTCACTCCATAGAGACCTGCAGTTTCATCTCCTCAAAAAACTCAGCTTTTTTTCACCAAAAAGAGAAGTTAGATTTGGTTCAATAAATAGAACTGCCGACATTCTTATTGAATCCAAACGCCTGATATTCGAAATCCAGTGTAGCGCAATCTCCCGAAAAGAAGTTATGATGAGAAATGCCGACTATGAACAAAGGGGATATAGAACTATTTGGATACTACACACAAAACAATTTGGCCGAAAAAATGCATCTCCGGCTGAAAAATACCTAGAAGACAGGGAACACTATTATTCCAACTTTGCTGCGAGCGGCGGAGAAATTTTCGATAACGTCCGATTTCCAAAAAAATCGTGGCTCCGCTACAACAATCCCGTTCGGATTGAAACAATCTCTCCCTTTATTCAAACAAGAGGCACCACCGCCGTTAGAAAAAATGCACAGTACTATTGCAAAGGAGATATCGTAGATCTTTTAATGAACAACTCTGAGACAGCAGAGGCAGTAATAGAAAGACTCTATCCACCAAAAATCTCAGTGGGAAAACGAATCACAAATTATTTAAAAATACTTTTTGAATCTGAGCTTATGAGGCACTGCAATTAGCCCCTCTCATCCAAAGCATACCGAGTCGACACATACCCTCGAAGCCATACAAAATAGACAAGTACACCGAGAGAAAGTAAAAAGTGAAAGCAGGATTTAAAAGGAAAATTGTGCTGAAGTGTTGTTATAAACGGTTTTTTTGACCGGAGAAATACTCGCCAAGGCTGCTTTGCCAGTGAATCCATGTGCTGATGCGCTATAAAACTATTTGCAAAAACCGGTTTTTCAAAAATGTGGGTTGCTTCCATCTCAGTATTAAAAAAATAACTGTATTGCGCAACAAGGCGAAACTGTGAGGGAGCTACCTCTACCACCTGCCATTCAGCGATTTTTGCAGGTACCGATACATCAAACTGGGTGTACTTATAGAAGGAGTAAAAAAAACGCCCTCCTAACGCAAGTACAACAGCAGAAATGACTAAAAAAAAGATTTTCCAGACTGTATTTATGTCCACGCGAAAATAGACTCGTTCTTTGACGAAATAATATTTGGTATGGTATTATTTCCCACAATTCATATCTAGGGAAAATCGTAGGTAAAAGTATATGGCTGAACAAGCTAAAAAAAAGGCAAAGCGTCCTACTGCAGAAAAAAGAATTATTCAGTCTGATAAAAAACGGATGAGAAATCGTATCTTCAAATCTCGAATAAAATCAGCAATGAAGATCCTAAAAACTGCTATAGAAGCGAAAGATCAAGGTCAAGTTACTGAGGGTCTTAACTCAGTATACAGCCTAATGGACAAAGGCGTAAAGCTTGGTATCTATAAGCGTAACAAAGCTGCTAGAACTAAAAAGCAATACGCGGCGCTTGCTGCATCATAAGTGAAAATGCCCCTTTTCTAAGGGGCATTCGTTTTTTCAATAATTCTATCTAACAACTCCCTCATTTCACCAGAAATTGGATACCCAATTGCTTCTCTGATCGGAACCCATGAGTACGCCTCATGACTACTGAGTTGCACAGCATACGGATCTTTTACATGAACGATGAAGGTGCACTGCCTTTTTCCATCGTAATCAAAATGACCAATGTAATCCTGAACAGAATCCAAGACAAGCCCCGCATTAATTAGTAACGCCTTTTGAAGCAGCTGATTAATTGATTCACCATCTTGATATTCTGAGGTGGGAAAAACAAAAAAGCCTGGGTGGGTAGAGGCTGCGATGCTCCGCTTTAAAAGAAAAATGGTGTGCTCGAAAACAGGGGCAGCAGCGATGTACAGATGCTGAATACCATCCTTCTTTGCTTCCTCGATCAGGTCAATAAATCCCATTACCTCTCCAACGATTCAAGACGCTCATTCAATGTGGAAGAACGAAGAGTTCGTTTCTCCATACAATCGATAAGCACTTTTTCCCCTCCATATATATGGACGCTTTTTTTAGCACGAGTAATTCCTGTGTACAAAAGTTCTCGCCCAAAGGATGAGGCTCCTTTTTGTAAAACGATCGTTACATGGTCATACTCGCTGCCCTGGCTCTTATGAATCGACAGAGCATAGGATAGCTCATAGCGCGGGAGTAGTGAAAGAGGAAGAGACCGGAAAGACGCACCTTTCGAGGGAAAGTACGCGATATCTTTTTCCTTTTCATCTCGAAATCGAAGAGCAATACCATTCTCTCCATTGAAGAGACCAAGCTCTCGGCTTGACTTGGTAATAATAATTGGCTCAACCCACAATTCACCTCTACTGTACTTGTAGGAGAATCGGGCATTCAGAGCATGCACACCATATTCGCCTTCTTTCAACGCGGATAGAATTCTATACTTCTTTGCATGCATCAAAAGTTCTTCAGGAGAAGCATCCTTTGGGAATGGAGGAAAAACTATTTCTGTTGTAAAGCCAACATGCTCTCCGTGAGCAAGGATACTGAGGGCTTCTTCTTCTTTTCCTGTATTAATAGCCTGGGCAAGAGACACAATCTCTAGTGAATCACTACGTAGGCATTTTGACAGATGAACGCACTGCTTAGGAAAATGAGCCTTTAAATAGGCGCATAAATGGTAAAAGATACTCCCTGTTTCGACTGGAGGTAGCTGGTCTGTGTCTCCAACTAAAAGAAGTTTCGAATCATTCGATACAGCGCGAAGGAGTGCATACCACATCGAAACATCAATCATTGAGCACTCATCAACAACGATTAGATCAGCTCCCAAAAACAGGTCTTTATTCACTGCATCGTACGAATCTCTCACACCCAACATCGAATGAATAGTCCCTGAAAGCACCTCTTTTTCAACATCTAAGACCGATTCGATACCCGCTTGTAAATGAGCTGCCGCCTTTCCAGTTGGGGCTGCAACAACAATCCTCTTCCCAGTAAAGCCACGAATACACTGTGCAATCGTAAACGTTTTTCCTGTACCTGGACCACCTGTCAGCACCACAAAATTCTCTGAAAGAATTGCCTCAACGGCTTGTTTCTGCTCTTCGGTGAGCTTATCATTGCCCTGAAATGGGTGAGCAGCCTTCTTATCCCTTCTCAAAAGACGAAGAGCTTCATTAGTAATTCCTTCTTCCAAAAAGGCATATTTTTCAAATTGAAGTATTCCAGAATTATTTGAAAAAGGCCCTTTAAGATCGCGTGCTGGAATACCTAGATGTCCTTCGAGTGTGGCGGATAGTAGGCTTTCAATTGTGGAAACATCTGTTTGGATACCTTCACGCTTTCTAATTGCTTCTGAAAAAAGGTGTTCAAGCTTCATAGAAAAATACTCCTTGCCCTTTCTCTAAACCTCGAAGGAAGAAATAATAGACACCCGCAAAATCAGAAACAAGTTCTCGAGCGGCGTGCGCATACATACTTGCCTGTAAAAAATAATCATGGTCTTTCATAGCTTGCTCAAGTGATTCTTCTGAATACCCGCCTACGAGCGTTGTTTTCCAATCGAGTACATACCACCTTCCATCAAGACAAAAAAGAAGATCTATAACCCCTTTGTACACCATCTCATTCTGGTGATAATAAAACTCCACTTCAGGAAGCAATTGCTCTGGAGGTATATCAACAAGTCGTTTGCCTCCAATAAGTGGGCAATAAAACGACTGTTTAAGAATATGGAGAATCTGCCCTTGAAACTTTTCGAGAGGAGTATACTCTGCTTTTTTATGAACAAGTTCACCGATTCTCGCGTCATCATATGGGTAGTACAACGCTTCTTCGATAATTCGCTCATATGCCTCATGGAAAAAGGTTCCCGTCTCACTACCGGGTGGTATTTCACTTTCCTCGATGGAAACTGGGTGAGTAACTGTAGGCCTCGCAAGAGCGGAGAACGATAAAGCACTTTTGCGTTTTACAAATGACACATCCAAATAAGTCGTTTCGCCTTTGGCTACCTCATGAGGTGATGCAGATACAATCGCTTCTTCTTCGATCGACTCTATAGAAATTACATTCTGTAAATCGGCAAGGATAGATGCATTCCTGCCTTGTAAGAACACTTCAATTGGAGATAGCTCATACACACTCTTGCTTTCCTTATGTTCGACCAGTGGAACATAGAGGCGCTTTTTTGCGCGGGTCAATGCTACATAGAGTTGCCGTAACTTCTCTTGTTGGGTTTCATGTAAAGCAGCTTTACTTTCCTCACTCTCTTCATTTCGAACCATTCGATTTCCATGACGAAGGAGGGGATCCTTCGGCATAAACCGAGAAGAAACCCCGAGTGCAAAAACAACATCAAATTCAAGTCCTTTACTCAGGTGCATTGTCATGATTGTGACGGCATCTTCTTTATGGATAGGTTGCTTTGCAACCTTCTCATCACCCTTTCTGCCAAGTCGTTCGATTTCCTCAATAGAATATCCGGAGTAAAGAAGCTTCATCAACTGCAAGTAATCGCCCCAAAGCTCAAGCTGCATTCCCCGAACGATTTGCTCGATGGGAGAACTTCCCTTTAGCTCCATATGCAAAAAGGCGTCGATCGTTTTAATGAGCCCTCGCTCTT
>Ga0070729_10003671_pt1 | contig 17452 bp, 15 predicted proteins | sample tdDd472_FD_66725 | JGI IMG/M metagenome (GOLD analysis project Ga0070729, IMG submission 66725) | Marine sediment microbial communities from the Atlantic coast under amendment with organic carbon and nitrate - tdDd47.2 | ecosystem: Environmental > Aquatic > Marine > Coastal > Sediment | place... | reverse complement strand
CTTTTCTGGTTTTTTCCTCCTTTCTGTTTTTCGGTTTCGGCAGGCCTGCGATGAAGACGGCGGCAGGCGTTCTGCCGTTCATGTTGCGGCCCTGGTGGGGACGCTTTGTGTTGTAGGTGACCAAGTATGCGTCGAGGTCTTTCTGCATCTCATCGACGCCTTCATAGAACTTGGTTCGACCCATGACGCGGAAGTGCTCGTCGAGCAGTGTCCGATGCAGGCGCTCGACGTAGCCGTTGGATTGCGGGCGGCGGACCTTGGTCGTCCTGTGCTCGATCTCTTCGAGTTGCAAGAACAGCTCGTAAGGGTGCCGGTCTGGCCGGCCGCAGTATTCGCGGCCATTGTCGGAGAGCACTGTGGTGATCCTGGCGTCGTGCTGTTCGAAGGTGGGCAGCACGCCGTTGTTCATGACATGCACGGCGGTCACCGGAAGCTTCGACGTATACAACCGTCCCCAGGCGTAGCGCGAGAAGCAGTCGATGACGGTCTGCAGGTAGACCTTGCCCACACCCTTGAGATGGCCGACGAAGAAGGTATCGACGGCCACCAGGTCGCCGGTGTATCGGGTCTCGATGTGGCGTTCGCGGCCAGCATCTCATCAAGTTCAGAGCGCCACGGATCAATCTTCGGGCGGGGCTGCGTCGAGCGGTCATAACTGAATTCCGTCGCCCCGGAACGGATCACCTTGCGCACCGTGTTCCGCGACACCTTCACCGTGCGCACGATCTCCTTGATCGACTTCCTGTTAACGAAATACTCCCGCCGGATCCGCGCAATCGTCTCCACAACCAACATCCCCCCGTCACCTCGTCCGTCCAAAACGAGGCGTCTTGCTACATCAATCACAGGGGGTCAATTTTGGACGCCGATTCCTTCCTCCCTACAGTCCCGACTTCAATCCCATTGAGATGGCTTTCTCAAAGCTCAAGGCATTCCTCAAGAAAACCGCAGCGCGAACAATTGATGACCTCTGGGAGGCAATCGCCCAAGGAATCGATATCTTCAATGAAACTGAATGTGAAAATTATTTCGCTACTGCAGGCTATGACCGCGAATGATCGGAAAATGCTCTAGGCCTTGGACAGGAGCGCGCCGTAGTTCATGGGCCGCTTTACCATGTCAGGCGTATCCGTCGGATAGATCGGCAATGGCCAGTCGTTTTCAATCCGCCAGCCCGATGCCATGACCAACTTGCGAATATCATTGACTTTTTCGAACATGAAAATGTGGTCGATATTCGCGGCGAATACCACCGTCGTGATGAACATCTTGGTTTGGCCGTCGGCCAGTTCGCGCAGGTCTTCCAGGACTTGCCCGGGCGTTTCGATATGCTCGAGTACTTCGCCCATGATGATGCCGTCAAGTTTGGCGGCGGGCGGCCGATAGTCGCCGGTGATGCTTGCCAGTTGAAAATCTACGCTCGAGCGGGCATCCAGGTCCGGTGCCGCAAAGGTTTTGCAGAAATCGATGGCGAATTGACTGATGTCTATGCCTTCATAGTTCACGCGTTCATGCGTCGTCAGCAGTTGCGAAAGGTGGTAGCCCGTTCCGACGCCGACTTCTAAGACCGATGGGGACGCGGGTAATTGCGACAGGAACGCGGTCTTGAAAGCATGATTGAGCTTGAAGTGGTTCGGCCATAAGGCCTCGGTCAGCAGCAGCCCGGGCAGGTAGTAGGCGCCGAACACATCCTCATTGTGATAGACCTGTTCTGCCGCCTCGTGTTCACTGGACAGCAAATAGCGCCCGGTTTTTTCCAATTGCTGTTGAAGACGCAGAAACTCGATGGACAGGTGGATATAAGATTTAACCACCCCATCAATCCAGAGCCGATCATCGTCGAAGATGAATTGCAGGCGACGACCGGTCGTCTCAAGGACGGCCAGCCGTTCGTCGAAGGAATGCGGATCCGATTCGAGCGCGGCTTTGTGCAGAAACGGCATCTGTTGCTGCAGGGACGTGAGAATGGCATGCGCAACAGGAGTTTGATGTTGACCTGTCGGCGCGGAGGTCACGAAAAATCGACCCCTTTTGCCTTGAGGGCATCCTTGATGATTCCGATCGTCCGAAACTCGACGATTTCCAGCACGTTGAAATTCAACTCGAACACCATCTCCAGCTCGTTAATGAGATTGATCATGCCGAAGGAATCCCATCGTTCGATCGAGTCTTGGGAAGAGCTTTCATCAAGGGTCGACGGGTCAACCTTGAAGACCTCCCCGACCGTTTCAAACAGGGTTTCCAAATTATTCATCGTGGGAGCCTTTTAAACATCCATATGGGCGAATTCAATCCAATCGGGCGCGTCGACGGTCGCGGGAAGTTCAAGCACATAGTGCTTGGCGTCCGGCCCAGACGTTTCCAGGCTCATGCCCAGGTCGGCGAAGAGGTTTTCACACTGGCCATTTTTCTTGGTTTTCAAGAATGACGCGCGGATGCGGGCGTAGCCGGCACGGGCGGCGGATGCGACGAAGGCCGCGAACAGGGCGCGCTCTACGCCTCGCCCCAAGGCGCGGCAGCTTATCAATAGGCTGTCGATTTCGATTTCCCGGACGTCAGAGGCGCCATTGATGGGGCGGCCCAGGCACAAGGCAATGATTCCTTGATTGCTGAAGCGGTCTGATAGGGTCGCGGTGAAATAAATGCCATCATCCGCAACGAATGCCGCGAGGTCTGCTTCCGAGTGTCGCTTGGTCGTCACATTGAATTGGTTTGTGCGGGCGCACATTTGCGCGGCGCGCGGGATCGTCGCCGTTCCCAACGGATCGACGGTCATCCGCATTTCCAGGCTGCGCAGGAACGTCTCCAGATTTGAAGACGCCGCGCGCAGTTTGCGCCGCTCGCTCTCGCGCAGATAATCTTCGCTGCGCTGCAGATCCGCGTCAGTCAGGCCATAGCGCGCGAACCAGGGGTTTTGAGCCAGCATCTCGATGACCTCCAACGGGTCCTCGCCGATTTCCGGCACTTCCACGTCGGGGAGGTGGAACCTCATGGCCTCTCGTTCAATGGCCTGATCATCGATGAACACCACGCTGTCGAGTCCGAGGCGCAACTCGTCGATCGCTTCTTGCAGGTTATCCGCCTTGGGGCGCCAGTTGGCCTTTATCACCGTAAAATCGGTTAGTGACAGAGGCATATCCGATCGTGTGGCGAACGCCTCTTCCATGTCGGCGGCGTTGTTCTTGCTCAACAATATCAGAATCACGCCGCGCGCCTTCAATGACGCGACGAGCTCCTGAACCCGCCAATAGAGCTTGCCCGGATAATCCTGGCCGATGGATAGGCCGGCAATGCCGTCCTCCCCAAGCACGCCGCCCCAAAGGGTATTGTCCAGGTCGACGGCCAAGACCTTCTTCATCGGTCCGACAAGCGGGCGGAAGTGCTCGGCGAGGTAAGAGCCAAAGAACGGCGCAGCCTGTGCGGCGATCGGCTGTTTGGCGACGAAATCCATTTTCGAGCTGTACCATCCGGTCTTTTGCCTTTGCGTCCATCCGGCGAAATCGAACACATGAACGCCCGGGTTCTCCGCCGCGCAGGCCAGAACGGTTTCGTTCAATCGGGCAATTGCCGCCAAAATCCCCGCAGGCTGATTTGTCTCCATAACATCGCCTGCCATCATCAGGGATGATGGCAGGGTGGAGAGGAAAAGCGGCAGCGGCGAGGCCTCGGTGTAGGCGGAAACCAACTGTTGGACCCTTCCGGCGGCCTGATCGATAATTTCGTGGCGCTGATCCTTTGACAGCATGTGCCTGCGGCGCAGCAGCTCAGCCATTAGTTCTTCGGCGCGCCAGAGCACCAAAAGGGCGTCAAGGGGCTGGACCAGCAACGGTGAAGCCGGGTCTAGCAGATCCTGTTCAATGGTGTCGTGGTCGGAGATCACGATTTGCGGATTTGACGGTATGGTTGATAAGCCGAGTTCCAACGCGGGCTGCTGCGGGCCCAGGGTAAAGGTGGATGAGATGCCCAGCGAAAAAGCTGGCGCCTGATGTATGGCTGCCTGTTTGTGAGCCGCATCTAGGGCGGCGGCAATGGCGCTTGGTCTGCCGCTTTCCAGGGCGTCGCGAATGAGACTCCTTGCCTCGGGCTGCCACGCTTTGATGGACCAAGAAGCCGGGGTCATCCCGCGATCAGTCCACCGGTAACCGGAATGTTTGCGCCATTGATGAAGCTCGCACCGGGCCCCATCAGGAAAGTAACCGTGGAGGCGACGTCTTCGACGTTGCAAAGTCGGCGGAGCGGGTTTTTCGCCTCCTCGATCCGTTTTGCCGCCTGCGGAACGTCCCGGGAAAACGGTGTATCCATCATCGACGGCGATACGGCGTTGCACCGAATGTCCCGTGGGCCCAGCTCTATCGCAAGCGTTCTCACCAGCCCCAACAAGGCCAGTTTGGCGGCGCTATAGGCGCCCATGCCCTCGGGCGGCATATCAAGGGTGTATTGGGTCGATATGGCGCAGATCGACGCGCCGGGTTGAAGTCCCGCCTGCAAACCTAAAATCAATTGATGAAAGGCAATGGGCCCAACATCGAAATGGGCCTGCATTTCGGAGGCACTTTTCTTGTCGGTCAATCGGACGGCCGCGGCGTTAGATGCCGCTGCATGGACTAGGCCATGGACGTCGCCGCTTTCAAAAATAGCGCCGCATGCCGTTTCAATGGCGTAGGCATCGCGCAAGTCTATGGTGATGACATTGCGGCATTGCGCGGCAAGCGAAACCGCCGCGGCCTTGAGGCGGCCAGGGTCCCGGCCGAGAAGCGATAACTCGGCGCCCATCGAGGCAAGCTTCGATGCGATGCCAGACCCCAGTGCGCCATTGCCGCCCGTGACGACGATATGTTTTCCCGCGAGGGGCAGTTCGGGATCTGTATCAGCGACCATCACGGCTTGCTTCTCGCCGGCGGACAGCAACGAAACCGTGGCCTCGGCATCGAAATACTTGCGGGTCCCATCGATATCGGTGCCGGTGATTTCGACGGCCATGGTGTTGCTCGAGCGATGAACGGCTTTCACCGTGGCGGTAAACTTCACGTTGTCATTGATCCGAATCGGCTGGCGCCAATTGATGTTGAAGGACAACCATAATGCCCCCGGTCCCGGCAGTTCGTTGCCGATCAGCGCGGAGATATGGGCAGCCGCCAACATGCCGTGAACGACGGGCTCGCCCATCGAGGTTTCAGAAGCGAATTCGCGGCTCAGGTGGATCGGGTTGATGTCACCCGACATATCGGCAAAGGCCTCTACGTCCTTGGCCGTAAACAGGTGCACAATCACACGTTGGTCGCCCGCCCGCCATTTCTGAATATCTTGCATGCCTACTCTCCAAGTCGAAACCAAATACTGCGTGGTTTCAGTCTCTTACCGCGCGGCTGACGGCGTCTCGCATATGGGATTCGCCGCCCTTTCGTGCTCCGTGTCGCGGATCAGCGCGCTTAGTTCGCGCATGGTATCCGGATTTTCCGCCATCCAATTCATGAGCAACGCCCGCGCCCTGTTCAGATGCCTTGTGATATTGCCCGGTTCCAGCTTGACGCCAAACCTATTTTCCTCACCATCGGCAGCGAGGCGCGGCCCGAGGACCGTATCGAGAATGCGATTTCCAATTCCAATATCAAAATGCGGCGCATCATAATAGTTTTTCATGTGAGCTTCCGGCGTCGAGGCAGACGGGACGGGTTCGGTTGTAATGTTGCCGACTTCGCTGAAATCCCAGATGGGGAACGGATCGGCGCCGTAGGCACTGGCCATCCGGTTGTTCAGGGCGACGGCGCCTTGAAGCCAATGCTCGAAGATGTCGTACAGCCCCAGTTCCATCATGCTTGCCGAATACTCGACATGATAAGGATCGACGACAAAAACCAAGGAAATGCCGTTTTCATAACCGAAGCGTAAAATATCCTCAAAAATCTTAAGCGTGTCGCGGTTCGGTGCTGCCGGGCAAAATTTCCTTTCGGGCAACGGAAACCAAAGATAACCCATGAACGCTTCAAGACCGTTCCTCAGCCGCCGATTGTAGCCGCCGCTTTTTACGATGTTCTTGCGATGGGCCTCGCCGAGAACACGGCGTCCTTTTTGCGTATAAGTCTTGCCCCTGAAGACCGATTGGGTTGATGCGTCCTGAAAGAAGTTCCTGGCCGCGACGCGGACGCTCGCAACCAACGCATCGACCGATAGAAGATGGTTGAAGATATAAACCCTTCTGGCGACAAGGCCAGCACGATTGCCACGCGCATTGACGAGCAAACGATCCTCGAGAAAATCCGGCCTTTCGCTCTGATAGGCGTTGATGCTCGAGGGAACGATGGAGATAAGGACCTGCTTCAAGGGTGATGCGGCGTGGCTATGTTGGAGGTAGCGAAAGATCTCATACAGGTTCGCGCCACTGAGCCCCAGATTAAACACAGGTCGGTATTGCCACGCTTTGTGTTCCGGGTCGAAGCTGACTTCGGCGGATGACGCGCCGAGAATGACGGTCGCGGGTTTGACTTTCATGACCCGAAGAGCCTTGCCCATGCGGCCATAGGCCCCGTACTCCATCCTGTCGGCGTTCAGCCACCGTATATCCGGAAAACTCAGGACTCTGTAGGGGTCGACCAGGATGTTGATTCCCGATACCAGGGCAATGAATACGAAAACGAAAAAAAGAAGAAACCGTAGAAACCGCTTTTCCATTCCCAAAGACACTTTGCTATCGCTCGGTTCGGTCAACATTGATTGGGGTGCGTGTCTCTGTGTCGCCGCGTCACGTGAGCTCGATAAAGTTTTTAAGAACCCGCAGGCCCGTGGGGCCGCTCTTCTCCGGGTGAAACTGGCATCCCCACAGGGAGCCGGCCCTGATCGCGGCGCATAGTTCCATGCCATCGTAACGGGTCGAGGCGGCGACGTTCGAAGGGTTTTCTGGGCGCGCGACGAAAGAATGAACGAAGTAGACGCTTTCCCCGGCGGAGACACCGGAAAACAAGGAAGGTCCGTTGTCCGGCGCATCCGGAAAAGACAGCTCGCCCCAGCCGACATGGGGAATCTTGTGGCGCGTGCCGTCCGGGTTCGTGTCCGGTATGGCCTCGACGGCTCCCGAAATGAATCCGAGTCCGCCATGGCGCCCGAACTCATGGCTTTCATCCAGCATGATCTGCATGCCGACGCAGATGCCCAGGTACGGACGCCCTGTCTCCGCAAAACGGTGGATCGCCTCTTCGAGACCGCGCTTGGAGATCGCGTCCATGACGTGGCCGAAGGCGCCGACACCGGGAAGGATGAGCCGCTCGGCGGCAAGAATGTCACCTTCGATTGCCGTTATTTTCGGTGTCGCCCCGACCTTTTCGCAGGCACGCAGCACGCTCAGCAAGTTGCCGCTGCCTGCATCGACGATGGTAACCGTTTTCTCTTTGCTCATTCGATCCACTCAGATTGGCCGCCGGACGAGGACCGGCCGGCATCGCGATTTCAAATCGCCCGGACAGGAATCCCCAGCTCGAGCGCCGCGGCGCGGATCGAATCCGGATCTTCTTTTTCGAAATGAAAAAGGCTGGCGATTGCCGCGGCATTGGCATGCCCCTCGAAGGCGACGGCGGCCAGATGATCGGCGGTTCCCATGCCGCCGCTGGCGATCACCGGCACCGGGACGGCGTCGGCCACGGCCCGGGTTAATTCAACATCGAACCCGCGGCGGGTGCCATCTTGATCGACGGAGGTCAGGAGAATTTCTCCCGCGCCCAGCTCGCAAGCCCGTTGTGCCCATGCGAGGACATCTAGGCCCGTATGTTCCCGGCCCAGGTCCGTCAAGGCCTCCCACGAGCCGGTCCGATCGTCTTTCTTGGCTTCGATGGAGAGCACCACGCACTGGGACCCGAACCGGTTGGAAACTTCACTGATCAGGCGGGGGTTCTTCGTCGCCCCAGTGTTAATTGCGATCTTGTCGGCTCCGGCCTTCAACAGGACATCGGCGTCCTCAAGGCTTCGGATGCCGCCGCCCACGGTGATCGGGATGAAAACTTCCTTGGCGGTGTGGGTGAGAACCTCCGCCAGGTTGTTCCGATTGTAGAGGCTGGCGACCGCGTCCATGTAGACGATTTCATCGATGCCTTGGTCGTAATAGCGCTGGGCAAACGCGCCGGGGTCGCCGACCTTGCGCCAGCCTTCCAGGTGAATGCCCTTGATGAGGGTGTCCATTTTGACATCGAGGCGGGCGATGATGCGGAAGTTTCCGGCGGGTTGCAGCATGTTTGCGGTGCTCGGGGATACGAGTGAATGCGTTACAGATCGGTGATGAGTTTTCGGGCTCGTTCTAGGTCATCCGGCCGGCCAATATCAAGCCAGAGCTCGCCGACGGGGAAGGCGGCGATCTTTTCGCCCGAAGCCAACAGGGAATTCATCAGATCGGGCATGTCCAGCGGCCGATCTTTCGGCACATCGGCGACTACCGACGGCTCCAGCACGTAAAGACCGGCGTTCACATGTAGGCGTTGGACCGGCTTTTCGTTAATCCGCGAGACAAGGTGTTGACTGAATTCCACGACGCCGAACGGCACGTCGATATCGTATTCACGCACGCACATGGTCGCCGCGCATTCATATTCCTGATGGTACGACAACAGGCTGGTGAAGTTGACGTTGGTGAGAAGATCGCCGTTCATGACAATGAGCGAAGAAGTCAGGGGAAACGGAATGAGCCCGATGGCACCGGCCGTGCCAAGCTGGCGTTCTTCGTTGAGATAGACGATTTCCGCGTTCCAGCGATTGCCGTCGCCAAAATGCTCCTCAATCATTTTCGCCTTGTAGTTCACGGCGATGAGGAAGCGGCGGAAACCCTGCTTGATGAAGTTTTCGATGATCGTCTCGAGCAACGGCCTGTCACCGACCTGCAGCAAGGGTTTCGGCAAGTCTGCGGTGAAGGGACGAAGGCGGGTGCCGAGGCCGCCGGCCATCAGCAGCACCCAATTGTCCTCGCGTTGCTGTGTCAGCAACAAGTCTTCGATCGTTTCCAGCCCGACGACCCGCTTGGCGGAATCCAGGATAGGAAGATGACGAAGCCGGCTGCTGGCGAGCATTTCCAACAGCTCGTCGCTTGGCGTCGAGGCCGACGCATGCCGAGGGTTGGTGTTCATAATGCTGTCGACGGGCTGGTCCAGGCTCTGGGCGTTCAATAAGGCCCGCCGGATGTCGCCGTCGGTGACGATGCCGAGAAGGGTTTCCCGGTCATCAACGACCAGACAAACCTGCGCCTCGTTTTCCGAGATACATTTCAGCGCGTCACCAATTGTAATGCCTGGTGAAACGAGGGTTTTCTTCCAAGCAACCATTTTGCGTACTCGGTATTGTCGATGGGGAAGGTTGAACGGTTAGTCTTAAGCGCGGTGTTTTAAAAGATGAAAGGCCTCGGCGGCCATCGTCCCGATTTTCGCGCCGTTGAGTTGTGCCAGCGCCTGAATGGAGGTTTCGCTTCGCGGGAAAGGATGAGCACCCAGTTCACTTTCGTAGACCTTCAGAATTTCGATCTTCTTGTCTATGAACTCGGTTATATCAACAAAGTAGTTCGGTACGAACCGATCTCTCAGTGCCAGGGCGAAATCGGTCTCGGATAGGGTTTCGTAACTCAGAATTGTCGTCACCGAGGGATAACGGAACCACTTTGATGTCGCATGTACGGCGGCGGCGGCGATGCGGTGATCACTGTGGATATCGCCGTCGTGCGGCGCATAGACCACGGCGGCTTCGGTTGCTTCGATGGCCTTTCCGATGGCCGCGACGAGATCCGAGCGTGGGACCTGATCAAGCGATGCGGGGCTATATTCCAGGCAGTTGGTGGACTTGAACCCGTAAGCGTCTGCGACCGTTTCGATTTGCTCGCGCCGGGATGCGACTTGTTGCCGAGAGTATCGGGCCCCTGCGCTCATTGACGTCAGCAACAGCCAATGAATGTCGTCGCCCTCGGCTTTGTGGCGAAGAAGCGTGCCCCCGCACCCCAGCGTTTCGTCATCTGCGTGGGGGGCGATCACCAAAACCGAATTCATAGGTAGCTTCCAATTTCCGGGAGTTCTGAGAACTCGTGGTCCAACAGGCAGATCGCGCCATCGCCACATTGAACGACCAGCTGCCGGCCATTGTGCCGCAGGACCTTTCCGGGTTCCAGGTTTTTCAAGGACCCTTCGACCAGCGCCGTTCTCCAGATCTTTACGGACTGCGTGCCATAGCGGCACTCCGCGCCGGGATATGGGTGGGCGAGCGCCCTGACAAGATTGTGGATCGTCGTCGCCGACATACGCCAGTCGATCATGCCGTCAGCGGCGCTTCGTTTTCGCCATGTGTTCGCGGCCGTATTGTCCTGTTTCCGGGCCACCAGTGTCCCGTCGGAAAGACCTTCGACGATCGATTTGATCTGGCGTTTCGCTTCGGCTTTCAGTTTTTCGTAGAGCGTGCCGGCGTCGTCGTTATCGTCGATGGCGACAACGGCCTGATCCAAGATGTCGCCGCTGTCGGCGCCCTCATCCATGATGAAAAAGGTCGATCCGGTCGTCGGCAGCCCCAGGGCAAGCGCCCAGATGATCGGGTGGCGCCCCCGGTTTTTCGGCAACAGCGCCGGGTGGTAGCCGACCACGCCGCCAGGTGCTGCGTCCAGCACGGACCTGGGAAGAACGTGCGACCAGCCAAAACAGAATACGACATCGGCTTCGGCTTTCGCGATTTCGGCCTCGAGCGATATCGAAGGCTGGCGGTCAACATTGATGCATGGGGCGCCCATGGATCGAGCCAGCGGCTCGAGTGAGTGGAAGTCGGCGTTTGCGGACGATGCCGATTTGGTAACGACCAGGGCGATCTCGGCTTCAGGCAGATCGGCGAGGGTCTCGAGAAGCGCGAAACTGAAATTCACACATCCAATGAAGGCGATTTTCATGACGCCGGCGCCTCGCTCGATCCCGGCGGATCGAAAAACCGCTTATAGAGAACGCTGTCCAGATTGGCGGTTGCGAGAATTTCACAGATTTTTCGGGATGCCCCGGCCTTGCCGTAAGCCGCCGGAGCCCGCGAAATGGCGTGCCGGAATTCCGGGTCCAATGCCTTGTCGATCGCTGCGGCAATCGCATCCGCATCCTCCTCGCAGTCGATGATCGATGCGCCGCGAAGGCGTCCCTTTTGCCGGTCCCCGATGTTGACGGTTGGGGCGTTCAGGGCCGGCGCTTCGATAATGCCGCTAGAGGAATTGCCGATGACGGCGTCGGCGATCGACATCAGGCTAAGATAAACCAATTGGCCGAGCGATGAGGCAATGTGGCATCGGCTCGGATTCTGGTCGGCGTATTGCTTGAGAACCTGAAAAATCCGGTCGTTGTACGGATCGGCGTTGACACCGGTGAAGACCAGGCTGGCTTGCGGATAACGGTCCAGTGCCCGCAACAGCTCGCGCGTCGGGATCGTGGGGTCTGTTTGGCTGAGGGTCACGGGGTGGTATGTAATCAGGAAGACTTGATCCTTCAGTGGTATCTGCAAGCGCGCCTCGAGTTCATTGCGGTCAAGCCTATCCAATGTGGAAATGATATCGAGGCCGGGTGCGCCGGTTACGAACACGTGGCCCGGGTCCTCTCCCATGGACTTAATCCTTCGAGCATATTGTTCCGTCGCGGCAAAATGCAGATGGGCCATCTTGGTCACGGCGTGGCGAATGGCCTCGTCGATCAGGCCTTCGGTCGATTCACCGCCATGAATATGCGCGATGGGAATCCTGAGGATCATCGCGGCTTGCGCGGCGGCCAGGATTTCATAGCGGTCGCCCAGGACGACGAGCACATCCGGGGACAATCGTTTCAGGGCCTGCGCCATTCCGGTAATGCCGCAGGCCATGGCGCCGCATATCGAAAGCGGGTCATCATCGTTTAGGTCGAGGGGCACGCGCTCAGCGATATCGAAACCGTCACTGACGATGACGTCGACGGTGTTGCCGTACTTCGGCTCAAGATGCGTGCCGGTAACGATCACCTTCAATTGCAGGGAGGGCGTCCCGTCGATTTCACGCATGAGCGTTTGCAGCAGTCCATACTCTGCGCGGCTTCCCGTGACGACGGCGATTTTTCTCATAAGCGGATTTCGAGGAGCTCGAGATTGAGCAAAAGGCTGAGGCCGTTGGTGGAAAGGCGGGCGCCCTGCTCGTCCTTGAACGTCCAGCTCCTGACCGGGTCCGAAGGGTGGGGTTCCAAATCGATCGGCAGCTCGAAGGGATGGAAGGCGTGGTCTTTGACCTTTTCGATCCCGTCCAAATAGGCGCCGATCGATTGCCGGGAAAAGATGTTCCACCCCGGTTCCCGATGGGAGTCGTCATGTTCTTCGACGGACCTGTATTTCACCCAGACGTCGACGGGATGCGGGTTGAAGGCGCCGAAAATGAAGATGTGGCCCGCCGGGCGGGTCCAAGAGATCAGATTGCCCAGCGCCGGCCGGTAATCGTCGAAAATCGACAGGACACCGGAAAGGAACGCCGTGTCGATGGCGTTCGCCGCGAAGAGACCGGGCTCCGTCACGGAACCGGCTCGCCAAGATACGACCGGCGACCGCGAGCGGGCCTTTTCGATCAGCACGTCGAGAACGTCGATGCCCAAGTAGTCGGGGCCGACATGGGCCCGGCTCAGGTAGTACAGGAACTCACCGGCGGCGCAGCCGAAATCGACGACCGCCTTTTGATCGCTCAGGGCGCCGCATGCATGAGCGCGGTCGGCGATCCATTTGAACATTTCCTTGGGCTCGTCATACCGCTCGGCTGTCAGGTAGAGCTGGTCGTGCGTGCGTTGCGGGCCGGAAGTCATTTCACTGTCCTGTCTGTGACGGCAGCATCCAGGGGCTTGAAGGCAGGTTTACCAGTCGCGATTCCAGCATCCTGGCATGAGTCAAGTCCGGCGCCTGGATGGCGTCTCGGTAAGCGGCGGTATTGGGGATGAGCGTCCAACATGGGCGGGTCTGGATAGCCCGGGAATTGGTCAGCTCCAAGAACATGTCGCGTTGTTCGGCGTTCGGCAGGATGATGGCGTTCAGCCAATAGTTGCTCCTGCATTTCGCGGGTTCCGAAACCCACGTGATATCGGCTAGCTGCGACAGTCGACTCTCATAGGCCGTGGCGATCTTACGCTTGCTTTCGATGATCGTCTCCAACTTCCGCATCTGGGCGATTCCCAATGCGGCGTTCAAGCTCGGCAGACGGTAATTGAAGCCGATTTCATCGTGATCGTAGTGCCAGGCATGAGGTAGCTTGGCCGTCGTGGTCACGTGCTTCAGTCTTTTGGCTAGGCTTTCGTCATTGGTGACGATCGCGCCGCCGCCGCCGGTGGTCGCCGGTTTGTTGCCGTTGAAGCTGAGCGTGGCCGCCGTACCGAAACCGCCACAGGGCCTTCCATCGAACGAGCTTCCGAGCGCCTCGGCGGCGTCTTCGATGATGGCGATGTTCCAGTTCCGGCAAATATCGGTCAGTGCATGAAGGTCGCAGGCATGGCCGAAGACATGAACCGGGACAATGGCCTTGATTGGGCGCCCGGTTTTCTTATGCCAAGTCTGGGCGTTCAGATGGGTGCATTCCATCTCGAGGAAATGACTTAATTTTTCCAAATCGATGCCCAGGTCGGCGATGCTGCTATCCAGGAAAATCGGCGCGGCGCCGGTGTAGGAAATGGCGTTGGCCGTGGCGATAAATGTCAGCGCGGGGCACAAGACCGCGTCATCCTCGGTCACGCCGATACAATGCAGCGCGGCATGCAGGGCCGAGGTTCCGTTGGTCGTCGCGATCGCATGTTTGACACCGCAAGCGCGGGCGATCAGCGCCTCAAATTCATCGACGAAATGACCTGCCGTCGAGACCCACCCTTCATCCAGACAAGCGTTTACGAACTCCTTGTCGGAGGCATCGAATTTCGGCGCATGCAATGGGATCGGGCCAACCAGCCCGAATTCGCCGCGTAAGACCTCGTCGACGGCGATGGCGGCCTCATGACTGGGCGATATGACCTGATGCTGGTTCAAATGTTGAACAAGTCCATCTTATAGAATGAGAGATTTTTGCTGTCCCTGAACCATCGGACAGTCTTTTCGATTCCCATGCGGAACCCGTCGAGCCCCGAATAGGACGGCGACCAATCGGTGCGCTGCCGGGCTTTCTCGACACTGGCCCACAACCGGTCGACCTCGCTGTTGGCCGGCCGCAGCCGCGACTCATCCAATTTGATCTCCGCCGCGGGGTTGATTTCATCGCGGATTGCGCGGGCCATGTCGCCGATGCTGATTTCAAAGCCACTGCCGAAATTAGTTACCTGGCCGATGGTTTCGCGGACGCCGATCATGGCGATAAACGCCGCCGCCATATCTTCGACGTAGGTGAAATCGCGCGTCGGTTCCAGGTTGCCGAGCTTGATCTCCGCCTTTCCGGCGAGGAGCTGCGAAATGACGGTGGGAATCACGGCGCGCGCGGATTGGCGTGGACCGAAAGTATTGAACGGCCGGATAACCGACACGGGCATGTCGAAGGACCGATGAAATGACAGCGCCAACTGGTCTGCCGCGATTTTTGTCGCCGCGTAGGGCGACTGCGCATTCAGGGGATGTTCCTCGGTGATGGGAACGAACTGCGCGGTGCCGTAGACCTCGCTTGTCGAGGTGTGAATGATGTGCTCGACCCTGCCGTCGCGGGCCGCTTGCAAGAGGTTGAGCGTGCCGTTGACATTGGTATCAACGTAGCTGGAGGGGGCATGGTACGAATAGGGGATCGCGATCAGCGATGCCAGGTGCATGACGATATCGGCGCCGCGGACGAGACCGCGCATGGACTGGGGATCCCGCACGTCGCCGCTGACGATTTTCATCTGCGAGGTCAGCTTTGCATCGCTGTGATCCAGCCAGCCCCGACTGTTGAAGGAATTGTACTGAACCAGCGCCGTCACGTCGTAGCCGGCCCCGACCAGGGCTTCGGCCACATGGCTGCCAATAAAACCGTCGGCCCCGGTAATGGCGACACGTTTAGCAGGCATCTATCTAAGCTGTCCCAAAAGAAATACGTTGCTCGGAATCATTCATCATAGATCGCGTGACGAAGCGTCCATCGGTTTCCCTCGTAATTCCAAATATGCGGAGAGCGGAAACGGTCACACAGATTATCAAAGTAGGATTGATCCATGACCGGTTGTTCAAAGTGGTCCTGCGCGGAGGGAAACTCGGTTGCAGGAAGGCTGAGGTACTCGAACAGGGTCTCAGCGAAACGAGCCGGAAACTCGCCGTCATAACGGCGCACCAGTGCAATCGCCTCTTCGCGGGTCAGGTCTCCGGAGCGCACTTCCTGGGCCGCATCGTAGGTTGCTCTGCCGATCCCGAATTTTATGAACAGTGTATAAAAATGAAAGTCATCCATTTTATCGTCAATTGAATTGTACTTGCTGAAAGTGCCAGCCGTCCGCTCGGGCGATGCGCGGAAACCGCCGTGCTCGACAGAGTAGTAGTATGCGCTCTGGGGGTGCCATTTCAGATAGTAGCCCAGGTAGTGAACCTGCACATTCCGCTCCGCCAGCAGGTTGGGGTCTCCGGGCAGGTAGATATTGAAATCCTGCGGGCTCAGGCCATAGGCTTCCTGCAACTCACTGACGGGCTGGCCGCTGATGAAAAGCTCGTTGTCGGAACCCTTGACGAAATAGGAGCTGTCGCGCACGGCACTATCGTTGTCTTGGATCGGGTTGCCGTATTCCGCCTCGTTCTCTCCGTAGAAGACCAGGGGGATATCGTGCAGGGCGGCGACGCGAGGCGCGATGTTTTTCTGGCCGAGGATGAATGGCTGAAACGGATGCAGAAGATTTTCCAACGCCAGGCGCGTCAGTAACCGGTGAACCCGGCCGTTTGGCGTAAACAACTGGTTGTCGAAACCGGCATGAATCCAGGCCTGAAAGTTCTGCCATCCCCAGTCGGTGTAAATATTCGGCGCCCATGTCACCGTAAGAGGGTGCATGCCGAATTCGTATTTCAGTACGAGGGCGGCGAAAAAACTGTCTTTCCCGCCAGAGCCGGGCACGACGCAATCGTACCGGCCATCGCTGCGCCGGTATTTGGCGCATAGTTCCTCAAGTTCCTGGCGTCGCGTGGCCCAGTCGATCGTTGCGTTTTTCTGTTCAGCGGCCCGGCAGGCCGCGCAGACGCCCTCCTGGTCGAACAGAATGGTTTCCTTTTTGGCGCCTCGCTGGTTCTGGAACTCGACCGTTGAGTTCGGCCGCTGGTTTGAGATCGCACAATTTTTGCAGAACAAGACTTCGGACGGCAGGCCGTGCCTAGTCTCGCGATCTGAGTTTGCCGGGACGAACTTGGCAAGGTCTAAATCGACGTGGGCGGGGAAGGGCTTCATGATTATATCGTTTCGCGCTTTGCGGATCGTTACTCCGATGTCTTTCGAATGCCGTAGTTTAATATGCCAATAATTGTTATACGGCCAGCCCAAACTCGCTGGCCGCCTTGGGCTTCGGTCCGCATTCTAATAGTGGCATGCATGCGGATTTAAGCGGAGCAGTTGCGCTGTATCCGCTGCCTGGCTCAGCTTCATGCTTGGCAAGGTGCGCGATGAGATCACTTCGACTTTGAAGGTTTTCACGATCTCCAGACAGCCCACTTTGAACAGGTTCTGGCTCAGCTCCCAGAAGGCGGACTTGATCCCGTCCGTGAATTGCTGCGCGATAACGCGGGGGTCGTCGTCGGTAATGGTGCCGAGCACGAAAATATGGGTGATCTTGAGCGTTCTCAACTGCTGCCAAAACGATCGCGGATCCTTTGAATCGGGCCGGACATTCAATTGCGCCTGCAAAGACGGCAAGGCTAGAAAATTCGGCACGGAAAGAAGATAGTTCAAGGAACGCACGTTGTGAGCGACCTTGTCCGGCGGACCGAGATGGGCATTGATCCACGGTACGGGACCGTACTGAGAGACGTTTCTCAGAAGGAATTCATTTCGGCTTTGGTCCGACAGGGCGTATGTAAAATACTTAACCGAAGACACTGCCGTACCGCCAAGCTGGATGACGATTGTCGCTGCGAGCGCCGCTATTAGTGGCGGGAAAGAGCCTCCGCCGTGGCTCGCGCGCACGGCAGCCATCGTCGCGATGGCAAAACTTATGGGCAGTAGCGGCAGGAGATGGCGGATGCGTTGCGACGATCCGGTGAAAAACCACAACGCGTAGAAAACAATGACGATGACGGCAACCGGGAACAGCGCGTGGCCGACAGCCGCGCGTCCGTGGCGCCAGAGAAACGCCACTACGAGCGGAAAAACCAGCAATAAATATGGGCCAAGCCCCGTTCTCGCGGACTCGAACGCCGGTAATGCGTCCAGCGTCGCTTTGAACGGGTAAGCGAAAAACCAGAACAGATTGCGCGGCACGGCAAGCTCGGAGCCGAAAAACTCCTGCCGGAAATACAGCTGTTGCGCGGCGTTCCAGATGGTCGAATCCTTGACGCC
>Ga0070729_10003669_pt1 | contig 17455 bp, 14 predicted proteins | sample tdDd472_FD_66725 | JGI IMG/M metagenome (GOLD analysis project Ga0070729, IMG submission 66725) | Marine sediment microbial communities from the Atlantic coast under amendment with organic carbon and nitrate - tdDd47.2 | ecosystem: Environmental > Aquatic > Marine > Coastal > Sediment | place... | reverse complement strand
ACCCGGACAAGCGAGACCATCGGCGCCACCTGGGATGAGGTCGATATCGACAAGGCCGTTTGGACGATCCCGGCGGAGCGAACGAAAACCAATACCGCGCAACGGGTGCCGCTCTCGGATGAGGCGTTGGCCGTGCTCAAGGCACGCCGCGGCCTGTCTGAGGTTTATATCTTCCCGGGCCAACGGCGCGGCCGCCCGCTGTCCAATATGGCTTTCCTGCAGCTACTAAAGCGCATGGGGCGCGGCGACCTTACCGCGCACGGCTTCCGGTCTACGTTCCGCGATTGGGCCGCCGAACGAACCGCCTACCCCAACGAGGTTGCGGAGATGGCGCTCGGCCATGCCATCTCCAACCGTGTTGAGGCGGCCTATCGCCGGGGAGACCTGTTTGATAAGCGCGCTCGAATGATGGCGGATTGGGCAACGTACTGCGGCACCGCACCCATAGAGGCCGGCGGTTCAAACGTTGTGTCGTTGAACGGATAGCCGCGGTTGGCCAAAGGAGAACGATATGCTGATAGCCGGCCAATCGATTCGATCGCTCAACATTGAATATCGATTCTGCATCGCGGTCACCTGCTGTAATTTTGTGGGTGTCGTCGGTTTGATCGCTCACGAAAGCCGGATCTACATCCCCGCCGGGGTACTGGCGCTCGCCCTCGACTTTCTGAAATCCGGACGCAAATGGGATTGGCCGCTGTTTACCTTTGGCTGGCTGCTATTGGCGGGACTGATTTGGATGGCGCTTCGGTTCGGACTGGAGCAAATGGGCTCGTCACTGCCCATGCCGGTTGGTGTCGGGGCCCCCGTTGACGCCCCCAATGAGCAAGCCTGGGAGGCAGTATCTATTCTCGCAATCTTCAAGGGGCTCATGGGCGACTACCTGAATTCCGTGGTCGCTTGGTCGACGCAACGCGATGAGCAGGTTGCTCTCGCAAGAAAGCGGCTTGGTGGCGGTCCGTCCGCTTAGGTCAGTAGGCCGCGCCGCCCGCTAATGCACAATCCGCTGAGAGTCGCCGGTCTTTCGCTCGAACAGGCCCGTATTGAAGCCTCTGTACCCTTCGCGCTCCGCTCGAATGCCCGTGGCGACATTATTTAGCACGTCCGAGAAAAGGCCACCGATAGGCGAAGCCGACGGCGCCGCGCTGAGGCTACCCGCCCGCGACGCGGCCTCAACCCCAACGGCCGCCGGATCCGCCGACGCCCGGTTTTGCGCGTAGAGCTCATTCTTTTCGTTGTCGACCTTGGAGCGATAGTCATTGGCCAGATCATAAGCACGGTTGGCATACGACGTGCGCTGAGTGTCGTATTTGGACTGCAGCTTGCCTAATTGTTTGGCGCCGGCCCCCGATGTGAGGTTGCCCGTACCTGACAAAGCCAGCGTCAGCTTTTCCCGAGCGTCCCGATACTGGTCATCAACCTGCGGGAGGTAGAAATCGGAATAGGTTTTTTGTACGCCTGTGAAATAGCCGTCATCGTACGGGGCAAACGCTTTATCGATGCTGGCGCGGCCTTCATCGATCTTGCGTTGGCGCTCCGCTTCCCGTTGACGCGCGAGCTCGGCAGAATTGTCCTTCGGAATGGATGGGGCGCTGAATACACACATTGGTCTTTTCCTTTCTTGCGCGCTAACCACCGGGCGCGCGTTCTAAATCTTCGTCTCCAAGGGGCTGCGAGATGCCCAACCCCATGGGCGTTTACACCCGGCAGGTTCCAACGCATCCGAGCTTATATGTTCGACTCGCCGAATAATCATTGGCGGTATTATGATACCGCATACCTTGCCCAGTAGACAGTCGATTACCTGCCTCTACGTTGGCGCACCGCCATGCCTAAAACCCCCGACAATCATGCAACCATCTTGCCCACGCGCGCCCGTGCATCCAGTTCGCCAACCTTTTCCGCAAGCGCGCCAAGCAGAAAAAACCAGGACCGCGCCCGCTCCTGCCGCGAAAGCCTATGGAACCGTTTGCCGCCCATCCAGCCTTCGACGGTTATCGCAAGAGCATCCAATCGCTCGCCATCGTCCGAAAGGTTCGCAATCTTGATAGCTGCCTTTTCAATCGTCGCCGCATTCATTTCAACATTTCCTCTAATTTGTTGTCGTGGTCGCATCGCGCAGGTTCAGATTGGTACAGTTCGCAAGCAAGCTGGTCACAGTGGCGCCTAAGTTCTTCGCTAGGCTTTCCGGTCAATGGGCGGGCTAGTGATTCGAAAATGGCGTCCTCAGCCTGCCACAGTATAGCATCCTCTATTTCAACCTCGGCAGGTTTCATGCGCCTGATTTTGTCGCTTGATGCCAACCACAGGGGCGGGGGGAATATTTTACCCTCGCCAGGCCCGCGGGCTTCTTCCTGCAAGATAAAGCCGCCCAGCGCGCAAGTATCCACGTTGGACTCCCATACACTGCGGCGCCCGACCGCCCAATCTGCTATGAATAAATTTGCGATCGGGATTAGCGGCCAACCCTGGCGCGGGGCGTCGCTTAGCCCACCGAAAAACGCGGCCGTGTACCCGCTAATTTCGTTTTCCGGTACGTAGTCTAGGGGCCATACACCATCGATCCTCTTGAACGCATCAAGAAAGCCCTGAAACGTCAAATCCAGTTCAGGGCTGAAACGGCCGATATGACGCTCGAGAACGTCATCGATTGACGCCCCAGACCACACCTTGCCGAACAGGTGGTGTTTGGCCTCATAGGCCCGGACAATTGAACCCGCCTTGTTCCGTATCCGATCGACGGTTTCTAAAAAACTCTCAACATCTTGGCCCAGGGCGGCCACACTGGGCATCGCTTCAAAATTACGGGTAGCCCGGTCCAATAGGAAACGGATCGCGTCGAAGCCTAAACCTGAGTCTATGAGCCGCTCAGCGGCCAGACTATTGAAGGCCGCTTGATTGCGGATCGCCCCTTGGCCAGTTTTTCGGGAAGGCATAACCGCGGCCCAGGTGTCGACCAGCGACACGAGCTCTGATTTTTCACGGTCCGGCCAGTCGCGATCCGGCTTCGGCGCATACTCTGAAATGGCCTTCAGTGTGCCCTCAGCCTCGACCACGCTGTCTCGTGCATCAGGCACGCTTTCCAGCAACCGTTCAATTTCGCGTCGCTTCTCTCGGGAGATAAAAACGGCCATCATTTCGGATCCTCAGCCAGGTAGTCCATTGTGGTTTTCTTTTGGCCGGTTTTGTCTCCCCCCTTACGGCCGCGCCCAGCGGCGGCGCCCTGCCGGGGCGCGCCGCGTCCGGCGCCGGCCATTACATTCACTTCACTTCCGTTCCGTTCATTACATTCTGCTCCGCCCTTCCATGAGGAGCGAAATTGCTCCTCTCTATGAAGGGGAGCGTTATGGTTCTCTCTATGAAGGGGAGCGTTATGGTTCTCTCTATAGACGGGCGTGAAAATTGGCGTGATACGCGCTGCCCTATGCGGACCGCCGGGCCTTACGACTTCCACAAGGTTTAGGCTTCGCCATTTGGCAACGGCTCTGTGGACCGTAGATCGGCTGCAATTGAGTTCTTCGGCGATCCGGGCTTCGCTGGTCGCGGAGTATCCCCATTCCGCGTTGTATCGTTGTACAAGCCGAATCAGAACCGCCACATGAAGCGAGTTCGCATACGGGTTTTTCCGGACACTTTTGGAATTTCGCGTCGGCGCTTGGGCTAGCGCATTGACCAGAAAATCGAACTTGGCGCCAACGCCATTGGCGGCTCGCGGGTTTTCGTTTATACCCATCTTGGAAACACTTTCACTGCATCGCGCAGATATCGCGGCCCCGTCATTTGCAAGCTGGCGGGGCCGTCATTCTTTTTCAGGCTTGGTTGTTGGCGTCCAAGCGCGCGATGTAGTCCCGGATGGAGTCGACGGCTACGAGCGTGCGGCCGCCGTCGCGAACCTTCCGTAGATCGCCGGCTGCTAGCCGTTCATACAGCTTCGTCGTTCCCATGCCGAGAACCTGGCAGGTTTCCTTGACCGTCAAAAACGATCGTTCCAGCGGCGGCACGTAGTGTGGCTTTTGACGTTTGACGCTTTGGAGGGGGGCGGTATCGGTGTTGGCACCAGCGGTTTGCATAATCCGGCCTTTCGTTTCGGTTTGATCTGAACCGAAGGTGGCCGCGTTTGCTGTTTCAAAATAGATGGTTTTTAGGGTGTAGAACGATTTTCTCGCTCAGCCTTCCGCCACTTGTAATACGCGGTTTTGACGCCGCCCGACGATAGGAGGCGGCCTTGAGAACCCCGGACGCCCTCACGTTCCAGGTTCCTGGAAACGTCGTGAAATATCGTTTCCATTGGCCGCAATTCCTCACCCCCATTTACGGCGTCCAGGAAAGCACACAGTTCTACGCGGGCGGCTATGTCCGCGTCTCGAGCCGTCTTCCGGCGGGCACCCGCCGCAAGCCTCCCCGCCTCCCCTTTTAGGCGTTTTTCAATTGCTGCGATCGCCTCGCCGAGGATTGATTCATAGGCGTGGCAAGAGCTGGCGTCACCCCGCCCCCTGCCGTCAAGTAAAGCGATCAAATCCGCCTCACCATGGCCCATTGTGCCGCGCGATCTAAAGACGGCCACAATCGCCAGCCCAAGCGCAGTCCTTATGCGTGGGCTCATATCCGGCCATTGCTCCCGAAAGCGCCGGGCGAGTTCGGCGCCCACATCATCAACTTGTTCGGCAAGTTGCACGCTGGTTCACTCCAACTGACATCGGCCAATTTCGGAGATTATAGCACGGGAGTGGGCGGCGGGCTAACGCCCCTGGTTTCTTCGGTGGTATGTCTCTGTAACAAAGTCGATAAACGCCACGGCTGCCGCAACTGCCAAACGCGCGTGACGGGGTTCCAGTCCCCGATGCGCGCCGTCCCGGCCATGCCCCGAGCCGTACAATCCCCGGAGCTCTGCAAGGTATTTTGTTAGAGCTGACAAGTTGCGAAGTATCAGCCGTATGGTCTCAGAACCCTTTGCCTGGTCGGATATACCCTCGGGCACCAAATCGAGTTCTTTAGCTACGAGCTTTGTGAGTTCCGGAAGATCCGTACCACGGGAGACAGGCACGCCGCGTTTAGAAAGGATAGTCTTACAACAGGTTTCCACGAGTTCCTTTGCGGTGCCGATCGCTAGAGAGGGGTCATTCTCTACGGCGTTCTCCAATCGCTGAATTTCCTTTTGCATCCACCCGGCATCCAGCGCGTCGGCAACCGTGCGGGCGCGAGACACAGAACGCGCGTCTCCCGTAGCCGTTAGATGCCTTGCGACAAACCGCGGCCGGCCCGCGATCTTTTCCTCTTCGGCCACCACCCAGCCCACTTGGCGCAGCTGATCGTTGAACTGCTCAACAAGCTTTAGCGCTTCGTTTTTCTCTGGCCGAACCACCGGGTGCACCAGTTCACAAAGAAAGCGCAAGAAAGCGTCCGCTGAAGTTCGCAAAAGATTGAACCTGCGGTCTTCGTAAACCCAATCATCCGGCCAGTCTTCGTTGTTGATCCTATGCTGCCAAATGTCGCCTGCTGCGTCGCTAAATCGGTTGTCGGTCGAAGGAAGCTGCTCAAGGTCATAAAGCCGCTGGAGAAACTCGACATCATCGAGACGGCCGTACCAAGCGACCTGGTCGATTCTCAGGCCATCGATAATATTCCGCCGAACCGATTCCGGAATACCTCTATGCGCCTGTCGCCAGTCCGCCTTCGCCTCAACTTTCGGACATATCGTCACACCGAACCAATCTTCCGTGAACGGTTCGATAATCGGTTTAAGACGTGAGTTTATCTGTTTTTCAATCGCTTCTCGCCGCGCCCCCAGCTTGGCATAGTCGGCGGGAACAATTTGAAGATATATAGTCCAGATGGTGGTGCCCCCACCCCAGTTATCGTAGCCGGTTTCCTCAACCATCGGCTCCGCAACTCTCACGATTTCCGCTGCCTCGCGCATACCTTCAGCGGATAACATTTCTGCCGCGGTGGCCAAGAAGGATTCGATATCAGCTTCTACACCAGTCATTCACATCTCCGACTTTTCATAATCGCATAAGGTTGAAGTCCATCCAGCAAATTCCGCAGAAAGTGATTGGTTGGCCATTGCGTCGGCGGCTCTTCCGAAGCCCAAAAAGTTTCAAATCTCAAAATTTTTCTCGCGGCGCCCCACGCTTTTGCGCGCTGCGACGGCAACCCCCCTGCCGGGGGTCGGGACTAGCCAGTGCGCCGGCGCCACGAGTCGAATTCTGCGAACGAAACTGCCCAACACCATTAGCGTAGACAGGCGGCCTCAATTCGCGCGACCCTACAGCAGTGATTCTAGATCGGAGGCAAAGCAAATGGATACGTCGACCGACCCCGCCGTCCGCGCCACAGACGCCATCGCCCGTGCCGACGCGAAGTTCGATGCCGCGCTCGAGCGCGGCGACAACGATGCAAGCGATTACTGGCAACAGGAGCTCATGCGCCTAGATATGGAGTTCGCCCGAGCGATGCCGACGACTGCGGCCGGCACCCGCCTTAAAGCGGTGACCGTTTCTAGGATCCTTGCGCAAGCGGAGCGCGGCGACATTCTCACCGAACTTGGGGCAGAACTAGCGCGACTGCACAGTGAGGCGATCGCCGCGGCCGCCACCACACCCCGCGTGGTAGCGTAGCCCCATCGCCGTCGCATTCATGGGTATAAGTATGGGTAGATCATCAGATACGGCCTGAACGCATTGCTCACAAACGATATTGCGCGGACTGTCTCTCCGCCATTACCCTCGACAATCGGATCGACCCGCGGCCCCGCGGAGCATTTTCTATACGACGATCGTCCCGACCGGAATCGACGAGCGCGCGCCGTCGACGACGACGATGCCGCTTTCGGTGACGTGGTAACGTTTGGCGTCTTCTTCCGCGTCAAAGCCGATGACCGTGTCCGGCGGCAGGCGCAGGTTCTTGCCGATGATGGCGCGGCGGATTTTCGAGCGCCGGCCGATCTCGACATTGTCGAGAACGACACACTCTTCGATCTCGGAATATGAGTGGATGCGCACGTAGCGACCGAGCACCGAGTTCTTCACCTGCGAACCGGTGATGATGCAGCCTCCCGACATGATCGAATCGATGACGCGGCCCTTTCGGTCGGCATCGTCGAAAGCAACCTTCGCCGGCGGGTCGGCAAGCGAGGCGGTGCGTACCGGCCATTCGCGGTTATACAGGTTCAACGCCGGCGAGATCGACTTCAGGTCCATCTGCGCCTCGTAATAGGCGTCCAGCGTGCCGACGTCGCGCCAGTAGTTGGGTTTGTCTTCGGGTTCGCCGGGAATCCGGTTGGTGGAGAAGTCATAGGCGTAGAGCCCGCCGCCCTTGAGCAGCGCCGGCAACACGTCGTTGCCGAAATCGTGCGAGCTTTCGGCATCTTTCATGTCGGCGTGGATCGCCTCGATCAGGACGTCGCCGGAAAAAATATAGTTCCCCATGGAGGCGAAGATTTCGTCCGGGCGGCCGGGAATCGTCGGCGCGTCGGGGTTCTTTTCGTGAAAGCCGTGGATCCGGCCGTCCTCGCCGGCTTCGATGACGCCGAATTCCGAAGCATGGCGCTTGTCGGTCGGCAGCGCCGCGATGGTGGCCTGGGCGCCGTTGGCGACGTGGAAATCGATCATTTCGCGGACGTTCATGCGGTAGATGTGATCGGCGCCGAAGATCACCACCAAATCCGGCTTCGATTCCTCGATCAGGTTCAGGTTCTGGGCGATGGCGTCGGCCGTGCCCCGGTACCAGTTTTCGCCGGGCGAACGCATCTGCGCCGGCACCGGAATGATGAACTGATTACTCAAGGGGCCGTTGAATTGCCAGCCGGCGGTCAGGTGTTGCAGCAGGGATTGGCTGCGGAACTGGATCAGCACGTAGATCGAGTAGATGCCCGAGTTGATCAGGTTGCTGAGCACGAAATCCACGATGCGATACTTACCGCCGAACGGCACGGCCGGCTTGGCGCGCTCCTTGGTCAGCGGCGAAAGCCGGGAGCCCTTGCCGCCGGCAAGCACGAAGGCGAGAATTTTCAATTGCACGTCGTCTCACTTTCCGCCCGCCGCGCCCGGCGTTTGCCGGTCATTTCGGCGGGCCGCCCTCATCCATGGACCGGAACATTTTCCAGCCACTGGCGGATATTAGCACGATCCGCCGGCAATCCACTTTGACATAGACCCGTCCCGGTCGGGATGAAATTTTCGCGACCATCCAAAAGAGGGCTAGAGGCGGGCGACGTTTGGCGCTAAATGTTTTCAATAGAAAAACACGAGACACCGAATATTCCGGCACCTGGGCGCCGGATCGTGTTTTCACCGGACAGGAAATCTTTGGGGGCGGCGATACCGTTGGATGACGGCATGCCGTTCTTATTGTTTGTGGCGGGGTACAAGAAAATGAAAATCCTGTTTGTCGCTTCGGAAGTCTATCCCCTGGTCAAGACCGGCGGCCTCGCCGATGTCGCCTACGCGCTCCCCAAGGCGCTGGCGGACTTGGGCGAGGACGTGCGCATTCTGCTGCCTGCCTATCCGGAAGCCGTCGATCGCATGGAGGCGCGCGGACGGCGCGTGCGGCTGGGCGATCCCTTGGGCACGGGGCAGTGCTATCTGCTGCCGGGACGCATCCCCGACACCGACGTCCGCGTCTGGCTGCTGGACAACCCGGCCATGTTCGAACGTCACGGCCACCCTTACCTGGACAGCGACGGCGTCGACTGGCCGGACAACCACCTGCGTTTCGCGCTGCTGTCGCGTGTCGCCGCCATGATCGCCTTTGCCGGCGGCATGATGGGCTGGCAGCCGGACGTGGTGCACGCGCACGACTGGCAGACCGGCCTGGTACCGGCCTACCTGGCGCAGTGGCGCGGGTTCACGCCGCCGACGCTGTTCACCATCCACAACCTGAACTACCAGGGCCGGTTCGCGCCCGAGGTCTTGCAGTCCACCGGCCTCAGCCCGGAGATCTACACCATGCAGGGGGCCGAGTTCTGGGGTTCGCTATCGTATCTGAAGGCCGGCATCACCTATTCCGACAAGGTCACCACCGTCAGCCCGACCTATGCCCAGGAAATTCTGACGCCTGAATTCGGCGGCGGCATGGAGGGCGTGCTGGCGGCGCGGGCGGACGACCTGGTCGGTATTCTCAACGGCATCGACCTGGAGACCTGGGACCCGGCGACCGACCCCCTGATCCCGGCGCCCTACAGCGCCGAGACCCTCGATGACAAGGAAGCGAGCAAGCGGGTGTTGCTGGAATACACCGGCCTGCCGCCGGATTCCGACGCGCCGGTGCTCGGCCTTGTGGGCCGGCTGGTGGAGCAGAAAGGCGTCGACATCATTCTCGATGCGCTGCCGGGAATTCTCGATATGGGTTTCCTGGTCATCATCCAGGGCACCGGCGATACGGCCCTGGAGGCGCGCTGCATCCAGGCCATGGCCGAGGCGCCTGACCAGGTATCGGTACGCATCGACTACGACGAGACCTTCGCGCACCTGATCCAAGCGGGCAGCGACGCAATCCTGGTGCCGTCGCGGTTCGAGCCCTGCGGCCTGACCCAGCTCTACGCCATGCGCTACGGCTCGCCGCCGATCGTGCGCCGGACCGGCGGCCTCGCCGACACGGTGATCGATGCGGCCGACCGCGACGAGGGCTCGGGCTTCGTCTTCGATGCCGTCGACCCGGCGGAGCTAATCGAGACCATGGGGCGCGTGCGCCAATGGTACGGCAACAAGGCCTGGTGGCGGGCCCTGCAAAAGAACGCCATGAGCAAAGACTATAGTTGGCATGTGGGGGCGCGCTCCTACCATGACCTTTACCGCAGCCTGCTGCCCCACCAAGGACCGATGACCCTGCAATGAATGACCTCGCCGAACTCTGCCTGCAGAACAAATTGCGCGACAGCTTCGACAGCGTTGAAGCACTGAAAACCGAACTGGTCAGTACCATGATCCACGAGTTGGGGCTGACTCCCGACCGTGCCTCGACGCGCGACTGGTTCTTTTCCCTGGCGCATCTGTTGCGCCAGGTGCTCAGCGAACGGAACATCCGCACGGCGCGCAAGTACTACAACAACAACGTCAAGCGGGTCTATTACCTGTCCATGGAATACCTGATCGGACGCAACCTGGAGAAGGTCCTGTACGACCTCGAGGTGCGCGAGGTCACCGTGCAGGCGCTGGCGGAACTGGGCCACCCGCTCGAGGAAGTCATCGAGGCCGAGCACGACGCCGCCATCGGCAATGGCGGCTTGGGCCGGCTCGCGGCCTGTTTTCTCGATTCCATGACCACCCACGACTATCCGAATATCGGCTACGGGCTCAGGTTCGAATACGGCATGTTCGCCCAGACCATCGAAGACGGCCAGCAGGTGGAAAAGCCGGAAAACTGGCTGCGCTACGGCAATCCGTGGGAGATCGAGCGCCCGGCAGTGTTCTTTCCAGTGCGGTTCGGCGGCAAGATCGTCACCTTCAGGAACAGCGCCGGCGACGAGGAATGCCAGTGGGTGGATACGGAAGAGGTCTACGCGCTGGCCTACGACATTCCCATGTCCGGCTTCAATACCGAGTCCGGCGGCAACCTGCGCCTCTGGTCGGCGCGTTCGCCCAACGATTTCGACCTCGGCCTGTTCAACCAGGGCAACTACGCCGAGGCGGTGCGCGAAAAGACCGATTCCGAGAACCTGACCAAGGTGCTCTATCCCAACGACAACAACACCCGTGGCCAGGAACTACGCCTCAAGCAGGAATACTTCTTCGTCAGCGCCTCGATCCAGGACATCGTCAACCGCTTCCTGCGCACCGACGACGATCTCACCAAGCTGCCGGAAAAGAACGTCATCCAGCTCAATGATACCCATCCGGCGCTCGGCATCCCCGAGCTCTTGCGCATTCTCATCGACGAGCACGGCTTGAGCTTCGCCGACGCCTGGGAGATTTCCCGCCAGACCTTCGCCTACACAAACCACACGCTGCTGCCGGAAGCGCTGGAGACCTGGTCGCTGGACATGCTCGGCCGCATCCTTCCGCGCCACCTGGAGATCATTTTTCAGATCAACGATGTCTTCCTGAAGATGGTGCGCCGGCTCTATCCCGGCGACCCGACGGTGCTCGGCCGGCTGTCTTTGGTGGACGACTTCCACCGCTCGGTCCGCATGGCGCACCTGGCCATCGTCGGCAGCACCCGGGTCAACGGCGTCGCCGAGTTGCATACCAAGCTGCTGCGTGAGCAGACCTTCCCGGAATTCGACGAGATCTATCCGGGAAAGTTCGTCAACATGACTAACGGCATCACCCCCAGGCGCTGGCTCCTGCAGGCCAACCCGGGCCTGTCGGACCTGATCACCGAGGCCATCGGGCCCGATTGGAAACGCCACCTGCCGCACTTGAAGGCGCTCGAGCCCTTCGCCGACGACAGCGGTTTTCGCGACAAGGTGCGCGCCATCAAGGCCGCCAACAAGGAGCGCCTGGCGGCGCACATCGAAAAGACCATCGGCCTTCGCGTCGGCACCGGCATGTTGTTCGACACCCAGGCCAAGCGCATCCACGAATACAAGCGCCAGCTCCTCAACCTCCTGCAGGTGATCGCGCGCTACAACCGCCTGAAGGAAAATCCCGCCGCCGACATGGTGCCGCGTACCGTGATTTTCGCCGGCAAGGCGGCGTCCGGCTACGACATGGCGAAGCTGATCATCCGGCTCATCAACGACGTGGCCGAGATCGTCAACCACGACCCCGATGTGAACGACCGCCTAAAGATCGCATTCTGCCCCAACTACAGCGTCTCGCTGGCCGAGATCATCATCCCCGGCAGCGAGCTCTCGGAACAGATATCCACCGCCGGCACCGAAGCATCGGGCACTGGCAACATGAAGTTCGCTCTCAACGGCGCGCTGACCATCGGCACCATGGACGGCGCCAACATCGAGATCCACGACGAGGTCGGCACCGACAATATCTTCATCTTCGGCCTCGACGCGAACGGCGCACGCGAGCTCCGCGCCAAGGACTACGATCCCAACCGCTATTACGACCAGAACGCCGAGCTAAAGCAGGTGCTGGACATGATCCGCAGCGGTTATTTCTCCGCCGACGATCCGTTCCGCCATCGGCCGATCGCCGATTCCCTGCTGCGCGGCGGCGATCACTACCTTCTGCTCGCCGATTTCGAGTCCTACATGGATTGCCAGGACCGGGTCGACGCGGCCTATCGCGACGGCGACGACTGGACACGCCGCGCCGTCATCAACATCGCCAACATGGGCCGTTTTTCCAGCGACGAAACCATCCACCGCTATGCCGAGACCATCTGGGGCGTCAAGCCGAGCCGCGACTAACTGCCTCTTTCTTCGCTGACCGCCTTCAGGATCGCGGCCACGGCCGGATCGTCGAACAGCGCGTCCACGTCGGCACTGAGACGCCGGCCCCAGTTCGGATATTCATGGATGGTGCCGGGCAGGTTGAGCTGGTCGGGCTCCAGCAACAGGTCGTCCAGGTTGACCATCATCAACGCCGCGGATGAGCGCGCCAGGTAGCGCTCGACGGCCTCCACCAGCCGGTACAATCCCGCGTCGCCGCCGTCGAAGGTTTCGCCCTCGCCGGCGAGGCCCTGGTCGCGAAGCGCGGCCAAAAGGCGCGCGCGGTCGCGGTCGCGCGCACCCGCCTGCGTTTCGGTGGCCGCCGCATCGGCAAGCCCGATGCGTTCGCGCAAAGAAAGGTCGTCACCCCGCCAATAGCCCGCCAGGGTCGCCAGGTCGTGCGTCGTCGCCGTCGCCAGGGCCTTCTCCGGGTAGGCGTCGGGGCGCTTGAACAGGCCGTCGGGCCAGCGCTCGAAATAAAAGACCCGGTAGGACAGCATGCTTTCGCGTTCCATATAGTCGCGGAACGGGTCGGGCACTGTCCCCAGGTCCTCGCCGACGACGAGGCATTGGTGGCGATGGCTCTCCAGCGCCAGCACGCCGGCCAGGTCGTCGTGCGGGTAGTTGACGTAGGCGCCCTCGATGGCCGGCGTGCCGTCCGGAATCCAGAACAGCCGCATCAGCCCCAGCACATGGTCGATGCGCAAGGCACGCGCGTGGCGCATGTTGGCGCGGGCGAGTCCGGCGAAACCGGCGTAACCCGTCGTTTCCAGGGCGCGCGGGTTGGGCGGCGGCATGCCCCAGGCCTGGCCGTCGACATTGAAGTCGTCGGGCGGCGCGCCGAAGGTGACGCCGCGCACGGTGGCATCGGGTTCGGCCCAGCAGTCGGCACCGTCGAAGGCGACCCCGGCGGCAAGGTCGCGGTAGATCCCGGCGCCGCCTTCGGCGGCCTTGGCCAACTGGTCGTCGGCTTGCCATTGCAGGAACGCGTGGTAGCCGATGCGCGCTGCATGGGCTTCGGCAAAGGCGGCGATATCGGCGCCGTTGGGCCCTTGAAATCCCATCGGCCATTCCGGCCAGGGACGGCCGTCGAAATGTTCGTGCAGCGCCTCGAACAAGCAGAACCGTTGCAGCGGAGCGCCGCCCTCGGCACGGAACGCCTCGAATGCCCGGCGCCGGTCGTCCGGCATATCCATGAAGGCCGCGTGGGCGCTTTCCAGCGCGCGCTGCTTGAGTGCCGAGACCGCCGGATAATCCACATGTCCGGCCGTGTTCAGCCGCGCCGCCTCGGCCGTGAAACTTTCGTCCGCGGTAAAGCCGGGAACCGCCGCCGCATCGATGTAGAGCGGGTTGAGAAAGCGCCGGCTGGACGGCGAATAGGGGCTCGCCGCCTCCGGGTGGCGGTGAAACAGCGCATGCAGCGGATTGATCCCGACCAGCGCCGCGCCGGCCGCGCCGGCCCGGACCGCCAGGCGCTTCAGCCCGGTTAGATCGCCGATGCCCCAATCGCCCGGGGCGCGCAGCGCATAAAGATGGCTGGCCAAGCCCCATTGGCGCCCGCCGTCCCGTGCCCAGTCGGGCAGGTAGCAGCTTCCTGGCGCGGCGATCAGTGCCGCCTCCGCCGTCACCATGCCGGCGGAAAGCGCCATGCGGTGATACCCGTCCGGCAGGTCGGGCGGCAGCGCCAGTTCCCGCGCCTCGTGCGCTTCCACCTGTCCGCTCAGGACGTCGCCGGTCTCCAGGGTGATTTGCCATTCGATGGAGCTGCCGGACGGCGGGTTGAGCGCGACGGCGAACGGGCCGCGCCCGCGCCGCACCACCGTGGCCGGCGCCACCAGGCGCCTGGCCAGGCGCTCTTCCATTTCGCGCGCCGTCGCCAGGGCGGCCTTGTGCGTGGCCGCGTCGAAGCCCATGGCGCCGAGGATCGCGCGCTGCGCCTCGATGGAGATGACGTGCTCGGTGCCGAAAATATCCCAGTAGCGGGTCTGCAGCCCGGCCAGCCGCGACAGTGTCTCCATCGCGCTTTCGGGGCCGGTCATGCGCCGCCCGTCTCTTGACGCAGGACCGCGACGGCGCGCGCCGCGAGGGGAAAGGCCGTGCCGGCCGCATGGGGCGCGCCCTCGGTGGCGAACGTGGGCGCCGCCGTATCCATCACCACACGCCATGCCGCCCCGAACGCGGGCCCCGGCAGGACGAAGGGCACCGGGTCGTGATGGGCGTTCAACAAAACGATGAACGGCGTCTCGTCCGCCAATGCCGCCGCCAGGTGCAACCCCAGGCAACGGCCGTAGGGCAGCGACCAGTCAACGTCGGTCATTTCGTGCCCGTCCGGCGAAAGCCAGGTGATGTCGGCGGCACGCGCCTTGGCGCCGGCACCCGACGTGCCGTTGAAGAAGCGATCGCGGCGAAACACCGCGTTGTCGCGCCGAAGCGCGATCAGATTCCGGACGAAGTCCAGAAAGGCGCGGTCCCCTTCATCGTCCAGGTCCCAGTCGGTCCAGCCGATCTCGTTGTCCTGGCAATAGGCGTTGTTGTTGCCCTGCTGGGAATTGCCCAATTCGTCGCCGGCGGTGAGCATCGGCAGTCCCTGCGACAGCAACAGCGTGGCCATCAGGTTGCGTTTCTGGCGAAGCCGCAGCGCGCGGATTTCCGGGTCCCGGCTGGGCCCCTCGACGCCGCAATTCCAGGCGCGGTTGTTGTCGGTGCCGTCACGGTTCTTCTCGCCGTTGGCCTCGTTGTGCTTGCGCTCGTAGCTGACCAGATCGGCAAGCGTGAAACCGTCATGGGCGGTGACGAAGTTGACGCTCGCCCAGGGCCGGCGGCCGTGGCGCTGAAAAGTCGGGCTCGACGCCGCCAGCACCGAGGCGAGATCGCCGATCAATCCCTCGTCGCCGCGCCAGAAGCCGCGCACGGTATCGCGGTAACGGTCGTTCCATTCCGACCAGCCCGGCGGAAATCCGCCGACCCGGTAGCCGCCCGGCCCCAGGTCCCAGGCCTCGGCGATCAGCATCGCCCGCGACAGTACGGGGTCCTGGCCGATGGCGGCCAGGAAGGGCCCGGCGGCGTCGAAACCGCCCGGTCCGCGCGCCACGGTCGTCGCCAGATCGAAGCGGAAACCGTCCACGCCCATGGCCTCGACCCAATGGCGCAGCGAATCCAGGACCATCTGCAGCACGCGCGGATGGCTGACGTTGAGGCTGTTGCCGCAGCCGGTGTCGTCGCGGTAGCGGCCCGGGTCTTCGGGATCGAGGCGATAGTATGACGCGTTGTCGATGCCCTTGAAGCTGAGCGTCGGACCCAGGTGATCGCCCTCGCCGGTGTGGTTGTAGACGACGTCCAGAACCACCTTGATGCCGGCGGCATGGTAGCGCGCCACCATGCGGCGGAAGGCATCGATGCCGTCGCCGCCCAGGAAGCGGGAGTCCGGAGCGAAATAGGTGAACGGGCTGTAGCCCCAGTAGTTGGTCAGGTGGCGCTCCGCCAGGTGGCGCTCGTCGGCCACCGGCGTCACCGGCAGCAACTCCACCACATTGACGCCGAGCCCGACCAGGTGATCGAGCACCGGTTCGCTGGCAAGCCCGGTGAAGGTGCCGCGCCGGTCCGCCGGCACGTCCGGGTGGCGCATGGTCAGGCCGCGCGCGTGCATTTCATAGATGATTGCGTCCGAGCGCGGAAAGTCCGGGCGGTCTTCGTCGATCTCGCCGACGGGTGCGGCGGTGACGATTCCCTTCGGCATGAACCGCGCGTTGTCCTCCCGCGACATTGTCTGATCGCCCCGGCGGCTCGCCGGCGCGTAGCCCAGGTTGGCGCGGTTCCACTTGAGCGGCCCGGAAAGCTGGCGGGCGTAGGGGTCGACCAGCAGCTTGTGCGGATTGAAGCGGTGCCCGCGCTTCGGCTCATAGGGGCCGAACACCCGATAACCATAGAGCTGTCCGGGGCGGATGCCCGGCACGTAGCCGTGCCAGACCTGATCGGTGTATTCGGGCAGCGTAATGCGGGCGATCTCGCGTTCGCCATCGGGGTCGAACAGGCAGAGATCGACCCGTTCGGCGTGGTCCGAGAACAGCGCGAAGTTGCAGCCTTCGCCGTCGACGCTGATGCCCAGGGGATCGGGCCGGCCGGCCCGGACGGCGCCGAATGCCGGACTAGCCATCGGGAACCAGGACCAGCGTCGCCAGCGGCGGCAGGGTCGGCGCGACGGAATGCTCATGGCCGTGCATGGGCTGGGCCTCGGCCTCAACGCCGCCGCCGTTGCCCACGTCGCCGCCGCCGTAGTGGCCGGAATCGGTGTTCAGCGCCTCGCGGTAGTGCCCGCCGCGCGGCACCCCGACGCGGTAGCCGTGGCGCACGACCGGCGTGAAATTGCAGATGACGACGACGAAGTCGGCATGCTCGGCGCTGTAGCGCAGGAACGACACGACGCTGTTGTGGCTGTCGGTGCAGTCGATCCAGGCAAAGCCGGCCGGGTCGCCGTCGCCTTCATGCGCCGCGGCGGAGCCCCGGTAGAGGAAATTGAGGTCGCGGATCAGGTTCTGCACGCCGGCGTTGAGGGGCTCGTTCACCAGGTGCCAGTCCAGGCTGGTGTCGTGATTCCATTCCCGTTCCTGGCCGAACTCGCTGCCCATGAACAGCAACTTCTTGCCCGGATGCATGAACATGAAGGCGTAGTAGGCGCGCAGGTTGGCAAAGCGCTGCCAGTCGTCGCCCGGCATGCGGCCGAGGATCGAGCCCTTGCCGTGCACCACCTCGTCGTGGCTGAGCGGCAGGACGAAATTTTCATGAAAGGCATAGAGCATGCCGAAGGTGAGGTCGTTGTGATGGTACTTGCGGTGCACCGGTTCCTTGGAGATGAAGCGCAGCGTGTCGTGCATCCAGCCCATGTTCCACTTGAACCCGAACCCGAGCCCGCCCAGGTAGGTGGGCTTGGAGACCATCGGCCAGGCGGTCGACTCCTCGGCCACGGTGAAGGTGCCGGGATGCTCGGCGTAGACGACCTCGTTCAGGCGCTTGAGGAAGGCCACCGCGCCCAAGTTCTCGTTGCCGCCGAAGCGGTTCGGAATCCAGTCGCCGCCCTCGCGGCTGTAGTCCAGGTACAGCATGGAGGCCACCGCATCGACCCGGAGCCCG
>Ga0070729_10003667_pt1 | contig 17457 bp, 9 predicted proteins | sample tdDd472_FD_66725 | JGI IMG/M metagenome (GOLD analysis project Ga0070729, IMG submission 66725) | Marine sediment microbial communities from the Atlantic coast under amendment with organic carbon and nitrate - tdDd47.2 | ecosystem: Environmental > Aquatic > Marine > Coastal > Sediment | place... | reverse complement strand
CCGGGTCGCATTCGCCCCTGGAGGGGCGGCAGATGCGCATGTGGTGGCTTTGATACCGGGACCAGCCGTTGGGGTTGCGTTCCGGGTCGCAGTACAGACAGTAGTGCCCAAAGCTGTCGGTTCCGGCGGCAATGCAGCGACCATCGATGAAACACTGATCAGCACTGCATTGCAGCGTCACATCTCCGTCAATGTCCGATGACTGCTGGCCTGCAGGGCCGCAGGCACCACAGTACAGCGCAAAACAGACTCCCAGCAGCAGTAAAACCCTTGAATGCATCATATCGGCTCCGATCTTTGACAAAACAGTATTATATTATAAAGAGAATGGGCCGAAAAATCAAGTGGAACAAAGAGTTATGACAATATCGATGAAATAATGTATTGATGATATAGCTATTGATGCCCCTGCGAAGAGGTGCAAAAGTGTGTGTTATTGTGGCGTATTGCCGTGAGTGCCGGACCGGAATATCTTAGCAGGCATGCGCCCCGTGTGCCTTAGTTGTCTCCCAGCCATTTGTAAAAAATCAGGGCGTCCATGAGGCCCAAAGAGGCATGGCGGAAGGCCTTTGGCAAGCGGCCGACCTCTTCAAAGCCCAGACTGCGCCACAGGTGAATGGCGCTGTGGTTTCCTGCGGCGACCAGATTGAATTGCATGGCTGAAAATCCCAGCCGCCGCGCCTGTCCCTGACTGTGCAGACACAGCAATCGTCCAAGTCCCATACCCCGGGCCGTGGGGGCCACAACGTATCCCGCGTTGCAGACATGGGCCCCAAGGGACGGCTGATTGGGTTTCAGATAATAACTGCCTACGATTGCGGTGTTGTTCACCGCCACATAGCAGGCCCGTGGGCCGGTCAGCCACACCTGCCGGGCTTCTTCTTCGGATATATCCGGGTCAAAGGCATAGGTGGCGCCCTGGCTGAAAACCTCCTTCAACAGGGGCCACAGCCCGGGCCAGTCCTTGTCGGTGGCGGGTCGTATGGTTATGTCCGGGTTTTTATCTGTCACGGGCAGCCTCGCTGATAGCTGCTGCCTCAAAGGCGGATAGCCTGCGGGGCAGTGGTTTGCATCACCATAACACAGGGCCGTGGCGATGCGCAACGTCACGGCATGTTGCCGGTACACTGCGTGATGCTTTTGGCTTCTGTCACTTGCGTCCTGCCGCACCTGTGCTATGCTGCCGGGATACTTATGTACAGGAGTGTTTCATGACCTGCAGTCGCCGCACGTTTTTAAAAGGATTGCTCACCGCCTCTATGGCGGCGACACCCCTTGTGCGCCCCTCGATTGCCCGGGCTTTTGGTGAAGACAGCAAGCTGGAAATCCTGACATTGCAGTATCCCGGGGAGCAGTGGAACGGGCGTCTGGACGCCCTGCGGCGGCTTTCCTGGGAAATGATGAAGCGTACCAGCATTGAAATGAAGCTCAGCCACGGCAGCGTCACCCCGGCGGAAGACCGGATGTTCGATTCGCCGCTGGTATATATGTGGGGCAACGAAGCCTTTGCTCCCTGGCCCGAGGAATGGCATTTTCGGCTGCAACGGCATCTGACCTACGGCGGCACCCTGATAATCGACTCCGACGGCAGCCGGGGCAGCGGGTTTGACCAGTCAGTGCGCCGGGAGATGGAAAAAATCCTGCCCGCCGGAAGTTTCAAGCGGCTGGACCCCAACCATACCCTGTATAAAAGCTTCTATCTGCTCAGCGAGCAGGGCGGACGCATCGCCCATACTCCCTATATCGAAGGCATTGACATCGACGACCGCAGCGCGGTTCTGTACACCCAAAATGACCTTGGCGGGGCCTGGGCCCGGGACGCCATGGGCAACTGGCTGTACGACATCACCCCCGGCGGCGAACGCCAGCGGGAGATGGCTTTCCGTATGGGCGTCAACATGCTGATGTACGCCACCTGCGTGAACTACAAAAGCGATCAGGTGCATATCCCCTTTATCCTCAAGCGGCGGAGGTAGCTGTGAATCTGCCGCAACTGTTGGGTATGCAGGGGGATTTCAACGAATGGTCCGTTGTGTTTCGTGGTTTGCCCCAGGGCCTGTGGGCCTGGCTGCTGTGGATCGGGCTGGCGGTGGTTTTGTGGGCGGCATGGCGCAATCTGGACCGGATTCCCGGCAGGCGGCAGCGTGTCGCCTTATATCTTCTGCGCATCGCCGGGGCATTGCTTTTGGTGATGATGGTGCTGCAGCCCGCCATTGAACTGCGCAAAGTGCTGTGGCGCAAAACCCATGTGGCGGTGCTGGTGGATGACAGCCGTTCCATGTCCTTGAAAACCGGCGGCGACATCTCCCGCAGTGCGGCGGTGCAGGCATGGTTCGAGGACCACGCCGACCAGTTTGCAGCGTTATCCGAAAAATACTTTGTGGATGTATTCAGCTTTAGCGAGACCGTTGCCAAAACATCGCTGCAAAGCATTGAAAAAGGCATGGACGCAAAGGGTCGGGAAACCGGTATGTACCGGGCCTTGTCGGAAATGGCGGGGCGGTATCCCCCGGAGGATCTTTCCGGCATTATGGTGGTGGGGGACGGTTGCGATACCATGGGATTTCCCGAAGGCGGCCGCCGGGACGAATGTCCCCTGCCCACGGGCTGCGATACCCCCATATTCACCTTTGCCCCCTATGGCGGAGGCACCGAGGCGGACCTTGCCATTACCGCGGTGCGCTACGATGACTTTGCCTTTGTGCACAACACCATGAGCATAGAAGTCGATTTGCGGTTGCAGGGCATGAAGGCCCAGACCCTGCGCTTGTCTTTGAGCCGGGAAGGGATGCCGGTCACCGCCCAGACGGTTAAGCTGGAACCGGGCAAACCCCGCACCGTAAGCCTGTCCTTCAAACCCACCAAAGTGGGGCGCAGTCTGTACGAGGTGTCGGTGCCGGTGCTGGCCGGGGAATCGGTAAAGCGCAACAACAGCCGGATGTTCATCGTCAAGGTGATCCGCGACAAGGTGCGGGTGCTGCATGTGGCGGGACGCCCGGACTGGGATGAGCGCTTTATGCGGCGTTTTTTGAAGAAAAATCCCAACGTGGATTTGATCTCCTTCTTTATTCTGCGGAACCTTGAAGACATGTTCTGGGTGCCGGAGCAGGAACTGAGCCTGATTCAGTTCCCCACCGACGAACTGTTCAACACCCAGTTGCATTCCTTTGACCTGGTGATTTTCCAGAACTTCACCTATCGCGGTTTTCAGATGGAGCATTATCTGCGCAACATTGCCCGCTTTGTGCGGGAAGGCGGCGCATTCATGATGATCGGCGGCGATTTTTCCTTTAACGGCGGCAATTTCAGTCTCACGGAAATCGAGGACGTGTTGCCGGTACGGCTGGCCCCGGTGGGTAATCCCTTTGACGGCGAGGCCTTTAGTCCCAAGCTTACCGATGCCGGGCAAAAGCATCCCATCCTGCGGCTTGACCGTGACCGGGAAAAGAACCTTGGCCTGTGGGCGGCTTTGCCGCAGTTGCAGGGTATCAACACCGGTTTGCTGTTGCGGGACGACGCACTGCTGCTGGCGCAGCATCCTTCGCTGACGGAACCCGGCACCGGCAGGCCTGCGCCCCTGGTGGCCCTGCGGCGGGTGCAAAAGGGACGCAGCCTGATTGTGGCGGCGGACAGCAGCTGGAAATGGAATTTCGATCAGGTGCGTCGCGGCGGCGGCCCGGAGTTTTACAATCGTTTTTACAGCAACGCCATCCGCTGGCTTATCAAAGACCCGGATCTGGAGCTGTTGCAGGTGATACCCGGTCGTGACAGCTATCGTCCCGGGGAGGTGGTGACCCTTTCCATCCGGGCACTTGACGACGATTTTCTTCCGGCGCAAAATACCCCGGTCACCGTGGAATGGCAGGATGCGTCGGGGCGGGTGGACAGCTCGGTGCTGCGTACCGATGAAGATGGCGCGGCCTCGTTGACCTTTCCCGCGCCTCAGGTTCCGGGCCCACTGACCATTAAGGCCAGCGGAGACATGGGCGGCGACACCCGGCAGACTGCTTCGGCTTTGGTGCTGGTGGACGAAGGCGGCGTGGAGTTCAGCCGGGTGGCGGTATGCGGTGACAAGCTGCAGGATCTTGCCCGGCACAGCGGCGGGGCGGCCTACAGCCTTACGGATAGTGTAAATGTACAGGAATTGCCGTTGCTCGCAGTGCGGGCGCGGCGTATAGCGGATCGGGAAGACGTGCCATTGTGGGATGCGTGGTGGGTGCTTGTGGCGGCGGCGGCATTGTTCGGCGTCGAATGGTGGTGGCGTAAACGACGGCGGCTTCCCTGACACTGATCGCAGCAAAACGGAGAGATGTATTATGGCGAAACCAGCGAATCTGATGACTTCGGAAATTCTGCACATTCCCGCAACGGTTCAGCGGCTGATTGACCAGCAGGGCGAACGTATCGCCGAGCTGGCCATGGAGCTGAAGGATGCTGCCCGCAAGGGCGTCACCTTTGCCGCCCGGGGCACCTCTGACAATGCCTGCCTGTACGGCAAGTATCTGTTCGAAATTCTGCTGGGCTATCCGGTGCATCTGGCAGCCCCATCCACCGTGACCTTGTACCGCCGTCCCATGGACTTTGCGGGCAAGCTGGTCATCGGCGTCAGCCAAAGCGGGGAGAGCACCGATGTTTGTGAATATATGGAAGCTGCCGCCAAGGCAGGCGCCCGTACCATCGGTATCACCAACAACCCCAAAAGCCGTCTGGCAAAATCTTCGGAATTTCATATTCCGCTGCTGGCAGGACCGGAAAAAGCCGTGGCCGCCACCAAAACCTATGTGGGCGAACTTTTGGTGCTGCGGATGCTGGTGACCTGTATGACCGCCAAAAAGAGTTTGCACGATGCGCTTCCTCTGTTGCCGGAAGCCATTGAAGCCGCCATGTCCACCGAGGACCGGATTAAAGAGATCGTGCCGCGCTTCCGCTATATGCACGCCGCCGTGGTGCTGGGCCGGGGCTACAACTATGCCACTGCCCAGGAATTTGCCCTCAAGCTTATGGAGACCTCCCATGTGCCGGTGCATCCCTTCAGCTTTGCGGACTTCCTGCACGGCCCGGTGTCTGTGATGCATCAGGGATTCCCCAGCTTTGTGTTTTTGTCCAAAGGACCCACTGCCAACGGCGTCAAAGAGCTTATGACGGATGTCCATGGTCGCGGCGGCGAGCTGGTGGTGTTTTCCAACACCAAAATCAAAGAGAACGCCACCCTGTGGCCCGTGTATGTGGATGCTCCGCTTAACGAAGTGGATAGCCCTCTGGTGAATATTATTCCCGCCTATCTGTTTGCCAAACAGTACAGCCTGCTGTGCGGTTTTGACCCGGACAATCCCAAGGGCCTGACCAAGGTGACCCACACCCGCTAATCACGGTGATGGTTTTTCCCGGCCCCGGAGCATGCTCCGGGGCTGTTTTTATTGCGGTATAATAGCCGCTTTGTTTTGCAGCTAAAGCATCGAGGCATCATTGATTGCAGGACAATGGGCGAGTACCGTAAATCAAATAACTATAATCGGTAATGGGGAGCGCAGATAAAAATTCGCCCGTTAAGTGCTTCAGGCTGACGAGCGGCCAAAGCGGGGATGTTTGCGTTGAAATACCAGTATTAGGTTTTTGCAAATATGTAAGGAGTGCCTAAGTGTTGCTATTTAATGGAAGATTTGGTTTAATCAATGTTGACATTAATGTTAATTTAGATAGTCTAATGTTGGAAAAAATGGAATAAGCGGTTGTCACGAGATGTATAATATAGTATTGTCATACTCGTGTCATAGATAATGAAGTGCCGGGAATGTATATATAGTTGTGGAACAACTGTCTACAGGAGGACATGGCCATGAGATTGCACGCAAGGGTTCTGAGAGCGGGTGTGGCGGTGATGCTGGCGTTTACGCTGGTATGGGCGATTGGCTGCTCTGATGAAAGCACAAAAGAAGTAATCAAGGAAGTTCCCGTTGAGGTGCCGCAGGTTGTGGTTACCGGCAACGCAGCGGTCAAGGTGGGAGAGACCATCACCCTTGCCGCAGAAACCCTTTTTGGCACGGATACCGGGTATTCCTGGGAATCCAGTGACGATACCATTGCCACGGTCAGCGACAGCGGCGTGGTTACCGGTGTGGCCACCGGTGAAGTGGTGATTACCGCCACCGGGGATGACACGGAAAAAGCCGGTAGCTGGGGTGTGTATGTCTACGACGACTCCTCCATGCCGGACCCGATTGTCACGGTGACCGGTGATCCTGCGGTTGAAGTGGGAGCCACCGTTACCCTGAGCGCCGACACCCTCTTTGGCACTGACAGCGGCTATGGCTGGGGTTCCGATGATGAGGCAATCGCCACGGTAGCCGATGGCGTGGTTACCGGTGTTGCCGCCGGTTCCGTAACCATCACCGCCACCGGCGCGGATACCAGCGCCAGCGGTTCCATGGGTGTGTATGTGTATGCCACCGGCACCGGTCCTGCCGCCTTCGTCAGCATCAGCGGCGGCTTCAGTGTCATAGTCGGCCAGACCCTTACCCTGACTGCCGCGACTGCCAATGGCACCGACGCAGGTTATACCTGGGCGTCCGGCGATGACACCATTGCCACGGTTGCCGACGGTGTGGTCACCGGCGTTGCCTCCGGTGAAGTGGTTATCACCGCCACCGGCGATGACACCGCTGCGGTGGGTAGCGTGGGTATCGTGGTTATGGCAGAAGGAATCGAAATTCCCTTTGAGGAAATGTGGGCCGGAAGCCCTCACGCCGATGCCACCAGCGAAGCCTTCCGCCACTGGGACGAAGACGATCCCCAGGAAGTGCCTGCAAACTGCGCCAAATGCCACAGCGATTACGGCTATAAAGACTTTTTGGGCATTGACGGCACCGATGCCGGTGTGGTTGACAATGCCGCCGCCGTGGACTCCGTCATCACCTGCACCACCTGTCACAATGCCGCCACCGTGGCCATGACATCCGTCACCTTCCCTTCGGGCGAAGAAGTGACAGGCCTGGGCGCGGAAGCCCGGTGCATTCAGTGTCACCAGGGTCGTGAAAGCACGGTTAGCGTTAACACAGCTATCACCGATGCCGCCCCGGCGGATGACGACACGGTCAGCGACGCTCTCGGATTCCTGAATGTGCACTATTTTGCCGCCGGTGCAACCCTGTTCGGCGATCAGGCCAAGGGCGCATATCAGTATGACGGCATGGCCTACGATGGCAAATTCCTGCACGTTGACGGTTTTGCCACCTGCAACACCTGCCACAGCCCCCATACCACTCAGATCAAGGATGCGGTCTGCGCCTCCTGCCACGGAGCCACCGCCTATGAAGACATCCGCATGGCGGGCAGCAAGGTTGATTACGATGGCGACGGCGATGTCAATGAAGGTATTGCTAAAGAGATCGAAGCCCTGCACGCAAAACTGTGGGAAGCCGTACAGGCCTATGCCGCAAATGAAATCGGCACCGGCATTCTGTATGACGATCACAGCTATCCCTATTTCTTCATCGACACCAACGGCAACGGTCAGGCTGACGACGGCGAGATCAATTTTGGTAACCGCTACGCCACCTGGACCGCCCGCCTGCTGAAGGGCGTCTACAATTATCAGTTCGCCGCCAAAGACCCCGGCGCGTTTGCTCATAACGCCAAATATGTCATTCAGGTGCTGTACGACAGCATTATGGATGTCAACGCGGGCCTGACCACGCCGGTGGACACCACTGGCATGACTCGTGAAGACGCGGGTCACTTCCAGGGCACTGCGGACGCATGGCGTCACTGGGATGATGATGGCGAAGTGGAAGCCGACTGCGCCCGCTGCCACAGCGACAAAGGCCTTGGCTTCTATCTGGAAAGTGGTGCCGATGTTGCCCAGCCTCTGGCCACCAGCGGCATGAGCTGCCTCACCTGTCACGAAGACCTTGCTGACCTGTCAAATCTGCGGGACAGCGAAATCGTGACATTCCCCAGCGGCCTTGAAGTGGACAGCGGTGACAACACCACCAACCTGTGCATGAATTGTCACCAGGGCCGCGAGAGCACCATCAGCGTCAACACCGCCATTGATGGTCTGGCCCCGGATACCGTTGCCGACAGCCTGGGCTTCTTAAACGTTCATTATTTTGCCGCCGGAGCCACTCTCTACGGCACTGAAGCCAAGGGCGGCTACGAATACGACGGCATGTTCTACAGCGGTCGTTTTGAGCACGCAACTGGTGTGGATACCTGCAGCGCCTGTCACTCGGTGCATCAGCTTACTCTTAAGGTGGACGCCTGCGCCGCTTGCCATACCGGGGCTGACACTCTGGAGACCGTCAAAGATATCCGCATGGTGGGTTCCACCGAGGATTATGACGGCGACGGCAACACCGACGAAGGCCTGTACTACGAAATCGATGACCTGAAAACCAAACTCTACGCTGCTATCCAGGCCTATGCCACCAACACCGCAGGAGTGGATAACCTGCTGTACTCTCCGAATGCCTATCCCTATTTCTTTATTGACACCAACGGCAACGGCGAGATTGACGACGGCGAAGTCAATTACGGCAACCGGTTTACCACCTGGACACCGCGTCTGGTGCAGGCTGCCTACAATTACCAGTACGCCAAAAAAGACACCGGCGGTTTTGCCCATAACGCCCGCTATATCATCCAGCTGCTGCATGACAGCATCATGGATATCGGCGGTGACATGACCGGTCTGGTCCGCAACGCCGGGGCCCATCTTGATCCCACCAGCGATGCGTGGCGTCACTGGGACGATGCAGGCTCCTTTGTGGGCGAAGTCGATGCCGACTGTGCCCGTTGTCACAGCAATGCCGGAGCCGCCTATTACTGGGCCAATGGAACCGATACCCCGGACCCGGTCCCCGCAAGCTACGGCCTGAGTTGCGGCACCTGCCACGTTGACGGCACCAGCTTTGACCGCATCTATGTGGCCTCGGTTGTCTTCCCCTCCGGTGTGCAGATTGACAACGATGCCGGTAATCCCGATGACAGCTTCATGTGCATGACCTGTCACCAGGGCCGCGAATCCAGGGCCACCATTGATGCCGCAATCCTTGCGAACGAGTTGGGCTTCAAGAACGTTCATTACCTTTCCGCAGGCGCCAGCATTTACGGCAGCGCCGCTGCGGTGGGCTATGAGTACGACGGCCTGACCTATGCCGGTCAGTTCACTCACTGGGGCGGGACTTCTGCCCAGTGCACCGCCTGCCACGATGTCAACGGCGACACCCATACCTTCCAGCCGTTTATTGATGGCTCCTGTTCCGGTTGCCATAACGAGGCCACGGATATTCATACCATCCGTAAAAACCGTACCACTGACTATGACAACGATGGTAACAACACCGAACCTCTGGCTGACGAAATTTCGGCACTGGCCTCCCTGCTGTATGCGGAAATACAAGCCTATGCTTCTGCCACTGCCGGGATTGACTCCATTTTGTATGATGGGCATTCCTATCCCTACTTCTTTATTGATACCAACAACAACGGTGTGGCGGATGATGGAGAAATCAGCTATGGCAACTCCTTTACCACCTGGGATGCAACTCTCATGAAGGCGGCCCACAACTTCCAGTTTGCCAACAAGGAAACCGGCGGCTGGGCCCATAACACCGATTACATTGCTCAGCTGGTCATTGATTCCATCCGGGATCTGGGCGGCGATGCAGGCAACGCCCTCAACAGACCCTAACTTTCTGTAACCCGGAATACACCCCTCTCCGCTGAATGCGGGGAGGGGTTTTTTATGCACAAAAAAAGGCGGCCCAAAGGCCGCCTGTGTAATTTTGAGAGAGGACTGTTACGATTTTTCGCCTTTGGCGCTGTTGCGTTTTGGGGGCGTTACGGCGGGTTTGGGCGGCAGGGGAATGAGGTCTCCGTTGCCGTTTCCATTGCCGTTTTCTTCGCCTTCCACCAGCATGTCACCCTTACGGCAGCGGGCCCGGATGGTCCGCAGGAAAATTTTGGTCAGTGCGTCTTCAAGGCTCCGCAGGTATTCCGGGTCGTCTCCCACATCGGGAATCCGCCCCCCGGCGATCATCTCGTGACCGCCGCCGCTGCCCATTTTGGCAACCACTTTACGCATAACCATTCCAGCGTCCATATCCCGCACCAGAGTTCGCAGGCTCATAAACAGGTCGCCCTGATAGCGACCCATGACAAAGGTCCAGTTGACATCGGAGAGCCGCAGCAGCATGTCCGCGATTTCCGCCACATGGTCGGCGGTATCGATTTCCATCAAATTGGTAACAAGGGCGTCTTCATATATCTTTGCGTTTTGCAGCCCCTGGGAGAGCATACGGAAATATTCCCGGGGGACCGGGGCGTACACAATATCGAAGATTGTGTTGGGGTCCACCATTCTCAGGGTGGCGAAATAGGCCCGGCGGTCTGCGGCCACACCCTCACGACCCAGATCCTGGGTTTCGCTTTTGATAGCGTAAAAAATGGCGTTGGCCAGGCGGCGGTCAAGCTCAATGCCTGCGGCCTGCAGGTATTCGTACAAAATAGTAGAGGTTGCGCCGATGGGAATGCGGATGTCCACCCAGTCCACGTTTTTGAGATTCTTTGTGCGGGGCGGGTGATGATCAATGACGATATTGGGAACAATATCGTGGGGCAGTGAATTGTTGCCGGTTTTCGGCTGGGTGTCCACCAGGGCGATAAGGTCGAAATTCTCCAGATTCAGTTCCACCACCGGGCTCATGGGAATGCGCAGTTTGCGCACCATGGCACGGTTTTCGCTGCGTCCAACCACGCCGCCGTAGCCGATGACCGGGGCTTTGCCCAGTATCTCCTCGCCAATGCGGCGCAGCGCCAGGGCGCTGGCCAGACAATCGGGGTCAGGATTGTCGTGGGTCACAATCAGCAGAGAACAGCGTCCGTTTTCCGCCTGCTGTTTAAGAAACTGGATAAAGCGCTCGTTTCGTTTCCAGAATCGCGACATAAAAAACCTCTGATGGCTCAGGCCCAGATAATCTGGCCGGGTTCGAAGCGGTCTCCCAACAGGGGATGATGCGGCAAAATGCGTATGGCATAGCCATGTTTGCCCGTGGTCAGGCAGGGAACCTCGGCCTCAAACACATGCTGTGAGCCCTCAAGGTGGCGTACATGTTCCAGGGTGACGGCCTCGGCCCGGATCATGGTGCGCTGGGCGTCAACCGGGCCCCAGTAGACCTGCACCCGCACATCGTCGGGAGTCAGCCCCGCCAGATCTGCGGTTACGGATACTTTAAAATGCTTTCCAACTTTAAGGGGGCCGGGAATGTCGGCTTGTACATCCTGCACCCGGATGCCGGTCCATGCGGAGCCCATGTTTTGTTTCCAGGTCGCCAGCTTTTTCAATGGCGCGGAGCCGTCTGCATGGAGGCTGTCCCATGATTTGAATGCGGGCATGTAGAAACTTTGTGCATAGTCACCCACCATGCGGTTGGTGCTGTACACCGGGCACAGCGACCGCATGCTTGCCTTCATCTTGGCAATCCAGCCACGGGGCAGTCCGCCGGTGCCACGCTCATAGAACAGAGGAACCATTTCCTGCTCAAGAGCCTGATAAATGGCGCGTCCCTCGACTTCATCCTGATAATTCTGGTCTTCGTAGATTTCGCCGCTGCCAATGGCCCAGCCGGCTTCCGGGCTGTAGCCTTCGGCCCACCAGCCGTCCAGCACCGACAGGTTCAGGCCGCCGTTGACCGGCACCTTCATGCCGCTGGTGCCGCTGGCTTCCAGGGGGCGGCGGGGATTGTTCAGCCATACGTCCACGCCCTGCACCAGATACCGGGCCACGTTCATGTCGTAATCTTCGATAAACACGAAGTGGCGGCGGATATCTTCCTGCCGGGCAAACTGCACCAGACGCTTGATAAACTCCTTACCCTCACGGTCGTGGGGGTGAGCTTTGCCTGCAAAAATGAACTGAATGGGGCGTTCCCGGTCATTCAGCAGTTTTTTGAGGCGCTCGGGTTCCTGCAACAGGATGGTGGCGCGTTTATAGGTGGCAAACCGCCGGGCGAACCCGATGGTCAGGGCTTCGGGGTCCAGTACCTCGTCGGCCCGGGCGACTTCGATGCGGGTCGCGCCGCGTTTCATAAGTTGCTGCCGCAGCCGGGAGCGGGCAAATGCCACCAGACGTTCACGACGGCGTTCGTGGGTACGCCACAGTTCGCTGTCGGGAATATTGTCCACGCGATGCCATACCTTTTTGGCTTTGTCACCGCCTTCCCGCCATGTGGGACCAAGGTAGCGGGTCAGAAGGCCCTGCATATCGTTGGATGCCCAGCTGGCCACATGCACGCCGTTGGTAATGCCCTTGATGGGGATTTCGTGTTCCGGCACGCCGGGCCACATGCTTTGCCACATTTTGCGGCTGGTGTCCGCATGCAGATGGCTGACGCCATTGCAGTAGGCTGCCAGACGCAGGGCAAGCACCGCCATGCTGAAGGATTCCCGCTGGTCCATCTCGTTTTGACGACCAAGGGCCAAAAATGATGCATTATCCAGACCCAACTGGGGATAGTAAGAGTTGAAATAGGAGTTCATCAGTTCCGGCGAAAACATGTCGATACCCGCCGGAACCGGGGTGTGCGTAGTAAAAATGTTGCCTGCGGTAACCGCTTCCCGGGCTTCGGCAAAGCTCAGGCCGTGATCCACCATCATCAGGCGGATACGTTCCAGGGCCAAAAAGGCGCTGTGGCCCTCGTTCATGTGACAGACTTCGGGGTTGATACCCATGGCCCACAAAGCCCGGATACCGCCGATGCCCAGCAGGATTTCCTGCTGAATACGCATTTCCTTGTTGCCACCGTACAACTGGGAGGTGATGGCCCGGTCTTCTTCGCTGTTGTTGGGAATATTGGTGTCCAGCAGGTACAGGGGGACACGTCCCACCTTGATACGCCAGATGCGGGCAAAGACCTTGCGCCCCGGCAGCTCAACGTTGATGATGATCTGCTCTTCGCGTTCGTCCCGCATGACTTCCATGGGCATGTTGTAGAAGTCGTTTTCCGGGTAGGTTTCCTGCTGCCAGCCTTCAAGGTTCAGGTACTGCCGGAAGTAGCCTTCCTGATACGCCAAACCCACGGCAACCAGAGGGATACCCAGATCCGAGGAGCTTTTCAGGTGATCTCCCGCCAGCACACCAAGGCCACCGGAATAGATTGGCAGGGATTCGTGCAGGCCGAATTCCAGAGAAAAATAGGAGATGGTGAAGGTTTTCTGACCCTCGTTGACCTGTTCAAACCAGAAGGTTTTTCCCATGTACTGCAGGTAATCGCCATAGACCCGGTCCATGTGGGCCAAAAAGCTGTCATCCTGTTCCAGTTCGTCCAGACGGACCTGGGTCAGCATGCCCAGCATGCGCACCGGGTTGTGATCCGTGATGTTCCACAACTCCGGGTCCAGCCGCTGAAACAGGGTAATGGCGTCGGAGTTCCAGGTCCACCACAGGTTTGAGGCCAGCTCGTTAAGGGTGCTGAGCCGTTCCGGCAGCGCCGGTTCCACATGATAGGAACGAATATTTATATTAACCATGATGCATCTCGCTTCATTGTCGTCATGTTTTACTTTAGGGCTTCAATCAAAAAACAGGCAAACATCTTACCACAGACGCTTTTGGATGCAAAAAAAATACCGCAGCTTTTATGGTGATGTAACACGCTGATAATACAATAAAAACCGCCGCAGAAAGCACTGCGGCGGCATGGTGTTGTCTTCTTTGCTGTGGAGATCAGAGGATATATTTGCTCAAATCTTCATCGTCCAGCAGTGATTTCAGGCGGGTGTTGATGTACTCGGGAGTCACGGGAATAGTGCCGGTGCCCATGTCCGGGGCCTCGAAGGAAACTTCTTCCAGCAGTTTTTCCATGACCGTGTACAGCCGCCGTGCGCCGATATTCTCGTTGCGCTCGTTGATGCTGAAGGCGATTTCCGCAATACGGTCGATGGCGGCGTCGGTGAATTGAAGCTCCACCCCTTCGGTGTCCATCATTTCGCGGTACTGCCGCACCAGGGAGTTTTCCGGTTCCGTAAGAATCCGCTGGAAATCCGCGGCGGTCAGGGCATCAAGTTCCACACGAATGGGGAAGCGTCCCTGCAATTCCGGAATAAGGTCCGAAGGTTTGGAAATATGGAACGCGCCTGCGGCGATAAACAGGATGTGATGGGATTTCACGGGACCGTACTTGGTCATGACCGTGGAACCTTCCACCAGAGGCAGAATATCCCGCTGCACGCCTTCGCGGCTTACATCCGGGCCACTGCCTTCCCGGCGGCCTGCAACTTTGTCGATTTCGTCGATAAAGATAATGCCGGACTGTTCCACTGTAACAACCGCCTGCCGCACGACTTCTTCCATGTCGATGAGCTTCTGGGCTTCTTCGGTGGTGAGCAGTTCAAGGGCATCTTTGGTTTTAATGCGGCGCTTGGTGGTGCGTCCGCCGCCAAACATGTTGCCGAACATGTCCTTGAAGTTGAATCCCATTTCTTCAATGCCGGAGCTTGAGAAAATTTCCACCTGCGGACCCATGGAGGCCGGGGCGTCCATTTCGATTTCCTCGTCATCCATCTCGCCGGAGCGCAGACGCTTCTCCAGGTCAGCGCGGAACCGTTCTTTGTGATCGGCTTCCCACGTTTCCCGTTCAATGCGCTGAACTTCGGTTTCACCTGTCTCTGTGCTGTCATCATCGTCAACCGTGGCGGTGGGACCGTCGGTTTTTGTTTGGGCCTGCAGTTCGTCCATGGAAGGAATAAACTGGGCAAAGGGGCTTTTTTCCATCTGCTCACGGATGCGGTCGTCGCTCATCAGGCGACCGAGCATTTTGTTCATGTCCTTGAGCATGTCATTGGGGTCTTCGGAAGTAGCGGCAGCCTTCGGGGCCTCGATGGCGGGTTCGCTATACTCTTCTTTGCTGTACTGCTGCTGCATCAGCAGATCCACCAGCCGTTTTTCCGCGATGCCCGCCGCTTTTTCCCGCACTTCTTCCTGTGCGGTGATTTTGGCCTGCTGGACTGCCATTTCCGTCAGGTCACGGACCATACTGTCCACGTCGCGGCCCACATAGCCCACTTCCGTGAACTTGGTGGCCTCGACCTTGGTAAAGGGTGCCTGGGCCAGATTTGCCAGCCGTCGGGCGATTTCGGTCTTACCAACGCCGGTGGGGCCCATCATAATGATGTTCTTCGGGGTGATTTCGTCCTGCAACGGGGCAGGAATCTGCTGACGCCGCCAGCGGTTACGCAGGGCAATGGCCACGGCTTTTTTGGCTTCGTTCTGGCCAACAATATATTTATCCAGCTCTTTGACAATTTCCCGGGGGGTCAGTTGCCGTGCCTGGATGTCCTTTTCAATCTGTGTTGTCATTAAAAACTCCTGCCTGCTTTACTCAGGCCGCGTCTATGGTTTCCACCACCACGTTGCCGTTGGTGTATACGCAGATTTCCGCCGCAATACCCATGGCGGCCCGCACAATGGCTTCGGCTTCCATATCCGGGTTGTGGTCCAAAAGCGCCTTGGCCGCGGAATAGGCATAGCTGCCGCCACTGCCAACCGCCACGGCGTCGTGGTCCGGTTCAATAACATCGCCGCTGCCGGAAAGCATGAGAATTTCCGTACCATCGGTGATAATCAGCAGGGCTTCCAGACGGCGCAGATATTTGTCCATGCGCCAGTCTTTTGCCAGCTCCACCGCCGCCCGTTTCAGGCGTCCGGAATAGGCCCGGAGTTTTTCTTCAAACCGCTCCAGCAGGGTAAAGGCGTCGGCGGTTGCGCCGGCGAACCCTACCAGAACCTTGTCATCATAAATACGCCGCACCTTACGGGTGGTGTGCTTGATGGCGGTGGGCCCCATGGTGACCTGACCGTCTCCGGCCATGACCACGCGGTTGCCCCGTTTGACCGCCAGTATTGTTGTTCCATGCATTGTTTCCATAAATTCATACCTCCTGCAAATCGCTGTGGCTATATACTAAGCAAGGTTATCCCCTTGTACAGGTTTCCCGGAAAATTATTTCGTGATTATTCAAAACCCCGGTGAAATCAGCAGAATGCAGCGCAGCTTAGCGCGATGCCGCCGGTTTGTGGGACACAAAGGTGACGGTCAGGGTATGAGCGCCGGGGGTGCCGTGGACCTTTACGAAATCCATGGGATGGGGCGTGGGTACGGCAAAGCCACTGCCCACGGTCTGTTCCGGATTCCAGTTGATAAGGGCCACGTCGTCGAAGCTGGCAAGGCCCTCGCCGTGGCGCGGCGGGCCGTGGCGCAAAAAGATCCGCACCGCCCGGGGACACTGGGTAAAGCAGTTGGTGGCCCGGGGGCTGTCGGCGGGCATGGAAAGGTCTGACCACAGGCCGGTCCAGTCGTAGCTGCCCGGAGCAATGATGATGGGTTCTTCTTCGCCGAATTCCGCGTCATCGACGCTGGCGTAGTAACGGGTAACCACGGTAATGCCACCGGCGTTCTCGCCCCGGGCATAGACCAGCAGGGAAAGATCCTTGTTGGGTTCGTTGGTTGGGGTGCCCAGAATACGGGTGCGGTTGCGGTAGGCGATGACCGTATCGCTGATATTGGTCTCATCCCGCACAGAGCAGCCCGCCAGTGTGCCCCGGTGGGGGTTGTGCATACAGGGATAGCGGCTGCCGCTGGTGACATCCCAGCGACTGACTTCCATGTCGTCGTCGTCCACGTCCCAGTCTTCAAAGTCGCCGTTGAGCATCAGATCGCGGCCAAGCTGTACACGAATCACGCCGCTGTCGCCGCTGATGATCCCGGCGGATTCATTGGCCCGGGCAAAGTTTCTCAGGTCAACCAGCGCGGTTCCCTTGTCGGAAATCACGATGGGAATATCCATGCTCCGCTGCAGGGTAACGTATTCATCTTCGGAAAGCGGAACATAGCCCACGCCGTTGTAGGGAAAGAGCATGGCCTGCTGCTGTACCGAATCCTCACCCAGCCGCCGCAGCATCTGGTCCGACATATCGCCGCCAAAGAGCCGGGGCCGGAAATCCTCGATATATATCGGAATGCCCCAGGCCCCCCGGACCTCTTCACCCGCCATATCGATACGGGCCATGAGGCTTGGCATGGTCTCCAGAATAGCCTGATCGAACATCAGGTTGCCAAGACTGTTGGCCACCAGCACACCGTTGTACAGGCTGAAACCCTGGGCCACATGGGGATGATGGCTGATAATCAGATGCGCCCCGGCGTCAATGGCAAGCCGGAAGCGGTTAATGGCGTAATCCGTGGGATTTTTGGTGTACTCCCGGCCGGTGTGCAACTGGGCAATAACGATGTTCTTCGCATCCCGCTCTTTTTCAATGGCGGCAGTAACGGCGTCGCTGTCCCGCAGATCCGCGCTGCCGCCCTTGTCTTCGTAGGCGGTAAAATCAACGCTGTACTGGCTGCCGGATACCGAACTCATGGACAGAAAACTGTAGTTGTGATCCTTGATGGTGGTGCGGAA
>Ga0070729_10003666_pt1 | contig 17458 bp, 14 predicted proteins | sample tdDd472_FD_66725 | JGI IMG/M metagenome (GOLD analysis project Ga0070729, IMG submission 66725) | Marine sediment microbial communities from the Atlantic coast under amendment with organic carbon and nitrate - tdDd47.2 | ecosystem: Environmental > Aquatic > Marine > Coastal > Sediment | place... | reverse complement strand
AGCTAAGTCAGCCATTCTTTCCGTCGATAAGAGAACATGCTGTTCATTTGGAGCTTCAAAACTCCAGACGCTACGCTCCAAGAAAGTATCTTGTGCCTGATGCAGGCTGATGAAAGTTGCTTGTGTCAAGTCGCCAGCCACCAGGGAGAGCGTCATGGGGCTTTGCCCCTCCGCGAAGGAGAAAGCAGGATTATAATTCAACCACCTCAAGTCGGTGCCAAAGGGGAAAATCTCCTCTTGATCCCCTACTCTATTTTGCCAATAATAATTTCCCTCCTGATCTGCTTGTGCACAGAACCAAGTCTTCAATCCATCCACACCACCTGGCATAATACTTTGCCCCTCAATATTCGTAGACCCAATCCCAAAGAGGAAAAAAAGCAGACTCAATTGTCGTAAAGTCATAGGGTACATATGTTTTATTATCATGGAAAGACTATTTGAATGCCAGAGTACTAGCTAAAGGGACTTACTGGTCAAAGGGAATCGCATAACCCACCGTAAACTGGTAGGAATTAGATCGGTTCCGGTTTTCAATAAAATAGTATCCGTTGGCCTGAGTTTCAATCACATCCTGCAAACCTACATTCCAACGCGCTTCCAAAAATAAACGCCCGATCTCAATCCCTGCACTTAAGGCAATTGAGACATCCGTTTTTCCTTTCAATACTTCGCGAAGATTCTGCTGGATCTGCAAATCTTGACCAATGACTTCCGTGTTGGAATTATAGATAATATTAGTGCTGGCCAGGTTCACTCCGATCTGTGGAGCAATACCAATATGGAATCCACTGACTCCTTCCCCAAATTCAGCTAAAGGGTAGATTTTAAATTGGGGGGTAATATTCAGGTACTCATACCGAAACTGGATCATATATTCCAAGCCATTTACATCATCGTACTTGAAATCACCTCCTTGCATAGCAAAAACAATCTCAGGTTGAATGGCCAAAAACGAGCCCCCTCTGAATTTGTAATAGAAAAACAGCCCGGCCGCTGCCCCATAACGGGGTACAATTGAAGTGTTGTAGGTAGCTTCGGGATGAACCGGACGAATCAGCGTCGTCTTGATTTCATCGATCGTGGAGTAAGTCGCCCCTGCTTTAAAACCAAAAAAATACTCGTCATCTGGCAACTGTGCAAAGACAGTTCCAAAAACGAAGAGGAGAGAAAGGGTAAGGCAGTGTTTCATTGTCATCGATTTTATAGGAAAATCTAATTCTTCTACAATATGGACAACTAGGCGCAAACACCCAAAAATAAAGGGGGGACAAAAGGGGGACAGTTCAGATGAAAGCAGTTTTTATTGGACTTTTTCGTACTTTACAGTATCAAAAAAGCTGACAAGTATGCGTAATCCTTCTCTCGTATTTCTATTGTTGTTAATTGGCATGGCTTGTGCCAGAAAGGATGCAGTCAAGACTCCTGAACATCCAAGCCCTCCTGAAAACAGCGAACTCAATGCCGAAGTAATAAAGGTGGAAGTGAGCGGTAGCCCAGAAAAATATGTGTTCAGTGTGACCCTTAAAAGCCCTGATACAGGTTGCGATCAATATGCAGACTGGTGGGAAGTAATTACGCTGGACGGGAAATTAAAACATAGAAGAATTTTAGCACATAGCCATGTCACTGAACAGCCTTTCACAAGATCTGGTAACCCTGTACCCATCTCAGCAGAAGAGACGGTATACGTCCGGGCACATATGAATAATGGTGGGTATGGTACAAGTGTTATGAAAGGGAGTAAGCAAGCTGGCTTCACGGCTGAAACCTTGGATAAAGATTTCGCCATTGAACTAGCCCAACAAGAGCCACTTCCGACTGATTGTGACTTCTAGTTATTAGGAATCAAAATCGGACTTACCGCTAGCCAAGGCTGCCCCCAATTTCCGAAATCTGGATTTTGCGATTTTCGAATAACAGATCGAGCCGCTGCCTTGCCGCTACTTCTACCATGGTAGAGCGTATAGGCTAATAATTCGCCCTCCTCAGTTCGATCAACTCCAACCACAACGCCAATATGCCCCACCAGTCCTGGCTGTGTTGCCCCGCTCAACATATCTACTGTCATTCGTTTTGGTGTCTTGGTGCCCGGCCTACCATAAAACATGACCTGCCCCACTTGAATCAAGTCAATGCTTTTCTTCGGCTTAGTAACTAATTGTAGTTCTTCCTGTCGATGATACCAGGCGGCCAATGCTCGGCTACTATGAAAAGAGCGACCCGGGAATAAATAGCCATCGCAAGTAGCTTCAGACAAAGCTTCACATAATCGGATAAACATACCCGAACAATCCTTAAAATCAGAGGCTTTATTACTGTACATCCATTCATCTGGCTCTGATTCTATTTCCGCTGCATAATGCTCTAAAAAGGCGGCCAATTCCTCCGGCTGATCATCGCATATTAATGGAGTACCTGCTTTCTCACCGTTCATCCCCTTATCCAAATTGTGCTCCTCTCCTACTCTATTTAGGTAGACCAAAATGCTGACAAAACAAATCCCGAAAAAGACCTTTCTCATGGCGGCTGGTTTAGTTAGAACGATGAACGATACAAATTCCCCTCCCTCGTTTTGACGATATGGCTAAAAAAAGTAATGTTCGATAGCAGCTTATTATAAAGAAAATTACGTCTGAGTAAAATACAAGACTAATTAAACACCCAGCCCAACGTGCTAGTTATGCTGATTACTGATCTTACTCAGGAATGAAGAATAAACAAATTGGTCTTGGCTATTTATTCTTCATTCCTCGGGATTCAATAGACTTTATTATCTTTTACGGTAGGGTTTATAAATCAATTGTTGTCCGCCCAAAGATGCTTCATACATCAGGCCTCCATTACTCATGGTAAAAACGGCCACTCCATCGCTGTAGGCCAAGTCGACAGAAGCACTTTCTGTTACAGCCACTGCTGACGCCTGGGCGGCAAACTCAATCTTATTCTCCTTGAATCGTCGCAAATCGGCTTCGGTTTCAAAAAATATAATTTGTTTGTAAGCTTGACCGCCAAACTGTAGTCCAATCGTCAATTGTGTAATCTTTGCTTTTCCAATGGGCTGGCCTTGTTCAAAAGCCGTACCACTTCCGTGTGCACCACCGATACCTATACCGCCTTTCCCCACCGAAGGAAAAACCGCGTAACCGTAAGCATCTTCAAAGAAGATATCAAATTTGTCACTTTTGGCTTGGAAGGCAGCCATGGTCTCTTTGGCTTTTTTCAAGGCATTTGGATTGTACTGGGCCTGTACTAGGAAAGGTGTCATGGCCAAGACCGCGAATAAAACTAAGATTCGATTTTTCATGTTGATTGTAATTTTGGTTTGTAATCTCGCCAACTGTCTAGCTTCTTGTTAACAAGATTAGGATGGCATTCGTTTGCTTCCAAAGTTTTAAAGTCTTCTTAAGAGTATGTTTGGGCAAGCGTGATTAGCCGAAAGTGAGCAAATTTTATTTTAGACAAGGCAGATTTTGCAGCCCAATGCGGGCAATTAGGCGAAAAATCTAACGCAGAATAAAAGAAAATTTGCCGCTTGGAGGCAATTAAGGCCTGACCAAACATGCTCTAAAACGACTAGCAAACGATTCTGTTATCTTAACTCTTATTTTTGAATTGCCAAAGAAGCTTTATTTTTAGGATCATTCAATACATACAACAAAACGAAAGTACTAACATGAACAGAAGAAAATTCATCAAGAAATCTAGTCAAACAGCCATCGGTATCTCAGCCCTTCCCCTATTGGGCGCCACTCGCCCCGCTCGCAAATACAAATTGGCCATTGTTGGAGTCGGCTGGTGGGGCATGAATATCTTACGGGAAGCCATCGCACACGGTGGCTCCAAGGTAGTGGGAATTTGTGATGTAGATAAAAGAGCCTTGCAGGCCGCTAAAGAAGAAGTCAATAAACTCAATGGGAATCGTCCTAAGTTATACACGGATTATCGAGAATTACTCAGCAAACAGAATCCGGACCTAGTTATTGTAGCCACCCCCGATCATTGGCATGCCTTACCTGCTATCATGGCCATGCAAGAGGGAGCGCACGTTTTTTTGGAAAAACCCATTGGCCATACCATAGGTGAAGGAAGAGCCATTCTAAACGCTTCCAGAAAGTATGAGCGGAATGTCCAAATAGATACGCATCGGCGGGTTTCTCCGCATAACATCTCTGCTATGGAATTTCTGCGTCAAGGCAAAGTTGGGGATATTAGTAGTGTGAAATGTTTTGTCAATTATGGTGGAGGGCCCGGACAAGCCGTGCCCAATACAGCGCCGCCGGAGGAATTAGATTGGGACATGTGGTGCGGACCAGCTCCTTACACTGATTATAACCCCAAGATACACCCCAAAGGCTTCCGGCAATTCCTAGATTATGCCAATGGCACGATTGGCGATTGGGGCATTCATTGGTTTGATCAAGTGCTTTGGTGGACGGAAGAGAAATACCCCAAAACCGTTTTTTCAACAGGAGGTCGGCATATTAGAGCAGACAATACCACTGCACCTGACACCCAATACGCCCTCTACGAATTTGAATCCTTCACCCTACATTGGGAGCATAAACTCGCGGCCAAAAATGCCAATGAAGCGGGTAATGTAGGCTGCTACTTTTATGGCACCAAAGGAACCCTACATTTGGGCTGGCGCGATGGCTGGACCTTCTATCCTAGTAATAAGGGAGGTCAAATCATACATGTCGAACCCAGCTTACACAAACCCGATGATCAGAATATCAAAGAGTTATGGGCTGACTTCATCACTTCCATTGAGGAAGAGCGGCGGCCAATTTGTGATGTAGAACAGGGTCATAGAGCTACCAATATCAGCTTATTGGGCATGCTTTCCTATAATGTTGGCCGCAGCCTAAAATGGGACGGTGAAAAGGAATTGATATTGGATGACCCTGCCGCTAATGCATTGCTGAAGAGGGACTACCGGGGTGAATGGGAGTATCCAACCATCAACTAGGACAAAAAGCATTTGGGCAGTTTCCAACGTATCAGGTGGAAACGCCCCTGCTCAAAAATCATCTTGTGGTAAAATAAAAAAATCGTGTTTATTTGTTGGCTGAGTATTCTTCATTACTTATTGTGGAAGCTGCTTTTCTATTTCAGATGAAAAGCAAAGCCTCCAGCCAATAAGCCAATTAACTTTTTACATAGAGGACTTCCCAGTTTTTTGGTAAATTCGTACATAATCGATCTCCATCCTTTGCGGCCAGATCGTCTCATCCACGCCTCTTGATCCTCCCCAATTGCCACCAACAGCGAGGTTCAAAATAAGATGATAGGGATGATCAAAAGGCCAGGCTTCAGTACCTTTATTTTCATTCTTGAAGGTGAAATAGTGCTGGCCATCTACAAACCAATCTATTTTCTCTGCTGTCCACTCCAAAACGTAGTCTCGAAAAGTACTATCCACCGCTTCAAATCGCCCATACCCCCCTTTCTGGGTACCAATCATACCGTTGAAGGCTGCTGTGTGCACCGTCCCATGAATCGTGTCTTGAGCATAGCCAACATACTCCATCAGGTCTATTTCGCCACTTTTCGGCCATGCGCCATATTTATTATTCGTAGGTAAAAGCCAAATAGCAGCCCAGGTTCCTAGGCCTTTCGGCAAACGGGCTCTGATTTCAAATTTCCCGTATTTCCAGTCTCCTTTTCCTTTTGAGGCTAGTCGCGCAGAAGTGTATTTCCTATTTTCTTTGTAGTCTTCTTTATGTGCCTCAATAACCAAATGTCCGTCCACCACTCTTGCGTTTTCGGCCCGTTCGAAAGTATAGTATTGCAATTCATTGTTGCCCCAGCCACAGCCCGCTGGTTTTTCGCAAGCTGTCCCGACCTCGTAACTCCAATGTTTTGCATTGGGTAAGCCCTCCTGGTCGAATTCATCTGACCAGACTAGCTTCCATTCATCCATCGTCACTTCCTTTTTCACTTCACAGCTGATGAAGATTAACAAAATGACAGTGATCCAAAGTAGTTTTTCCATATTTGTTTACAGCTATTGCTTAATCATTCTCTTAGTGATAACCATATCATCTGTCCTTACTCTCAATAGATAGATTCCACTTTGGTAATTAGACATTTCCAACTGGAATTGATCTTGCCCACTTGGGAGTTGCTTCTGCCAGACTAATCTTCCGTTAAGATCCCACAATTCCAATTGCTTCGAGCCCACATTTGGTGCAAATTTCAACTGGGTAAAATTACGCACCACATTGGGATGGATAAATACGAGGTTCGGGTTCACAGTTAGCTCATTCGTCCCCACCAAACAGCTCGTACAATCGTTCCAAGGAAAACAAAGGGTCAAATCCCCGTCAACAGTTAAGGCCCGATTTGTAAAGCCACTATTAGTAACTGTGCAAGAAGCCCCTTCCTCAAAATTCTCCTGCACGGCCCAATTATCCAACGTAAATTTGAATTCATGATTTCCTCCAGGAATTTCTAAAGTACCAGACCATACGCCATCTTCATCCTCATCCGTCAAGGGATTACTTTCACCTGCCCAGCCGTTGAAATTTCCACTTACATACACCTTTTCAAAACTCTCCGCATAGGATGACATGTCAACATTGAAGGTAACCATTCCGTTCTCAGCGGCGGGCATACAATTGGTATCAATGCTACACTCGCCAAAGCAAGTAGCAATCGTGGTATCAGCCATCACCGGGTTGATAAAACGATCATTGAAGTTATCAGCACGCGCACAATCTTGGCCTCCAATCTGTTCCTTACAGTCAAAGTTTCCACAGGCACCATTCGTGAATGTGTAGAAGCCACTAAAGCCAGCTTCTCGTTCAATAGTAAGACTATATACCCCACTTCCATCGGCGTCCATCAAGCGGAAGCGTTCATTTGGAGATCCAAACTCACTTCCACCAGCGATATATAATCCAGTTTCGGATACAGTAATTCCTGATGCTCCCAAATTAAAAGTAATACTAACACCTTCTCCGCAAGCATAGCAACTGTTAAAACATACGGTGGGCGGGCTTGATTCCGCTCCGACAACAGTTAAAGACCTATTGGCAAATCTCCCATCATCATTAACCGTTAATTTTGTGCAGTTTTCAGAACCATTAAATGTTTCTTGCACCGTCCAGTTATCTAAAGTGAATTTGTATTCAATTGGACCGGTTGGCAAAGGGAGCGTAGTCGTCCAGACGCCATCCTCATCCTCATCACTCAGGGCATTGGCATCTCCTGCCCATCCATTAAAGTCTCCACTAATGTACACTGTCGTAAATTCTCCCTCATATCCATTCATATCTACTGCGAAAGTCACATCCACATTCTCTGCCGTACCTGAGGTACATACTTGAATATCATCAAAGTAATACGTCACGTCAGTACCCGTTCCAGCTACTCCAAAATCAAAGAAAAAGACCATACGCCCGAATATTCTTCCCGTCGCAGCTAGATTTGAGTCCTCCAAAGATGGGTCATCAAATTTAAAACACAATTCTTCCCATTCATTCATTTTGGTATTCTCTACCGTTGTGAGCCAATTCTCTCCTTCGCTGGGTTTCTCCAATTTCAAGGCCAAATTTCCAATATGATCCATATGCACTTTCACACAAATCTCTCCCCCTAACGTTGCATCAACAGGAGTACTTGGATCAGGATTAGAGAACATACCACCCCATGTCTGGGCATCTCCTGCTTTTACATACTCTACTACACTTCCACTGGTGTTAATTCCAGAAGAATTGGGGTTATCAATGACAGACGTTAATTGCCCATCTAGTATTGATCCAAAAATTTGGAAATTAGTGCTTGTCTCATCCGTTTCAAAATCTAAAATAGAAGTACAGCTTATTTCACTGGATGTCATATAAGTAATGTCATCAATATAAGTTATTACATCACTGCCTGCCCCTGCCGCTCCAAAGTCAGCAAATAAAACGAGTTGCCCAAATACGCGACCGGTGGCAGCTTGATTTGAATCTTCTATCGACGGATTGTCAAAATTAAAGCATATCTCTTCCCATTCTCCCATTTTAGTATTGGCTACTGTAGTGATCCAATTCTCTCCTTGGTTGGGTTGCTCCAACTTCAAGGTCAAATTTCCAATGTGATCAAAATGTGCCTTAATGCAAATTTGCCCGCCATTGGTCGCATCAATAACACTAGTCGGCGCCGGGTTAGCAAACGCACCACCCCAGGTCGGAGCATCACCAACTTTAACAAACTCCAGCACAGTCGCACTCGTATTAATCCCACTTGCATTTGGATTAGCAATGGTAGTGGATTGTGCTCCTTCAGCACTGCCTCCGAAGTATTGAAAGTTCAAGCTTGTCGCTTCCGTTTCAAAGTCGATCACGACTTGCGCTTGAAGGCTCCAACTAGCACAGAGAAAACAAAGTATTAATGGTAAGCATCTTTTCATTAGAATTATTTTATTGAAGGAATATGTGAAATAGTAGTATTCAACATTAGAATATTTGTCGATCTGGCTACTACAAAGAATAATTTAGGCTTGCACATTTTGCCATTAGCCTTACATCGAATAATTTTTGAAAACGCACAATAAGGTTTGGAATATAATTTGGCAAAAAGCCATATAACTTCAACAAAAATAGGCATTAGGTGGATTTATCTATGTAAATTACACTACATCACAATTACTACAAACCATAAAAAGAAAGAGATATCAATACAACATAGCTACGTCAAGTAGCCCATTTTATACTTTATTACTACTACAATTAGTATTTTAGCAAAAAGAGGAGAAAACGTACAAGGATAATAGTTTACCAAAAATCTAATATTTCATTTTTAGTTCATACAAATGCGTGAGGCTGTATTTTACATCGCTATTTTTTTGGCATCAAGTCCGCTATTCTTATCGGGCAAAACGACCGTAGGTTATCCTTTTATCAAGAATTTTCCGACCGCTTTATATCAAGCAGGTGTCCAGAACTGGAGCATTCAGCAACATGAAAATGATTACTTGTTTTTTGCTAACAACAATGGACTGCTGCAATATGATGGAAAAAACTGGAGCTGTTTTCCATTAAAAAACAACACTATTGCTCGATCATTACTCGTACAAGGTGATAAAATCTTTATCGGTGGGCAAAATGAATTTGGCTATTTCCAACCGAATGAGAATGGACTGCTGACTTATCATTCTCTATTAGAGTTAATTCCCGAAATTGATCGACAGTTTGAGGATGTCTGGGAGATCATTGCCTGGGAAAAAGGGATTTTGTTTTATACATCAGATCGACTTTATCAGCTGCAAGATGAACAAATTAAGGTGATCTGGCGAGGCGAACATCTCAGCTTTTTAGGTAAGGCGCATAATCGGATATTTCTTAAAAACCAAGAAGGGCTTTTCGAATTAAGTGATGAGCAACTCCTTCCCCTACATAACCCTCCAAATTTTGATCAAGTAATCATCACTTCCGTTTTAGGTCTCGGAGAAAATAAGTTACTATTTACCACCTTAAAGAATGGAATCTTTCGTTTGAACAGGGATCGCCTGGAAATCTGGGAAACAGCAATCGATGCTTTTTTAAAGCAAAATAGAATCTATTGCGCGACCCAAGACATGGAAGGGCAACTCGTATTGGGGACAACGCTTGCGGGAGTAGTTATGCTTAAACAGACGGGTGAACTGGTTCTTCACCTTAGTAAAAACAATGGTTTACAAAAGAACAATGTATTAAGTGTATTCATTGATTCCGGCAATAACTTATGGATGGGACTAGATAATGGCATTGATTTCGCGCAAATCAGTGGTACTTACACCCAAATTATCCCAGATGGTAGCTTGGAGGGAACGGCTTATGCCTGTGTCCTGCATGATGGCTACTACTATTTTGGGACTTCATCAGGCCTCTATGCTTTAAAGGAAAACACACCGCAACAACTCTTTAATCATACCCCTTACCAATTAATTGAAGGCACACAAGGCCAAGTTTGGGGATTGCAAATACTGGATGGTCAACTGCTCCTGGGGCATCATGAAGGGGCTTTTGAAATAGAACGAAACGGATCACAACATAGCATCAAGAAAATCTCGAAGTCAGTGGCCGGTGTCTGGAAGTTTTTGAAAATAGCAGACCGAGAAGACCTGATGATCGCAGGAACCTATGGAGGCTTGGAACTTTACCAAAAACGGCAGAAGAACTGGTTTTTTGTACGCAAATTTGAAGAACTGACAGAGTCTAGTCGATTTTTAGAACAAGATGAAAGCGCTAACATTTGGGTAGCACATCCTTATCGTGGGCTTTACAAAGTGAATTTCAATGAGACCTATACCAAACTCTCCGTTAAATTATACGGCCAAAAAGATGGCCTGAGTAGTGATAACCTCAATAATGTTTTCTCTTTAAATAAGGAAGTAATTTTTACCAGTATGACTGGGATTTATCGGTACAATCCCGATATGGATTTTTTCGAGCCCTATCCTGAAATGGAAAATCTTTTGGAAGGTGAAACTCAAATTCTACGGCTTTTTGAAGACCATCGAGGTCACATTTGGTTTGTTGGATCGCAATCTTCCGGCCTCTTGCAAGTACGAGACAAAGGAGTCAGCAAATCCTTTCAAAGGCACCTTTTACCTGGACTCACTTCTCAATTGGTAAGGGGATTTGAATTCATCTATCCGATCGAAAGCTCAGATGGATTGCAGGCTCTTGCAGGTGCAGAGAAAGGTTTCATCCGATTAGATCCCTTTAAAGAAATGCATGGTCAAGACGGCTTAAGGGTCACACTGCAAAGTGTTTACAATATTTCAGATGGAGATAGCTTACTTTTAGCTGGTCAATACTCTGATGCCCCCATCCAGGCTGCGACTACTTTTCCTTTCCAACAAAACGCCTTTCGCTTTGCCTTTACCGCCCCCAATTACAAATTTCATGAAAGAATTGAATTCCAATGTTATCTAGCCGGTTCTGATCACGACTGGTCGCCTTGGAGCATTAAACAGGAGAAGGAATACACCAATCTTCGGGCAGGTGAATATACCTTCCAAGTCAGAGCAAAAAACCTAACTGGAGATATTAGCCCCGTGGTCAGCTATTCTTTTGAAATCACTCCTCCCTGGTACTTCTCCAATTTGGCAAAATTGATATACCTCCTTTTGATCTTATTGTTTATTGCTACCTTAATCCTAGTTCCACAAAGTAGGTTTCGCAAGAAAACAGCAGACCTAGTGTCTGAGCAGCGAAAAAAGGAGGAAGAACATCAAAAAGTAGTAGCAAAAAGGGAACAGGCTATCATTGAGCTAAAAAACAAAAACCTGGAAGCTGAGATTAGACATAAAAACCAAGAACTTGCCAGCACCACGATGCATCTACTGCAAAGAAGCGAAATCTTAGGGAAAATGAAGGCCCAATTGGAAAAGCTCGATAAGGACACCAAGGAACCCAAAACAAGTAAGCAAATCAAAAGCCTGATCAAATTACTAAGTCAAGATGCTGACTTAGATCGTGAGTGGGATCAATTTGCGCACCACTTTGATCAAGTCCATAGCGATTTTCTGAAAAGATTAAAGGCCAATCATCCGCAACTCACGTCAAATGATCAAAAACTGTGCGCCTATCTAAGAATGAACCTCAGCACCAAGGAAATCGCTCCATTGATGAATATTTCGATCCGAGGAGTGGAAGTTGGCCGTTATCGATTGCGTAAGAAATTGAAGATTGATACAGGAGTAGATCTCAATGAATGGATGATGCGGATTTAAATGACAGCAAATCACGACTTGTCGCTCTACTTCTTCCATATTTCATATTATTTTATTACTGATAAGCCTCCATTCTTGAAAATTTGATAAAATAGTATCAAAATCAAATAAAATCTTCGAACTACCTCCGCTTAGATTAGCCTAAACTTGCAATCAAAAAAATCATGGTAAACTGGACTGGTGTTTATCCCGCTTTAACAACGAAGTTTCATGCCAATGGTGATTTGGACCTGGCAACCTTTGAACTTAACCTCAAGGCCCAAGTTGAGGCCGGAATTGATGGCATTATCCTCGGGGGCTCCTTAGGAGAAGCCAGCACGCTCTTGCTAGCAGAAAAAATGGAATTGCTACATAAAGCCAAAAGTCTCACTGATATTCCTGTCATTATCAATGTGGCGGAGAGTGATCAGCGAGAAGCGATCAAAGTAGCTCAAACCGCACAAGAAAACGGAGCCGACGGATTAATGGCCTTACCGCCTATGATGTACAAATCGACGGATCGAGAGACCGCAAGCTGGTTTACGAACATCGCCAAGTCCACTGATCTCCCCATCATGATCTATAACAATCCGGTAGATTATAAGATAGAGGTGACGATCCCGATCATGGAAGAGCTGATGAAACAATCCAATGTGAAGGCCATCAAGGAGAGTACGCGTGATGTATCTAACATTAGCCGACTCAAGTCGACCTTTGGTGATGACCTTAAGGTGAGTTGTGGGGTGGATACCTTAGCCCTAGAATCTTTGTTGATGGGTGCTGACGGCTGGGTGGCTGGCTTGGTTTGTGCTTTCCCAAGAGAAACAGTAGCCATCTATCGTTTGGCCTTAGCAGGTCGCATGGCAGAAGCCGTTCAGATTCATCGCTGGTTCTTGCCTATCTTAGAATTAGATATCAATCCACAATTGGTACAAAACATTAAATTGGCAGAGGTGATGACTGGCATTGGCACCGAACATGTCAGAGCACCGAGATTGATCCTAGCTGGCGAGGAACGTGAACGCGTGATCCAAATTTTGAAAGATGGATTGGCTTCTCGCCCCGAACTTCCTGACTATCTAAACTTAACCTAAGCGATGAGGAAAACCTTCTTTTGCATCGATGCCCACACCTGCGGTAATCCTGTGCGACTGGTAGCCGGAGGAGGCCCCAACTTGATAGGGGCCAATATGGGAGAAAAACGACTCTACTTTTTGAAGGAGTATGACTGGATTCGTACAGGGCTCATGTTTGAGCCTCGCGGACACGATATGATGTCCGGTAGTATTCTCTTTTCGCCTAGCGATCCCGCAAATGATGTGGCGATCTTATTCATAGAAACAAGTGGTTGTCTTCCCATGTGTGGACATGGAACCATCGGGACAGTTACGATCGCCATTGAAGAAGGATTAGTACAGCCAAAAATCCCAGGAAAACTCCGACTGGAAACCCCTGCTGGCTTGGTCTTGGTTAGTTACGAACAGGAAAAAGGCAAGGTTAAGCATGTAAAATTGACGAATGTGCCCTCCTTTTTGTATAAAGAGAATTTGGAGGTAGAGTGCCCTGATCTAGGGACACTCCGTGTGGATGTGGCTTATGGTGGTAATTTCTATGCTATTGTAGACCCGCAAGACAACTACCGTGGAATTGACAGTTATGGCCCAGGTCAGTTAATTCAATGGAGTCCCATCATCCGGAAGCGGCTAAATGAGAAATATTCCTTTGTCCACCCCTTAGATGATCGAATCACGGGACTCAGTCACCTCCTTTGGACAGGCGACACGATCTCGCCTACCGCCAACGCTCGCAATGCGGTCTTTTACGGTGAAAAAGCCATAGATCGTTCTCCCTGTGGTACGGGAACCTCAGCCAGAATGGCACAATGGCATGCCCAGGGCAAATTGAAAGAAGGAGATCAATTTGTGCATGAAAGTATCATCGGCAGTCAATTTATTGGTGAGGTTAGCGCGCTAAGTCAATGTGGTGATTACCCGGCTATTATCCCTAGCATACAAGGCTGGGCGAGGATAACCGGATACAACCAAATTTTCATCGATGATGAAGATGATCCCTATGCGCATGGCTTTCAGGTCATCTAGCAATAGTTAAAATGGTTAAAAGATGAAAATTCATATTATTGGTGGAGGTGTGATTGGGCTTTGTTCTGCCTATTATCTTCAGCAAGCCGGGCATCAGGTAACAGTAATTGACCAGGGTGATTTTGCGACCGGCTGCTCTTTTGGCAATGCAGGCATGGTGGTACCTAGCCATTTCATCCCCCTAGCCAGTCCGGGAGTAATTGCAAAAGGGCTCAAATGGATGTTCCAATCCAGTAGTCCTTTCTTCATTAAGCCTAGACTCAATCTTTCACTGATACAATGGCTTTGGCAATTCTATAAAGCTTGTCACCCGGATCGTGTGCAAGCTGCCATGCCTATCCTTAGAGATCTTAATCAAGCCAGTAAAGAACTCTATCATGAATTAAGCGAAAGACTTGGCCTAGCTTTTGACTATGAGGCCAAGGGTTTAATGATGCTCTACCGTTCCGCCAAGGGTGAGCAGGAAGAACTAAGTACAGCAGCCACCGCCAACCAGATGGGAGTCGAAGCCAAAGCCTTAACACCCGCTGAAGTTCAACAATTAGAACCAAATACAAGGGTCAATAGCTTGGGAGGAGTCCTTTATCCCGGTGATGCACATCTGTCACCCCATCAATTCATGTTCGCATTGATCAGTGATCTTGAGCAAAATGGCGTTACTTTTATACCTCAAACGCAGGTCAAGTCCTGGCAGACGAATAAAGGCAAAATCACGCATTTGCTGAGCCAAGATGGCAAAAAAATTGAAGTAGATCAAGTCGTACTAGCCGCCGGCTCATGGTCTGAGAAATTACTCCGAGGATTAGATATTAAAATGCCTATACAGGATGGGAAAGGTTATTCCATTACCTTGTCTGAACCCAGCAACCGGCCTACTCTTCCATCGATTCTTAGCGAGGACAAAGTGGCCATTACACCGATGGGAAAAGACCTTCGATTTGGTGGAACCTTGGAACTAGGAGGGATGAATACCACCGTCAACCCCAAGCGGGTGCAAGGTATTCTAGCGGCGCTACCCCAATATTACCCCGATGTCACTATTCCAAAACAGGATAGCCTTGATATTTGGGTGGGTTTCCGCCCTTGTTCTCCAGACGGTCTTCCCTACATGGGACCTAGTCGCAAAATCTCAAATCTTGTGATTGCGGGGGGACACGCCATGATGGGACTCAGTCTAGGGCCGATCACTGGAAAACTAGTGGCTGAAATAATTGACGAAAGAAAACCGAGTATCAAGCTTTCTCTTCTACACCCAGAACGATTTGCCTAAACCATATGGATATTATTTACTTTTTTGACTTAGCAGGCACCTTAGTTTTTTCCATTAGTGGTGCCTTGACTGCCATCGAACGCAAATTCGATGTATTCGGAGCTAGTGTGATTGCCTTTGTCACCGCCCTAGGAGGAGGAACAATCCGCGATGTATTAATTGGGCGGCAACCCGTAGGTTGGATGTTAGATACTAATTATCTCATTGTAATAGCGGTAGGAATCTTACTCAGCTATCTCTTTGGAACAGGCGTTCATAAGGTGCGACGTACGCTCTTTGTATTCGATACCATTGGGATTGGTTTATACACCATTCTTGGGCTTGAGAAAACACTGGGTTTTGGCCTTTCTGCTCCCATTGCAGTTATTATGGGTACCGTATCAGCCGTATTTGGTGGTGTATTGCGGGATGTGCTATGTAGTGAAGTGCCTCTAATTTTTCGCAAGGAGATTTATGCCACTGCCTGTATTGCTGGTGGCCTACTATTCTTAGCCTTATCGGCCTTGGAGCTTGGGCGAGACGCAGCCATGCTGATGACCGTTTTCTTTATCATTATCCTGAGAAGCCTAGCGGTAAAATATAAGTGGAATCTTTCTCCTCGCGATGGGCAAGGATAGGTCATTCTACGGATAGACTTGTCGATAAGCACTAGGCGTCAAGCCCTTTAACTTCTTAAACTGACGGTTGAAATTCGATAAATTATTGAATCCTACTCGGTAGGCGATTTGACCAATGGAATAATCTTCATCAATCAATAATTTGCAGGCGGCATTAATGCGCACCTCATTCAGGTAGCTGATAAAGGTCTTGCGGGTATGTAGTTTGAAATATTTGCAAAAAGCAGGCACGCTTAAATTAGCCGCTTCTGCCGCTTCTTTGATACTAATACTGCGTTCATAATGTTTAAAAATGAATTGTAAGACTTCATCCATCCTTTTTCCAGCAGACTCTGCTTGTGCTCGATCATAAGTCATGTTGGACAAGAATTGCCAAGGTTTTTCCTGGCTCAGTTGTTCCAATAAGCTAAAAAACTGCAATAACAAAGGAAAACCTTCCAGTCCAGCAAGTCGTGTTACCTTATTGGCCAAGTTGTTGGTCGACTCACCAGGATAACAGATTCCTTTATTGGCCTGAGACAACATAGACTTCACTGCCTTCAATTCCGGTAAATTGAAGAACTCAGGGCCAAATGATTGTAAATCAAAAAATACAGAAAAGGATCTAGCACCGGGGCTTTCTTCACTGTAATAAAGCGCATCATTTTTGAAGAGATGCGGTAGATTAGAACCAAAACAGAAAATATCGCCTTCCTTAAAGCGATGCATGCCATTCCCTACAAATAAAGTACCCTCACTTTTTAAAATCAGTGTTATTTGCCATTCAGGATGATAGTGCAATCGGTCATAGAAGAAGGCTTGATCATCCGTCTGCCTGCGCAAAGAGTGATGGGTCGATCTAGGTATTTTAAAGGGTAGTGGCTTCATATTGTATGGGGAAAGTTACGTAAAATATTGTCCCCTCCCCAGTACTTTAAAATGGACAAACTTTATTGCGGCAAACCCCTCAAATAATATAACTTTATGCGCTATAATGTAGAGAAACCGAATTTCATTACTTAACATTTGTAAAATGGCAGAAAACGAATTTGATGCTATTGTCGTTGGCTCCGGGATTAGTGGAGGTTGGGCGGCAAAAGAGCTCTGTGAAAAAGGACTAAAAGTATTGATGCTTGAACGAGGAAAAAATATCGAGCATGTAAAGGACTATGTCAATGCCATGAAGGGCCCCTGGGAGTTTCCTCATCGCGGTACGAGAACACAGGAGATGATCGAGAATTATCCCGTCTTGAAGAGGGATTATCCGCTGAATGAAATGAACCTAGATTGGTGGGCGAGTGACAAAGATTGCCCTTACACTGAAATTAAGCGCTTCGATTGGTTTCGGGGTTACCAGGTTGGCGGACGTTCCTTACTTTGGGGAAAGCAAAGTTATCGCTTGGCTGATCTGGATTTTGAAGCTAATGCGAAGGAGGGAATTGCCGTTGATTGGCCGATCCGCTACAAAGACATCAAACCTTGGTATGACTATGTAGAAAAATTCGCCGGTATTAGTGGTAATAAGGATGGCATCCCTCATTTACCAGATGGGGAGTTCTTGCCGCCTATGGACTTGAATTGTGTCGAAAAGGATGTAGCCGATCGCATAAAGAAACACTATGGTGGTGATCGACATCTAATTATCGGTCGAGCCGCACACATCACAGCCCCCATTGAAGGACGAGGGGTCTGTCAATTTAGAAACAAGTGTTGGTTAGGTTGTCCATTTGGTGCTTATTTCAGTACACAATCTTCCACCCTCCCAGCCGCCCTTAAAACGGGTAATTTGACGTTACGCCCCTTT
>Ga0070729_10003664_pt1 | contig 17464 bp, 19 predicted proteins | sample tdDd472_FD_66725 | JGI IMG/M metagenome (GOLD analysis project Ga0070729, IMG submission 66725) | Marine sediment microbial communities from the Atlantic coast under amendment with organic carbon and nitrate - tdDd47.2 | ecosystem: Environmental > Aquatic > Marine > Coastal > Sediment | place... | reverse complement strand
CCGGGCGACTTCTTGCCCTTTCTACCCAGCAACTGCGATAACGGCACTGACTGTTCGCCCGGGTGTTCTGTGACTGCCGCAGGGCCTTTGTTACCACCGAATGCGTGGCCGTAAACTACCTCGACCGAAACCGGGATAACGCCAGCGTCGTTTCTTGCGGCATCGCAGGCTGCGCGCATTTTACTCCACAGAGCTTTGCCCGTAAGCCCTTTGTGGCGGCGGCTCGTCAGCCGCGTGGCCGTTACCGCACGCAATTCCTGCAACAGCTTGTCGGGTGACTCGTAGGTCACCGTTAGCGCTTCGCTATCCAGCACAGGGTCGCTTAGCCCACTGCCAAGCAGTGCATCGCCGAGTGGCTGCAGCTCCGGCAGCGGGTCAAACTGCGGGGCGCCGGGCAGGTCCTGCCAGGCTTCTTTTAACTCAATAAAACTTTGGTTGCCGGCGACACTGAATATAAACAGTCCGCCCGGGCGCAATACTCTGCTGACTTCGGCAAGCGCGTTGCCCAACTGGTCCGTGTAATGCAGCGCCAGATTGGAAAACACCAGATCAACGCTGTTGTCAGCCAAGGGCAGTTGCGTGGCATCACTGCAAACTGCCGCGCCGTTGCCTGTTTTTGTTTCGAGCGCCATACCAAAGGCAGAGTCGATGCCCAGCGTCCGTCTCCCGGGAAATGTCTCTTCAAGGGCGGCAAGCGCGGCGCCACAGCCGCAGCCTAAATCGACAATGACGTCGGGATCGAGCCGGAACAACGGCAGGCGCTCGAGCAAGCGGCCGCGAATTTCGCCGTGAAAAAAATCCTCAGCGCCGAACTCCGGCGCCAGCCGGCTGAAAATACAACGCAGGTGATGAGTATCAGGGCTTGCTGCCATTGGTGCTTGCTCCTGCAGCGGCAATGGCATCGAAGGCAGCGTTCGTTGAGCGCCGCAGCTCGCCGTCGGGTTCGCGCAGGGTCAGGCTGAGCGCCAGGCCATGCTTGTTGGCAAGTTCCAGAGCGCGGCTGTCGCCGGTAACCAGCAATGCCGTAGCCCAGGCGTCAGCAAGCATGGCAGAACTTGTTATTACGCTAACCGAGCCAACCCGGTCGGCAACGGGCCAGCCGGTTTCCGGGTCGATACTGTGCGAGTAGCGCTTGCCTGCGTACTCAAAGTAATTTCGGTAATCGCCCGACGTTGCCAAAGCAGCGCCATCAAGCGGCAGTACCTGTTGTACGTCACGCGAACCGGCTATGGGTTTCTCAATTGCAACACGCCACGGACTGCCGTCGCGCTTTATCCCTTTGGTTTTGATTTCACCGCCAATCTCAACGAGCCAGCTTTCAATACCACTGATGTTTAGTAACTCGCCAATCTCATCAACGGCATATCCTTTGGCTATGGCCGACAGGTCAATGGCCAGGGCGGGTAACTGTTTTCTGAGTGCCGGTGGCTCGATGCGCTGCTCCAGCCATTCGTAACCACTGCTGGCGAGCAGCAACTGAATGGCGTCTTCGGGCGGCGGTTGCAGGCGATTCTGATTGGCGCCGAAGCCCCACAGCTCAACCAGCGGGCTGATCGTGATGTCAAAGGCACCATCGCTTTGAGCGCTGATTGTCTGGGCAGCACGCACGATCGTCACTGTGTCGGCCGACACCGGGAACCAGTCGCTGCCCCGGAAAGCATTGAAGCGGCTTACTTCGGAGTCGGACCGATAGGTCGACAGGGCTGTCTCCAGCTCATTCAGTCGTGCGTCAATTGCAGCAGTCACATCACTGTCGGAGGTAGTCGGCGTGCCGAAATAGCGCACGCTGTACGTCGTGCCCATCGTCGTGCCACCGATTTCGGCGGGTTGCCCGCCGCCACTGCACGCAGCCAGTAATAAGACTAAAAACAGCAGTGGGCTATGCCGGCGCATCAACGCTAATCTCGGACAGAAGTTGTGAGCCACGCTTCGCCAGCGGCGCAAAACGCGGAAAGCTCAGCACCTGAAGAATCAGTGCGACGAATAAAAACGGTGTAATGCTGCCGATGTTGCCGCTTGAGTAAACCGCAACTACGCCCAGCAGCATGATCAGCATATTCAGTAGCCAGCCGCTGATCTGCACCGGACCGGTTACCCTGAACAGGCGCCACAAAGATTGCTCGGCGGGGTTTGCCAGTTGCGCCGGAACACGCAGGCGCTGGCTGGCCAGCACGGCGATGACCCGCCGGTCAGAGTAGGTATATGTCCTGATAATTAGCGAAAAAACGCCTAATCCAATGCCCGCAAAGTGAAAAACCACCAAATTTGTGACCCCTGAGGCGTTTTTTGGGGTGATTGCAGCGGCGTCTGGTGCGATAATCGCGCCCGCTGCAGCCAATGCCAGAACGACTGCTGTCGTGATCGCCCAGGTCAGCTGGCGCTGCCGTTCCGCCGGTCGCAATAACGCCAGGAATTCAGCCGACGAACCCGGTTCGGGTTCAGAGCTTGAGGTTTGGGGCGTTTGACTGACTTGCAACAGTGCAAAACCTTATAATGCGGGGCTCAGCCCTGACCATACCGTCTTGCCTGTCGGCTGTAAAAGCAAAGGCTGAGCTCGATGAGGCATGTACGTTTCCGGCCTGCCGTTCGCGGTTGTGCACGGAAGCATGAAACAACACATTTAAATGTTAAAACGTACGCAAGAGATACCAAGGCACTTTTGCCGTGATTGAAATAAAAAAAGGTCTCGACATTCCGATCTCCGGTGAGCCGGAGCAGGTCGTCCATGATGCCAAGCCTGTTAAGCAGGTTGCCGTCGTTGGTCGCGACTTTATCGGGCTGAAGCCGAAGATGCTGGTCGCTGAAGGCGAACACGTTGTGCTGGGTCAGTCGTTGTTTAACGACCGCAGGAACCCCGGTGTCGCGTTCCCGTCTCCCGGTACCGGCAAGGTGGTTGCTATTAACCGCGGCGAGCGTCGCATCCTGCAGTCAATCGTTATCGAGCTGGATGACCCCGAGAACGACGCTGATGCTGTCGAGTTTCAGGCGTGGAATGGCACCGAGTTAAACAGTCTGGATAGCGACACGATCTGCAAGCAGTTGCTCGACTCGGGCCTGTGGGCGGCACTGCGCACCCGCCCTTTCACAAAGATTCCCGCACCGGACAGTCTGCCCGCGGCTATTTTTGTTACAGCCATGGACACAAGCCCGCTGGCACCCGATGCCGAGCTGGTTATCAACCGTGAAGGCGAAGCGTTCAGCGACGGCCTGAAAGTTTTAAGTGCTCTCGTTAACGAGGCTGGCGCCCCGGTACATGTGTGTAAAGCGCCCGGCACGAATCTCCCGGGCTTCAACGCCGGCAACATTCGTGTACACGAGTTCGCCGGACCGCATCCGGCCGGTCTTGCGGGAACGCATATTCACTTTCTGGAGCCGGTGAGCCCGACGCGCATAGTCTGGAGCGTCAATTATCAGGATGTCATTGCGATCGGTAAGTTGTTTACGACCGGTCGCCTGTATACCGACCGCATTGTTGCTTTGGCCGGCCCGTTGGTCACCAAGCCGCGGTTGTTGCAGACCCGCTGGGGTGCGCATGTCACCGAACTGGTCGCTGGCGAAGTGCCGATGGTGCAGGCGCGTATTCTGGCAGGCTCGGTACTGATCGGCCGTCGTGCCGTTGGCTGGGGTGCTTACCTTGGCCGCAACCACTACCAGATTTGTGCACTGGCTGAAGGCAGTCCGCGTGAGTTTGTTTCTTGGATTCGCCCGGGTCCCGATAAGTACTCCGCGACCCGCGTGTTCATTTCCAAGCTGCTCGGCAAAAAGTCGTTTGATATGACAACGTCAGCCAACGGTTCCGACCGGGCGATGGTGCCAATCGGCATGTACGAAGAAGTAATGCCGCAGGATTACCTTGCGACTTACCTGCTGCGTGCCTTGCTGGTTAAGGACACCGTGCAGGCACAGGCGCTGGGTGCGCTGGAACTCGCCGAAGAAGATATGTCGCTGTGCTCGTTCGTTTGTCCGAGTAAATACGATTTTGGTCCGGTGCTGCGTGCCAACCTTGAACAGATCGAGAAGGAAGGCTGATGCGCAAGTTCAGAGAATTGCTTGATCGCGCCGAGCCGCTGTTCATCAAGGGCGGTCGTTACGAGAAGTATGAAGCTGTCTACGAAATGATAGACACGCTGTTCTATTCGCCACCGCACGTTACCCGCACGTCACCGCATGTGCGTGACGGCATCGACCTGAAACGTCTGATGGTTTATGTGGTGCTGGCCGCATTGCCGTGTGCCTGGTTCGGTATCTGGAATACCGGTTATCAGGCAAACCTGGCAATGGCTGATCTTGGCATCGCTGCGGCGGAAGGCTGGCGCGGTTGGTTACTGGGCCTGCTGTCTGTCAGCTATGACGCCTCCAGTTTTTACGACAACATCATGCATGGCTTCGTGTATTTCCTGCCAATCTATGTAGTGACTCTCGCGGTCGGCGGATTTTGGGAAGTATTGTTTGCTGCTATACGCAACCACGAAGTTAACGAGGGCTTCTTTGTTACCTCGTTGCTGTTTGTCTGCACGTTGCCGGCCACTATTCCTTTATGGCAGGTGGCGCTCGGGATTACCTTCGGCGTTGTTATCGGCAAAGAGATCTTTGGTGGTACCGGCAAGAACTTCCTCAACCCGGCCCTGACCGGTCGTGCGTTTTTGTTTTTTGCGTATCCCGGTGACATCTCCGGCGACGTCGTATGGACAGCGGTAGATGGCTTCTCCGGAGCTACGCCATTGGGTGTGGCTGCTGCCGGCGGCGCGCAGGCTGTGCTGGATACCGGCATCACTCTGCGGGACGCATTTATCGGCTCGATTCAGGGCGGTGTCGGCACGACCTCTGCCCTGTGTGCCATGCTGGGCGCGGCATTCCTGATTTACACCAAGATCGCGTCGTGGCGCACGATGGCCGGTGTGCTGGGCGGCATGGTTGCTACTTCGCTGCTGTTGAATGCGATCGGCAGTGACACCAACCCGATGTTTGCGATGAGTTGGCAGTGGCACTTTGTGCTGGGCGGCTTCGCATTTGGCACGGTGTTTATGGCCACCGATCCGGTCAGTTCTGCGATGACTGATACGGGCCGCTGGATATACGGCGCACTGATCGGTTTTATGACCGTGATGATTCGGGTGATTAACCCGGCGTTCCCGGAAGGCATCATGTTGGCGATCCTGTTCGGCAATATTTTCGCGCCGTTGATTGACCACTTTGTTATTCAGGCGAACATTCGCAAGCGTGCTGCGCGTCTGGCGGCGGTCGAAACTGCTGCGGCAGGGGAGGCAGACGCATGAATATTCTGTCGTTACCCAATGACGATACCCGCAAGCTTTTGTTTGTGGCCCTGAGTTTGTGTCTGGTCTGCTCACTGATTGTTTCTACGGCTGCGGTTTATCTGCGCCCGCTACAGGAAATCAACAAGACGCAGGACATGAAGAAGAACATTCTGTCTGTGGCCGGCTTGCTGGAAGCCGGCACTAACGTTGACGAAGTTTTTGCCGACCGCATCGAAGTTCGCCTCGTGGATCTCGACACCGGCGAGTTTGTTGAAGCAGACGATGCTGATGATTTTGACCAGCGGGCTGCCTCGCGCGACCCGCAGCAGAGCAAGGCGCTCGAAAAAGATGCAGACATGGCAAGCATTGGTCGGCGCAGCAATCTGGCGCCCGTCTACCTGCTGAAAGACGGCGATGAGCTGAAACAACTGATATTGCCGATCTATGGCTATGGCCTTTGGTCGACTATGTACGGCTTTTTGGCGCTGGAGCCCGATCTGAACACCGTCGCGGGCATCACCTTCTATGCGCATGGCGAGACGCCGGGTCTGGGCGGCGAAATAGACAACCCCGCGTGGCAGGCACAATGGATTGGCCGCAAGGTGTTTGACGATAGCGGCGCTATGCGGCTGACAGTTATTAAAGGTGTGGTTGATCCGGCGGGCGCGAATGCTGTGTACGAGATCGACGGCCTGTCCGGTGCGACACTGACCGGCAATGGCGTGAGCAACATGATGCTGTTCTGGCTGGGCCGGGATGGTTTCGGCCCCTTCTTAACCCGTGCATCTGAAACGGGGGTGTAAGAGATGGAAACTGAAACAAAACGCACTCTGTTAGACCCGTTGGTTGATAACAACCCGATTACGCTGCAGATACTGGGTATCTGTTCGGCGCTCGCGGTAACAACCAACCTGGTTACTGCATTGATGATGTGTCTGGCGCTGACAGCGGTTACCGCCTGTTCGAATGTCGGCATCAGCCTGATTCGCAACCACGTGCCGTCATCGATTCGCATCATCGTGCAGATGACAATCATCGCCTCGCTGGTAATCGTTGTTGACCAGGTGCTGAAGGCCTATGCCTTCGATACGTCGAAGAAACTTTCGGTTTTTGTCGGCCTGATTATTACCAACTGCATCGTGCTCGGCCGGGCCGAGGCTTTTGCCATGAAGAACCCGCCGTTCCCGAGCTTCCTTGATGGCATCGGCAACGGGCTGGGCTACAGCCTCGTGCTCATTGTCGTTGCAACGATTCGCGAGCTGTTCGGTTCCGGCACACTCGCCGGCATTGAGATTCTGCCGCTGACCACTAACGGTGGCTGGTATCAGAGCAACGGCATGCTGCTATTGCCGCCGAGCGCGTTCTTTATCATCGGCTTGCTGATCTGGGCTGTGCGAACGTGGAAGCCCGAGCAGATCGAGTCGCCTGAGCACCAGATCCATGAAGTCCACAGGACGGAGGTGGTCTGATGGAAGCTATGCTCAGTCTGTTAATCAAATCAATTTTTGTCGAGAACCTGGCGCTCGCGTTCTTCCTCGGCATGTGCACATTTCTGGCGGTTTCAAAGAAAGTTGAAACGGCTGTAGGCCTCGGTGTTGCCGTGGTTATGGTGCAGGCGATCACTGTGCCGGTGAACAATCTGATTTACACCTACCTGCTGAAAGCCGGCGCGCTCGGCTGGGCCGGCTTCCCCGAAGCTGACCTGAGTTTTCTGGGGCTTATCTCATACATTGGCGTGATTGCGGCGATGGTGCAGATTCTCGAGATGCTGCTCGATAAATATTTCCCTGCTTTGTACAACGCGCTGGGTATTTTCCTGCCGCTGATTACCGTGAACTGCGCAATTCTTGGCGGTTCGTTGTTCATGGTTGAGCGTGATTACGGTTTCGGCGAAAGCGTTGTCTACGGTATCGGCAGTGGCATCGGCTGGGCGCTGGCAATCGCCGCGCTCGCGGGTATCCGCGAGAAGCTCAAGTATTCGGATGTGCCTGACGGCCTGCAGGGGCTTGGTATTACCTTCATGACGGTAGGCCTGATGTCACTTGGCTTTATGGCCTTCTCCGGGGTGCAGCTGTAATGGCAGAAATTACCCTCGGCGTGGTGCTGTTTACCCTGATTGTGATGGCGTTGGTCACCATCATTTTGGGCGCACGCTCGAAACTCGTTGCCAGCGGTGATGTGGAAATTCTCATTAACGGCGAGAAAAGCGTGCATGTGCCTGCAGGCGGCAAGCTGTTGGGCGTGCTGGCTGAAGAGCACTTGTTCGTTGCTTCGGCCTGCGGTGGTGGCGGTACCTGTGGCCAGTGCCGCGTAAAAATATTTGACGGCGGCGGCGAAATTCTGCCGACGGAAACCTCACAGATTAGTCGTCGCGAAGCAGCGGCTGGTGATCGTCTGGCCTGTCAGGTCGCGGTAAAAGGCGACATGAAAATCCAGGTGCCCGAAGAAGTTTTCGGCGTGAAAAAGTGGGAATGCACCGTCAAGTCGAATGACAACGTTGCGACCTTTATTAAGGAGCTGCAATTGCAGCTTCCGGAAGGCGAGACCATCGATTTCCGTGCTGGCGGCTACATTCAGATTGAATGCCCGCCCTACGAGCTGGACTACACCCAGTTCGAAATTGGCCAGGAATACCGCGAAGACTGGGACCGTTTCAACTTGTGGAAAACCACATCGAAAGTTGCCGAGCCTGTCCTGCGCGCCTATTCGATGGCGAACTATCCGGTTGAAAACGATATCGTCATGTTGAACGTGCGTATCGCCACACCGCCTCCGGGTGCCGATGACTCGGTTCCTGCCGGCCAGATGTCTTCATTTATCTTTAATCTGAAGCCGGGCGACAAGGTAATGGTGTCGGGCCCGTTTGGCGAGTTCTTCGCAAAAGATACGAAGAACGAAATGATTTTTGTTGGTGGCGGTGCCGGCATGGCGCCGATGCGTTCACATATTTATGACCAGCTGAGCCGTATCGGGACCGACCGCAAGATGACCTTCTGGTATGGCGCACGCTCCAAGCGTGAGATGTTCTATACCGACGAATTCGACAAGCTGGCAGCCGACAATGACAACTTTGACTGGCATGTAGCTTTGTCTGACCCGATGCCCGAAGACAATTGGGAAGGGTATACCGGCTTTATTCACAACGTGTTGTATAAATATTATCTGCAAGACCACCCGGCTCCCGAAGAATGTGAGTATTACCTTTGCGGACCGCCGGCGATGAATGCTGCCGTTATCAAGATGCTTGAAGATCAGGGCGTCGAGCCTGAGAACATCATGCTCGATGACTTCGGGGGCTAAGGATGGAGATGTTTGCAGTCAGTCTGGTCGTGATGTTGCTGGTGGTGGCCGGTATGGCGATTGGCGTGATGAACGGCCGTGCGCCTATTGCCGGCAGTTGCGGTGGCCTGAATGCCAGCGGTAAATGCGGCCTGTGCTCAGGCGCAGATCAGTGCAAAAAGAAGCTTCAGCGTTCGTTAAGCAACGACGAGGCTTGAAGGAACCTGTCGACGGCGGAATGCCGGCGACCATAATAATAAGAACAATCTGCTACCTTAGGGCAGTACTATCCCAACAGGGGAGGTGTTTATGCAGTCAATCAGGGTTCGTGATTTTATGTCCGGCGCCGATGTGCGCTTTACTCCTGACACGGAAGTGTTGGATGCGATTAGCGCGCTGTTGAAGCATCGCATTACCGGCGCCCCGGTGCTCGATCTACACGGCAACCTTGTCGGCATACTCACTGAGAAAGACTGTATGAAGGTTGCGGTAAATGCTGCCTACCACAATGAGTGGGGTGGCCGCGTCGAGGAATACATGACGCGTGATGTGAAGACAATTGATATCGATGCCAGCGTTGTCGATGCTGCTGAAATATTTCTAACAGCGAGTTTCCGCCGGATGCCGGTGCTGGAGCGACATCGCGTTGTCGGCCAGGTGAGCCGTCACGACGTACTATCCGCAATGGAAAAACTACGGAATAATCACAGCTAGATCGGGCTACCGCAGTTCAACCGCAACAACTCATTCACGGAAGAATAGTTATTAACGCTCCACCTGATTCAGGTTCGCTCAAGGATTCTAAGGCTATGTCCAGCAGTACGACCAGCACTCACCAGAAAGCGCTGGCGATAAACCTAGACGAGAATATTTACGGCACCATCGCAGAAATCGGTGCCGGTCAGGAGACTGCGCGCTGGTTCTTCCGGGTGGGTGCCGCCGCCGGCACGATTGCCAAGACTATTTCCGCCTATGACATGACCGTGTCGGACGAGGTGTACGGCAAAGCCGGTCGCTACGTCTCACGTGAGCGCGTTGAGGCAATGCTCGACAAAGAGTTCAATCTGCTGATTGAGCGTTTGGGCCGCGAAAAAGGCAGCGATGCCCGTTTCTTTGCTTTCGCCAACACCGTTGCAGCCCGAAACTTTGAGGGCACCAATGAGTGCCACGGCTGGGTCGGTCTGCGCTTCCAGAATAAGCCCGGTGGCGAACCCAGTACCATCATCCTGCACGTGAATATGCTTGATCCGACCAACCTGCAGCAGCAGGAAGCGCTCGGCATCCTTGGTGTGAATCTTATTCATGCCGTATTTCTCGCCGGGCAAGATGCGGTCGATGGTCTGAAGGCCGTATCCGATAATCTGGATGAGCATGAGATTGAAGTGGATGTTGCTGCACTAAGCGGCAATGCATTTAAGAATATTGATCCGGCACACACCGGCATGAGCATGCTCGACTCCGGTTTGGCCAACGTTGTCTTGTTCGACCGCGAAGGCTCGATGGCACCGCCTTCCGAAGTGTTGCGCAAACGGCCGATTATCGTGCGTCGTGTATCACCGACACAGCCATTGGTTGAGCATACGCGTGTAATGGAGATGGCGGCTAAAGCGTTCAAAGAAGAAGGCGCGTCCGACCTGCATGCTTTGGAGATGCTGGATTTCAGTTTCTCGTTGGCGCATGAGGATGCCAAGCAGGACGCCAAGCGGGCGGAGCTTTTTGTCAGCCGACTCAGGCAAATGATGGGTCAGGGCGAGTGGACGATGGCCTCGGCGATGCGCCACAACTACAACTTCACCAGTTACCTGCGCCGCTATTCCGGCCAGCCGTTGCGGTTCGTTGTGGGTACCTCAACGTTCGCCATGATTCTTAACGAGATGTACTACCGGGACCTTCCGGGCGGCATTCTCGAAGCTACCGGACGCTTGTTCGCCGACGATGTGCGTATTTATGTGCACCCGATGAAGCGCGAAAACTTCTACGCCCATCTGGAGTCGTCCGAGATTGACCCTAATTGGGTATCAGTTGGCGGCGGCGACATGATCCGCTTGTGCGATCTTGAGTTCCGGCCACCGACAAACCTGCTGTATAGCTACGTACTGGAAGCCGGTTGGGTGCAGGAAATCAGCTAGGCATGCTGTGCCGGCCTTTAACCTAATTTATGCCTGACAAAAAACTCATATCCGTCCACCTGCCCCGTACCGGCGGCACCAGCTTCTGGCTGAACCTGAAGTGGCACTTCAAGGACGATTTTCTACCGGACTATGCCGACATGGAAATCGCCGAACACGGCATAGTGTTGAAGAAGGGCCTGTTCCGGACGGTAGAAAACGACGACCCGCTATACGAGCGCAACCGTTACATCTTGCAACAGGCCCTGCAGATTGCCGATAAAGGTGTGGGCAACGCCCGATGTGTTCACGGCCATATGATGGCAGCCAAGTATCTGTTGCTGGCTTCGAAAGAAGACTGGACCTTTGTCACGTGGATGCGTGAACCGGTCTCGCGACTTATTTCTTACTACAACTTCTGGATCGAGAATTTCGATCCGGCCAACGACCCGGACCCCGAGATTCAGCGCTATTACAAGGGCAGTGAAACTCTGGAAAAGTTTTGCCTGAATCCGTTATTCAGAAACACCTGCCAGAAGTATCTGTGGGGGTTCCCTCTGGATAACTTCGAATTCATTGGCCTTACGGAACACTTCGAGGACGATCTCGTCTACTTTGCAAGAGCCTACCTCGGCAAAGAAATCGAAGAGGTCAACCTGAACAAGACCAAGGCCGGAAAAACCGCTGCGCAAACGCTGGACCCCGGGTTTCGCAAAGAAGTGGAAGCCTTCCATGCCGGCGATGTGGCGCTCTATAAGCGCGCTGTCGCGATGCGTAAGGATCGCCTCGGGTAGGGCTAGGCATGCAACTGCGTCTGGCGATTTCTGTTGATCGCGATGCGATTCGCGCTATCTATCTCGATGCGTTTCCGGAAAACGAGCGCACCGAGGTCGCTAAGCTGGCATTGCAGCTACTCGACGAGGGGCCTGCGACAATTTCACTGGTAGCCGAAGTCGACGGCGAGATCGTTGCTCACTGTGCCTTTAGCCCCGCGGGTATTGTAGGAAACGAAGCAGTCAGGGCTTATATCCTCGCACCGCTCGCCGTAAGTCCTGCATGCCAGAGGCAATGCATTGGCACGACGTTGGTCGAATCCGGTATCAGTGAGTTGGGATCTGCGGGCGCAGACATTCTGTTTGTTTACGGCGATCCGAAGTACTACGGCAGATTCGGCTTCGAAACCGAACCGGCCGAGAACTACCTGCCACCCCATGCTTTGGAGTATCCGTTCGGCTGGCAAGCGCAGCTGCTAAATGAAGACCTTGCGGTGTCGTTGCCTGCTCAGCTAACGTGCGTTGCTCCGCTGGACGACCCCGGCCTTTGGTAGTGAATGAGTATCACCCGGAGAACATCATGAAAGCTGTTGCCTACAACACGCCCGGTCCAATCGACAGGGAAGACTCTCTGCAGGATATTAATCTCGACAAGCCCGAGGCTCGCGGACGTGATCTGCTGGTGAAGGTCGCTGCAGTCTCGGTGAATCCGGTCGACGCAAAAGTGCGTGCGGGTCGTGACCCGGTCGATGGCGAATGGGGCGTGCTCGGCTACGATGCTGTCGGCATTGTTGAAGCCGCCGGTCCGGAAGTAGAAAGCTTCCAGCCCGGCGATGCCGTGTTTTATGCCGGCTCCATTGCCCGTCAGGGCACCAACAGCGAATTTCATTTGGTCGACGAACGGATTGTCGGCCGGAAACCAAAGAGCTTAAGTGATGCGGAGGCGGCAGCCCTGCCCCTGACGGCAATTACAGCTTGGGAGATGCTTTTCGACCGCCTTGATGTTCATCATGCTACCGCCGACGGAGGTGATTGCATCCTCGTCGTCGGCGGTGCAGGCGGCGTCGGTTCGATTGCGATTCAATTGTTGCGGGCACTGACCGACCTGACAGTTATTGCGACCGCATCCCGCCCGGAGACACAGCGCTGGGTGCAGGAATGCGGTGCACACCATGTATTGATCACCGGCAGTCGCTGGCACCTCAGGCAGCCGCGCTGGAGATTGGTGCACCGGGGTTCGTGTTTTCTACGACCCAGACTCACCAGCATCTGGAGAGCATTGCCGAGCTCATTGCACCGCAAGGCCGCTTCGGCCTGATCGACGACCCTGTTGATTTATCGATCATGCCGTTCAAACAAAAGTCGGTATCAATTCACTGGGAGTTCATGTTTGCCAGACCCGTATTCGCAACACCGGACATGAATAAGCAAGGCGAGCTGTTGAATCAGGTTGCCGAGCTTGTAGATGCCGGCAAGATTCGTTCCACGCTAACTAAAGTCGCGGGCACAATTGATGCGGCTACTTTGAAAAAGGCGCACGCTGAAATTGAAAGTGGTACGGCCCATGGCAAGATTGTGCTGGAGGGCTTCTAGCTGCAGGTTTACTGTTCGCCCGTGATTGTTGATGCCTGTGGCCAGAGGACTTCCCGCCGCCGATTAACATAATGTTTGTCTGCGTATTTCTGGCTATAAAGCCCCCTGTTTTTCTGCTAGCCTAGCCCGTAGAACAAATCTAGTGTTCGCAGTGTCGCGCACCGGAAGAGCGCAGGCAGCGGCAATTAGAACAAGAAAATAAAATGAGTGCGGTTAAACCGCATCGATAAAAATACAAACTAAAACAAGGGGGCTCATTGGAATGAGTACTGTTATCCGGATGCTTGGAGCATCGGTTTTTCTAACGTTTGTTGTGTCGACAGTAAATGCCGCAACTGTCACTCAGTGCGGTCCGACCATTTGTTACGAATACGACGATGCGCAGGTGGCCACAGCCTTGTATGGCCAGCCGACTATCCTCGGCGATATGCTGCGCTTTTTACCCCAGAACTTCCGGGCGCAGTCTGATGACGGCGACGGGCTGGTAACCACCAGTGCCAGCTTTGTGTTCGACCGTGTGTATTCAATCTCCGGCAACGATATTCACAAGATTATGATTACCGAGTTCGGCGATTATGAAGTAACCAATGGCGACCGGGTCAGTGATGAACTGACGATTGATGTTGCGAGCAATACCTCGTCTGAAACGACATTCGATAATCAGTTGTTCAACAGTAACGGCGACTCCGGCGGCATCCAGACCTGGCAACTGAATGGCGATGTAATGGTCGCCGATGATTTCAGCGGCAGTTCAGGCGATTTGCAGGTTACGATTACGAACGTCCTCGAAGCCGAAACCGATGCATTTGGCGAATCAGCCTGGATCCAGAAGAAAATCGAAATTATGGCGACAACGGTGCCGGTCCCCGGCGCTGTCTGGCTGCTGGGTTCTGCGCTTGGTTTGCTGGGTTGGCGTTCAAGAAAAGCAGCCTGATCGCCCGCAAGTAAAGGTTATTTACCATAATAAGGCGTCGCTTTTTGCGGCGCTTTTTTATTATTCAGGCTCTTTAAGAGTCGGAAAATTTCACAGTTCTGATGCCGTTTTGCAATTGATGCCGGCTTCTATATTCTGTATCGTAGTGTACATAACTACATGATTCGCCAACCTAAATAATTAAGGCGAACATATATTGCAGGTGGAAGAATATGTCTAAGGTCTCAATGGCAGCCTTGGCGCTTTTGGCTCTCACAATGAGTGGGCAGGCAAGTGCGTTATCGGTTACTCAGTGTGGTCCCACAATCTGTTATGAGTACGATGATGCTCAGGCAGCGGTCGCGTTGTTTGGTCAGCCGCAGTTTTTGGGTGATACGGTTCGTTTCCTGCCGGAAAATTTCCGTGCCCAGTCCGATGACGCCGCAGGTTTCGATACAGCTACCGCGAACTTTATTTTTACTGACGTCTACAGTGTCAGCGGTGCCGACATTGTCGACATTACTGTGGTGGAAGCCGGTGATTACGAGATCACTAACGGCGACACGGTAAGCGCCGATTTGTACCTACAGATTTCCAGCAACGTCGACTTCTTCGACTTCGCTACTACAACCGCTTCTTTCGATGCCAGTGGCGATTCCGGCGGATTGCAGACCTGGCAGTTGCAGGCGGGTCTGAGCCCTGAAGATGAGTTCGCTAACGCTGCTAACAGCATGTCGCTGAATATTCAGAACACGCTGCAGGCCTATACAGATGCCAATGGTGAAAGCGCCTGGATTCAGAAGAAGATTACTCTGACCGCCACCACCGTTCCTGTTCCGGCCGCAGTCTGGTTGATGGGCTCCGGGTTGGCAGTATTGTTCGGCTGGTCGCGGAGGCGTGTCACCGTCTGATTCTTTAGCCGGTCATTGTTATCGAAAACCCCGTAACATAGGTGTTCCGGGGTTTTTATTTGTCTGCCATAACTATGAAACGTATTTACCAAATAGGTTTTAACAAAACGGCCACAGGCTCTTTAAGCCGGTTCTTCACCGCGAATAATATGAAGTCGGTGCATTACGACGGCGGCAAGTTGTCGCGCACCATTCAGGACAATCATGCGCACAACAGGCCGTTGCTAACAGGCTACGAAGATGTGCAGTGCTTTTCGGATATTGAGCACATCGGCTTTGGTGGCGAGATGGTCTACACCGCCGAAGACCTCTTCCGCGAGTTTTATGAGCAGGACCCGGAGGCGGTTTATATACTGAATATCCGCCCCGTTGACGACTGGGTAGCGAGCCGCACCAAGCACGGGCAGGGCGGCTATATGTTGCGGGCCGGGTACTTCCACAAGACCGATGCTCAGGGTGTACAGGACGTATGGCGTCGTGAGTATCACGAGCATATTGCGGCGGTTAAAGACTTCTTTAAAGATAAAGACAATCTGATTGTGTTTGATCTGGCCGAGCACGAAGGCGATTACCTCGCGGCCGAGCTAAACAAACGCGGGTTTGCGGTATCGGCGGAACATTGGGTGCCATCCAAGACGTGGCATGCCGAGCTCAACTACGGTGCGGGCCAGGCCTTTCGGGCTTTGCGCGCGAAGCTGCGTTATGCAGGCCTTTGGTTAGGGCTGCGCCTCAGGTTGAGATAGCTTGTGAAGGTTTCTCTGCAGTTGGCGATTTTTGTTTTGTCGTGCTGGCTAATTGTGCCGGCGGGTCATGCTGCACAGTTGTCTCCATTTACCTCCGACGGTTGCAGTGCGTTTCCCGACGGCACAGAAGAGGATAACGACAAGTGGCTGCAATGTTGTGTGGCGCACGATTACGCTTACTGGAAAGGCGGTACCGAGGACGAACGTCTTGAAGCCGATAAAGAACTGCGTGATTGCGTAGTCGACGTGGGCGAGCCGGAAACGGCCGAGCTCATGCTATCCGGCGTGCGGGTTGGTGGCTCACCTTACTGGCCGACCAAATTCCGCTGGGGTTATGGCTGGCCTTTCTTCCGCCGCTACCGCCCGCTCAACGAATCCGAGCTGATGCAGGTGCGGGCCAGATCGGGTGATTACGGCAACGACAAGCCGGAATAGTCCTTCACCGGAATGGGCCACCCCCTGTTACAGTTTGATACCCGCAGCAGGTTTGAATTTGCTAATCTGCCCACCCTCCATTGAGCAGCAAGACAGAACAAAAAACGGGGTAGACGATGGATAGAGATACAGCGGTCCGACTAGGCCAGCAGGCCATCAAGTTGAAAAACAAGCGTCTGATTGATGCGGTACTGAAGCTGCAGCAAGAGCGTGGCGTGCAACCTGAAAACCCGGTAGCAGAGCTGCCGTTGATTGCAGTGACCTGTTCTACCGGTTGGGAATGCTATGCGGTGGTGCAGGAGCTTACGCTGACCCGCAAGTTTCGTGTACGTGCGCTCTACAGAACTGAAGGCACCAAGGCAGCTAAGCGGCTCGAAACGCTGCTGGCTGAAACAGAGAAAACCCACCCTGGTTTGCTAACGCTGCATCCGGGCGTCGACATGTTCTCCGAAGAAAAGCTTACGGAAGCATTTAAAGATGCTTCCGGTGTTGTGTTGTATGTAACGGCGAATGAAAGTCGTGCCGGCAAAATTGATAACCACGGCAATGACCCGGTGGGCGGCCGGCCGGTCGTGATGCGTCAGGTGATGGCGATGATCGGTGCGATCAAAGCGAACCCATCGGTAAAACATGCGGTTACGTTGACTTTCCCGGTCGACAAAGTGCGAGGCCTGGCCGCCGACGGCCCCGAAGCACCGTGGTGGATTCAGCAGCGCTTGCGGGTGCCGGCTTTTCTTCGCGGTCAGGGCATTACAACGACGTGCCTGCACCGGCCCGCTTATTACTACGGCATGCACCGGGTCGACTATACCGACACCGCCGAGATTCGTGGCAGCAGCAAGCTGGCTACTAACATGATTGGCGAGAACAACATGCCCGGCATCATGGAAGAGCACTTCATGGTGAATTGGGTGGACGTACGTGATGTCGGTAAATGGGTCGGCACCATCTTCGAGTATCCTGAAGTTTTCGGTAACGAAGATTTTTCGATTGCGTCTTGCGCACTCACCGGCGCACAGCGGGTGGACGTTGCTGAAAAGGTTAGTAAGCACGGCACCAAGTTCGCATTCAAACGGTTCCCGCCTTTGCTGGTGAAGTTTCTTAGCCTCGTGACTAAAGAAGTAATCTACCCTCTGCGTTATCAGCAGTGGTACAACGACAAGGCTAATGGTTACGATTTTGCCTGCGACGAAGATCTTGCTGACCTGGATCGCATTCATCCGCGATGGACGTTCGAGAAGAAGCTGGTCGACTGGGGTATCGACGAGATCAAGCCCGGCCAAAAATAGCCCTTACTCGGCCCGTCTGGGCTTAGCTGGCTCTAATGAAACCCTTGCTCTGCAAGGGTTTTTACTTTCCAGCTCGGGGACCCGAAAACGGACAGCGTGCCAATTTTTTTGCCGCCGCCGACCCGCAGGCATTATATGTAGATACATATAAGCATCGCGTTA
>Ga0070729_10003663_pt1 | contig 17467 bp, 21 predicted proteins | sample tdDd472_FD_66725 | JGI IMG/M metagenome (GOLD analysis project Ga0070729, IMG submission 66725) | Marine sediment microbial communities from the Atlantic coast under amendment with organic carbon and nitrate - tdDd47.2 | ecosystem: Environmental > Aquatic > Marine > Coastal > Sediment | place... | reverse complement strand
GGATACTGACGAGTGGCCGGCTTCTTGAGCAGGTTCTTGATAACTGTAGGTGTAAACAGCATGTCAGTTTCTCCTTAGCGTTCGGTGCAGCTGATGCACGGGTCGATTGCAAGGACGATAACCGGCACGTCAGCCAATTCGCAGCCGGGCAGCGTTGCCAGCAGCGGCGGAATGTTGGCGAACGTGGGCGTCCGGATGCGCAGGCGATCCAGATGCTTGGTTCCATTACCCTTGATGTAGTACATGCACTCGCCACGGGGCTGTTCCACGCGCATGAAGACTTCGCCTTCAGGCGGGTTGCCCTTGACCTTGGTAGCCAGCTCGCCCTCGGGCAGCTTGCTGATGGCCTGGCGAACCAGATCTATGGACTGCACACATTCGCGGAAGCGGACTGCGGAACGTGCCCAGCAGTCACCAGCGGTCTCGACGATCGGCTCGAAGTCGATCTCGGAGTAACCGCCATAACCGAGCATGCGCATGTCCTGAGCGACACCGGAACCACGCAGCATGGGGCCAGCGGCGCCCAGCTCGTATGCCTGGTCCTTGGTCAGAACGCCGACACCAACGGTGCGGTGCTTGACGGAGTAGTCATTCATGATGGTGTCCTGCATTTCCTTGACCTCTTTCTCCACGATGTCGATCTCGCTGAGAATCCAGCGAATCTGGTCGGGAGACAGGTCGGCGCGGACGCCACCGATAACGTTCACGGACACGATGACGCGGCTACCGGTGGTGGCCTCGTTGATGTCCATGATGCGCTCGCGGACTTTCCAGAACTGCATAAACAGGGACTCGAAACCGAATGCATCGGCGAAGAGACCAAGCCACAGCAGGTGGGAGTGAACGCGGTGAAGCTCAGACCAGATGACGCGCAGCATTTCGGCGCGCTTGGGAACTTCAACTTCCATGAGTTCCTCGACAGCCTGCGAGTAGCAGACGGCGTGGATCATGGAGCAGATGCCGCAGACGCGCTCACAGACCATGATCATCTGATGGTAGTCGCGAATTTCGGCCAGCTTTTCCAGACCACGGTGAACGTAGCCCAGAGCCGGGATGGCCTCTTTGACGATCTCGTCTTCAACCTTGAGGGTCAGGTGGACCGGCTCAGGGAGGACGGGATGCTGAGGACCGAAGGGAATTACGGTAGTAGCCATTTCAGCCCCCTATTTTTTTGGCGCGATCTTGACGTTGGACACCAGGGGTACCTGGGTGACCTCGGGGTCAAGAAGGAGCGTACGGTTAAAGTCGAGGACCAGGCCGTCGAATTCGACGTTCCACTGGTCACGGATTTCATTCTCCACCAACAGAGCGGCGAAATAAACGCCGGAGACGCTGGGAATGGGTTTGTCCATATCCGCAACGAGTCTCAGGTGGGTGACTTCCAGATCCTTATCAAAATGGTACAGGATGCCTAATTTGCCCTCGGCCTCAGCGTAGGTCGAGTATGTGATCAGGCGCTGACCATCATTCTTCATATTCATGACTTCACCGACAACTGTGTCGATGGTCACGCTTATTTCTTTACCTTTCATGTATCACCTCTTGCGGAGCGCCTAGTCGGCGTCTTCCACTTTTTGAGCGAACTTGCCAAGACCGGCGACAACGCCGTCGATGATGGCTTCTGGCTTGGCCGGACAGCCGGGGACGTAAACGTCAACCGGAATGACCTTATCAATACCGCCGACTACGTTGTAGCAGTCCTTGAACACACCACCAGTATTGCCGCATGCGCCGATGGCGATGACAGCTTTGGGCTCAGGCATCTGATCATAGATGTTCTTGAGCACCTTTTTATTACGGTGGTTGACGGTACCGGTAACCAGCAGCACGTCAGCGTGCTTGGGGTTACCGACGTTGATGACGCCGAAACGCTCCACGTCGTAGAGCGGGGTCAGGCAAGCCAGGACCTCGATATCGCAGCCGTTACAGCTACCGCAGTCAAAGTGCATGATCCACGGAGACTTGGCGCGAGATTTCTTGATGAATGATCCAAACATAACTTACCCCGCGTACAGCCAGATGAGGTTAACAACAGACATGCCCATGCCGATCAGCCAGACACGCTTGAGCATCCAGCGCCAGGTCATGCGAGCCATGGTGTTGTCCACCAGGATCTCCAGCATGTAGGTGACGACCAGAAGGACTGCCATCCAGGCCACGTTGGTGTGCCAGAAGAGAGCACAGAGTCCGAGAACCAGAATGGTCTCGTACCAGTGAGCGATCTCGACCAGAGCCAGGTAGGGGCCGGAGTACTCGGTGAGCACACCCTTGACCAATTCCTGATGACCGTGGTGGGAGGTGGAGAAGTCGAACGGTGACTTGCGCAGCTTGATGGTCAGGGCGTAGCCCAGAGCCAGGTAGAGCAGCGGCATTTTGGCCAGCAGCGGCATATCCTGGGCCCAGATGGCTTCGATGGAGAAGCTGCCTGTGACCATGTAGATACCGACGAAGACCAGGATCAGGACCGGCTCGTAAGCCAGGATCTGCATCAGTTCGCGCTGTGCACCTACATGAGAGTAGGGAGACTTACCGGCCATTGCGCCCATAACCAGGAACACGGCACCGATAGCCTGCACGAAGAAGATGAGCAGAAGGTCGCCCTGAGCAAAGAACAACGCGACCGAAACGGCGGCGGCGATCATGTACACCCAGGCGCAGAGGATCTGCCACTGGTTGACGACCATCTTTTCCTTACCGAACAGCTTGGCCACATCGTAGAAGGCCTGCATGATCGGAGGACCCTGACGGGACTGGAACCACGCGGTGACGCGACGATCCAGACCGGCGATCAGACCACCGAGCAGAGGACCGGCAACAAGGCCGATGATAACGAGAATGAGAGTATCCATTAAAGCGCCCCTCCCAGCATAAGGACGATCAAGGCGATCGCCAGAAGGTTGAAGATAGGCGTCAATTTGCCTTCAGCGAACAGCTCGCCCAGGTACATGTTGTTGGCAACAAACGGAACCGGGCCGTTCATGGGACCGATATAGGTTCCGTCTTCTTCAGCATTCGCACCAGCCAGATAGGGAGGCGCGATCTTTGCCTTGCGGAAGCCGGATGCGGCCTTGATGGCGAACAGCAGACCCAGACCCAGGGCGATGAACAACGGCACAACGGCGAAAGAGCCGGTGGCGGAATTCAGGGAGCCAAGGCTCATGGTGAACGGTGCTGCGCCGACCCAGGGAGCCAGCAGGGAGTTGTAGAACCACGGAGCAGCCACGGACAGAACGACTGCACCGAGGCACAGTACGGTCAGCGGCAGGCGAATCAGAGCGGCCTGCTTTTCGGCAGGTGCGCCTTCTTCGCGGGTTGCCATCAGGGAACCGCCCCAGCGGGCCCAGTACACGACGGTCAGGGCAGAGCCCAGAGCCAGCATGGTGATGACGACAACGTTGGTGCTCGCACCAGCCTCGATAGCCATCCACTTGCCCAACAGGACGCCGAAAGGCGGCAGGAGCATGGTCAGGATACCGATGATGGTGATGGTCGCGGTACGGGGGAACTTGGCGTACAAGCCGCGCATGTCCTCGATGTCGCGAGAGCCGATTGCCTGCTCGATGGTGCCGACGCACAGGAAGAGCAAGGACTTGGAGATGGCGTGGAAGACGATCAGCATGACGGCGGCGGTCAGTGCCAGCGGGGTGTTGATGCCCGCACAGCAGATGATCAGGCCGAGGTTGGAGACCGTGGAGTACGCCAGGATTTTCTTACCGTTGGACTGACCGATACAGAGAGCGGCGCAGGCAACGAATGTAAAAGCTCCGCAAAGTGCCACGCCGGTGCTCAGGAAAGTACCAACGTATGCCGGGGCGAACCGCAGCACGACGAAGACACCGGCCTTGACCATGGTGGATGAGTGCAGCAGCGCGGAAACCGGGGTCGGTGCGACCATGGCTCCGAGCAGCCAGCTCTGGAACGGGACCTGGGCAGCCTTGGTGAAACCAGCAAGGCAGATGAAGCCTACGCCGGTAACCATCAGTGCGCCCTGCGGGCCAGCGGCCAGAATGGCGGAGACGTCGAGGGTGCCGGTCTTCATGTAGACCAGAACCATACCGAGAACGAAAGCCAGACCGCCCATGGAGTTCATCCACAGAGCGCGAACAGAGTTCTTGGTAGCGATTTCTGTGGCATCATGCCCGATGAGCATGAAGGAACACAGGGTTGTGACTTCGAAGAAGAAGTACATCCAAAGAATGTTATTGGACAGAACCAGACCGTTCATCGCGCCCAGGAACAAAACCAGAAAGAAGAAGAACTGCGGCTGGCGCGACTTCTTCAGGTGGAGATGTTCTTCGTGTTCCTTCATATAAGGAATGGCGAAGATGCAGATCAGGGAACCGATGATGGAAATCACCAGAACCATGATCAGGGACAGCTGGTCGCCCATCAGGGCGGGGACCGCCTCGTGTTTGAGCATGACCACTTCAAACCACACGAGAAGTGCTGCCTGGGCCAAGGTGAAGACCTGGATCAGCAAGCTCTTGTGTTTGATACCATAGAAGAAAATTACAGCCAGCAGAGCGAAATCCAGTACTGTGACCAGAAAATCGCTGCTGATGCCGAGAAATGAACCAACCGCAATTGGTTCAAATGTTCCCTGCCCCAGCAATCCCAGCGATGCCGCTGTGAGGATTGCGCCGGTGGCGACGACGGTCAGCGTACGAACGGCACTCGACCGAACGAAATAGCAGACCAGCGCAGCTGCGGCTGGCAGAAGAATGAGAAGTAACAGCAGATTCGACATGAAGACCTCGTTTCAGAAGATTGACACGAGTACAACGGACACCCGAAAAACGGTTCACCTCTGACCGAATCCGAGTGCGAATGCACCTTACCCTTAGCCTAGTAAACAAGGGGTAATAGGGGAAGTATGCTGTTAGGTCAAGGGGGGATTTGGAATTGTTTGATCAATCAATTTAGCACGATAACCTGCAGTATCCCCACACCAAACGCCAAAATTTGACCGAGAGCTCAACGTAAAACGATACAAAAAAGTGGGGAAATTTGTGAAAAAAAGCTCAAAAAACCAAACCGGGATTTTCTCCCGATCGTGTCAAGTAGAAAATGACATTGATTACGATCAAAAATATCCGAGACTGGTAAGCGTTTTGAGCGAACGTTCTTTGGCCTGATCCCGGCCTGATCTTTCACCGCCGCTTTCACCTGGTTTTTCCGTACACGGCTGGCAACCCAGCGAACGATATCCCCGATCGTACAATTCACAATGAGGCAGGTCGAAACGGCCATGGAATGCCCAGATGTCGGTCTCGGTCCAATCGAGTATGGGGTTTACCATCATATGAGCCGGATCATCGCGTTCTTCCATGGGCTGGCGATCCGCCCTGTCCGGATGCTCATCGCGCCGGATGCCGGTCAGCAGGTGACTGGCCCCGGTTTCCCGGACCGCCCTCTTGAGCGGCTCAACCTTGAGATCGCGACAACAAGCTAGTTTATCTACGGCCAGCGGGTAATCCTTGAGATCTACAATCGGCCGAACGATATGCAAGTCAACACTCCACTCCGCCGCCAACCGGTCGCGAAAGGCGAGGATTTCAGGAAACTTGCACCCAGTATCGAGATTGATGGCCCTGATCGGCCCAAGCCCGTGATGGTCGAGAAGTGCCTTCCATATATACAGAACAACAGTGGAGTCCTTGCCACCGGTCCAGGCCACGCGCACGCTCGACGGATCAACTGTCTCAAGCAGGCCGGACAGAAGGGTTTCGGTAGCGCGAATCTTATCATCGAGAGTGGTATTCATAAGGACTCTTGAGGTCAGTCAGCTTTGTTTTTCTGGTTATAATGGAAGATGGTGATCGCCTGAGCTAGATTTCTCACATGAGCAAAGACAAAATGCAAATCATCGACGATCTGATTCAGAACTGGGATGTTTGTGTGTTGGCTACAACCGACGGTATCCAACCGCACGCATCCATCAGAACCTACTTTGTCGACCATGCGGCCATGAAGTTCTACTTTCTGTCGCGGAAGGAAACACGCACGGACAAGAACATCAAGAAGCATCCGCACGTCAGCCTGCTCATCGACGACCGCGACAAGGATCTGACTCTGACCATCGAGGGCGTATACTCACCCATCAAGAATGAGCAGACCATCGACGCCATCATCAAACTCTATCTCATAAAACATCCCGGCATGGAAAAATTCTCCGAGCACCCGGACACCGAACTGGTACGAGTCGTGGGTAAAAAAGCGCAACTTGTGCAGGGATTGGAAGATGTTTTCGAGACAAATTTAAAGAATTCCTGAAAAATTGCTTGACGTCTCAGGGTCATTAGGCCTAAACAGATCTTCCTTTGTGGGCCCGTGGCTCAGCTGGATAGAGCATTCGGCTACGAACCGAAAGGTCAGAGGTTCGAATCCTCTCGGGCCCACCATGAGAATATAGGTCTTACATCAAATTGATGTAAGACCTTTTTCTTTTGGGTTGCGCCTCCCTCTCATCAGCAGACTATTATCAACAAAATGTTTGACGATTTACTGCCTTTTACCGACTATCTATGGTGAAATGCAGTGCAGGCTTTGGTCGGTAGTTAATACACGGAGGCAGAAATCATGAACAGATTCAAGGTATACGTCACCCGGAGGATTCCCCAGGAAGGCATTGACCTCCTGAAGCGTGTCGCCGATGTGGAAGTGAATCCGGATGACCGCCCTCTCTCCCGAGCGGAACTGCTGGACAAAGTGCAAGGTGTTGACGGCGTGATAGGTCTGCTCACCGACAAGATCGATGGTGAGTTCTTTGACGCTGCCGCAGGCATCAAGGGTTACGCCAACTATGCGGTTGGTTTTGACAACATAGACGTGCCTGAAGCCACCAAGCGCGGCATTCCGGTATCCAACACGCCCGGCGTGCTCACGGACGCTACAGCCGAATGTGCCTGGTCGCTTATTTTTTCCGTTGCCCGGCGCATTGTCGAGACAGACAAGGTCATGCGCTCCGGCAAGTGGACCGGCTGGGGACCGCTCCAGTTCATCGGTGGCGACATCAAGGGGAAAACTCTGGGCATAGTGGGCGCAGGCCGCATCGGCACCGAAGTGGCGCTCATGTCCAGAGGGTTCAACATGAAGGTGATCTACACCAGTTCGTCGGACCGCAGGAACGGCGTACTTGAATCCGAACTGCACGCGAAGCTCGTTTCCTTCGACACCCTGCTCAAGGATTCTGATTTCATCTCCATCCACACCCCGCTGACGCCAAAAACCAGGCACATGTTCGATGCCTCTGCCTTCTCGCACATGAAGAGGACCTCCTACATCATAAATACTGCACGCGGGCCAATCATCAAAGAGACCGACCTGGTGGTCGCGCTCGAAAGCGGCGAAATCGCCGGTGCAGGCATCGATGTCTACGAAAACGAACCGCTGATGGCTCCGGGGCTGGCTGAACTCGACAATGCCGTGATCCTGCCGCACATAGGATCTGCCACGATTTCATCGCGCACCGACATGGCAACCCTGGCAGCACGTAACCTCATTGCCATGCTCAAGAGTGAGAAACCGGAAACGTGCCTCAATGCCGAACTTTTTTGAGAATAAAAGGTGAAAGACTGATCTAAAGGGCTACCCCAATCTCATTTTTTTTGCTAACTAGCATTTTTATGAAATGTCAAAAATGTGGAAAATCCATCTCCAAGAAAGCCTCGCGTTGCAAGCACTGTGGTACCCCTGTCGTTAGAAAAAGCGATAAGATGGCTAAAAAAATGACTATGGATGGCCGGATTGCAATGGCGTGTGGCGGATTATTGATGATTATCGCCGTCATCATGTTCATATACGGAGGCCGTATGTGGGCTGGCATTGTCCTCGGCCTAGGCTGCTTGCTTACATTCATCGGCAAAAAGCTCACTTAACGCCTTGCAGAGGGAACTTGTCATGGACAAAACCCTCGTCAAATCCCTGATCTTTGCATCCTTTACCGCTACTGCCATTGCGGTCTGCTATCATTACGTCGACCGCCCTGCGGCCGAAGCAGCCTTCGCTCTCAAGAGTAGCGGCTGGCATGAACTCGCAAAGCAAATCTCGCAGTGCGCGAACAGCTTCTTCTTCCATGTACTTCTGGCGACAGCACTACTCCTGGGAGCCTACGACGGGCTTAAAAACGGACTCACAACCCGTTCAAAATCCATTCTGTATATTTGCACGGTTGTAGCTGCCGCCATGATCATCGGCGACGTCTTGAAGGATGTGTGTGGACGGGCAAGGCCGCCGCTACTGTTCGACAAGGGGATATACGGATTCTTCCCAATGGCCGGAGATTATCTGCACTACTCGTTCCCGTCCGGTCACACCATCCGTATTTTTTCAAGCATGACCGCACTGGGATTCGTATTGCCGAGAATACGCGTTCCTGCACTGACGCTGGCCGCGCTGGTAGGCGTGTCACGCGTAATCGCGCTCAAGCACTACCCGTCGGACGTCCTGTTCGGGGCATTCATCGGCATCACCGCAGCAGTCTGGGGATGGAAAATTCTGTATCCGTACGGACGCCCGAACAGCCAGTAAGCTAGCCTTTCACGCCCATTTTACGCAGAATAGTCATTGCCGGACACCATCCTGTGAACGATGACTGCAAGAGATTCGCGCCCACGAATGCCGTGAACCAGAGCCAATTGGGTGAGTGGTAATGAGCCAAAGCAAGACTCAGCAGAACGAAAAACCCAGCCATACCTCGTAAGATAGGTTCAACTGTCATCGCTACTCCTTGATAGTGTCGACCGACTCCACCCTATGATTGCAGAGGAGCCTGTCTAGTTGACTGTCGGAACGGTCCGCTCGGCAAGGCCGCCAGCGGAAAAGGTCATTGTACCGAGATCGCCGAATGTGGTGGCGTGACGTACTGTCAGCTCCAGGGGGCTGCCGAAATCCACCTTGAAGGCGGTACCGGACTCCAGAGGCATATTGTCGGCAGTGGTCACGAGCTTGTCGCCGGGACCGTTGCTCCAGGCTGCCTCAAGCTTATATTCGCCCTCGGGCAGACGGTAGTTCCCACCGGAAGTCCAGGGGATAAGCAAGGACTGCCCACGGCTGTCGGCCAGTCTGAGCGCATGAACTGTGCGAGGTGCGATATCGATGTAGAATGTGGCCTTTGACTTACCCGGCGTCTCGCGGACGACCCTGAATCGGGTTGCACCTAGGCGATCAGACTTCAATCCGTATTTACTCATGAAATTTCCGGGGTCGAGAATGATCTCCCACCCCATATCCTGGCCGTTATTGGCCCAGGGGATAGCTACAAAACCCTTGAGATTAATAACTTCCTTGCTATCACTGCCCCACAAGCCTTCCAGGATAAGCTGGTCACCCAGCACAGTCCTGAGGATCTCGCCATCCCGCACAAAAACAGGGTTGCCGTTGAGCCAACAGACGAATACTGCTTTGTCGTCGCCAGGAGAATTGGGCATTTTTCCGGTCCAACGAACCTGAGCCTTGACGACGCGCTTGCCATCAGACCGAAGCTCCAATTCTGAAAATTGCTCCAGAGCCATACGCCGGGCCTTGATCAGATTTACGCCCGGACGATCAGAAGCGAACAGGGCCAACTCGGGCGCGAACTCACTCGGCCCGGAAGAGAGCTGATCAACCGACAAGGTCGCTCCGGGAGAAAGATTAATGAATCCACGACTTGTCAGGAGCCTGCCATTTACGCTGACCTGCACGTCCCTGCGAGCATAGGCCTTGACGTCTTCATCACTGAAATCGGGGGGAGTAACACTGACACCAAAGCGTTGCAGCAACATGATGGTGGCAGACAACTGCTGGCGCACCTTCCAATCGATCTGCCGGATACTCTTACTGACTTCTACGGCCATTGCGGGGATGCCGTGCTCCGCCAGGGCGTAGCATGTCAGCGACTTGCGCATCTCCGGATAGTCCGTGCCTTTGTCGAAGGTCTTGGTATTGAAAAGCTTGAATTGATAATCGCTGGAACGGATTTGCCCGTTTAGTTCCGTAAGCACGCTGTTGACCGTGTCGGCCAGATCAATCTTGTCGTAGACCAATGTGTCGACGATGATGGACTGCCCATACCGCTTGGGATTGCGCAGCTTGTTGACGTAGGTGGGATTGTAGAATCCGCTGCCCTCGTGCAAATGAATGAAGGCGTCACTTTGTGCTAGAAGGAACCGGATGACACGGGCCACGCGGTCCTCGTAGAAGCGATTGTAGTCTTGGTCGAAGCGGCGGTTCATGTCCACATTGACCTGCCGTTTGCGCAGGTTGATGGAAGGAACATTGGCCCGGGGCAGGATGATAACATTGCCGCGGGTAACCTTGGCCTGGGTCAGAAGCTGAGCAGTAACGAAACCCGCAGTCTCGTCGCCCTGGATGCCACCCTGCACCATGATCGTGGGGCCGGGCAACTCACCCTCAAGAAAAACGACTCTAAGCGGATATTGGGTGCCAGAAAAAAAGGAATGCTCCCACGACCCTGCAAGGGCATGGGATGCAAAAAGGATCAGGCTCAGACTAAGCCAGGATATGATAGAAAGGATATGTCTCGGCAAAAATGACATCCCCGTCCTTCCCCTTGATCTCCATGCGCAATCCGAAAACATCCTTCTTGTCCAGCCCGTCGGGGAGGAGGAAGGTCGTCTGGATGCGCTTGAAGCGCTGAATCTGGAATACCAGATCTCTCTTGTTGGTCTTGGCGGGCACCGACGTGCCGTCCTTCTTAACAAAGGAGAAGTCCACCTGGCCAGCCATGGACTTGGAAGCCTGTAAATTATTCAACTCGAAACTAAGGCTGAGTTTATTCTTGGTAATCTTGGCCTGCAGATTTTCCACACCGACCTGTCGGCTGTCAAAGCGAGTGAAAATCTTGTTGAGATCAACCTCTACACGCTCCTGATCATGCTGTTCCACCTCGGTGGTAGCAGCAGAAAGAAGTGACTGTAATTCATTGGGATCGTAAGACTGGAGAATCTTCTCCATATTTCCGAGACGTTCCAACCGGACCTCGGCATCAACAAGGCGTTGTTCCAACCCCTTGTTGTCGCTATGGAGATCCGCATTGATCTTGAAACCGCGCACTCCCATATAGATGCCGCCAACAGCACATAGGAGAAGGAACACCTGAATGAATATGAATATCTTGAGCCAAAACGGGCTGACGCGATACCGGGTTACATCACGGTCATCACGCATGAAGAGTACGCTGTATTTGGAATCGCTCATCTACGCCGTCTCCACTGCTCGTTTTCGATCTTCCATGAACCGCCGTCCGGAGTCAGGATCATTGTCTTGAGGCCAACGTCGGAATAACCGCCCGCATCCTCGAAAGTTTGCATAAATGCCACCTGAAGACCCTTCGGATGCGAAGTGACTTTCAGACCATCAACCCCGACCTTAACAGGAGGTGTCTTTGCCCACAATGCCTTTTTGTAATCGGCAATGTGTGTTGCGCCTCTTCTGGTCCCCTGAACCGCCTGTGGAGTGTAAAGGCTCTGATAGCCTTCGATATCAGAAGCAAGCCATGAAGATCGCCAGACATCGATGACCTGCCGGACCTCTTCGGTCTTGGCAGCAAGATATTTCGGCTCGAGGCTCTCGCTGGCAGGCACGTATTCGCGCCCAACAATCCGCCATTGTCCGGCCTCGTCCTTCTTCCAGTAAAAACGCTTGCCGGTGGTCGAAACCTTGCCAGGAGTGCGATAGTACTGGTCAAACCAAGTCACCCAGTAATCCGGACCGGGGACAGCATGGACATTATCCACCATGACGTGAATCCACGGCTTGGCAGCGAAAATATTCTTTTTATTAGCGACGAACCCGTCGAAACTACGCCCTTCCGACACGGTCATAAGCGCCGGATCATAGTGGTTGAAGAAGGCTTCGTCGCGATTTTGCCAGTTGGCCGCCCAGGTATCGAGTTCCTTGGACAGGGCCATGGCCGTGATTTCACTCTCGCCCGGCTCCTGGGTCCACTCCAGATCGCTGGCGATGACCACGGGGGTCCCGTATGCAATTCCATCCGCCACATCACGCATATCAGGCACCTTGAGAGCCACACAGCCTCGGGTATCACGCGGAACAAAGGTCTTGCCCCGGCCATGAATCCAGATGCCACCACCGGTCTTGCCGTTGATACGATCAATGGGATTGGGATAATTCAGGGAATAGGCGAGGTCGCCGTAGAGATCCCAGTCAAGTTTGCGACTGATGCGCGGGCCTACGAAGTAGACGCCTTCAGGAGTACGAAGATCACCTTCCACCAGCTTGTCACCGACGGATTGGCCTGTTGTGCATGGGAAACGACGCACTTCACGCAGAGGACTCTTGCGCTCCAGCATGATCAACATCTGGGAAGCCTTGTCCACGGCGATAATACGCTCAGGACCGTAGGTGTGAGACGACAGTGTCGGCTCCCAGCCTTCGGCAAGGGCGGTGCTCACAAGCATGAGCAATGTCAGAACAACAGCTACAAAACGCATGGTAAAAACTCGAACTCCTTGCGCTCGACTTCCCCGAACCAAGATCACTCTTCCCCGACGGCCTGCTACTCGGCTGCGGCGGAAAGCAACTCCTTGCGAGTGAAGATTGAATTAAGCTCCAATCCCGCTTCCTTGAGTTTTTCCCGTCCACCTTCTTCACGATCCAAAACAGCCAGCACGCCCACGATATCCAGCCCCGCGTCCCGTACGCGCTGCGCTGCAGTGATCAGAGTGCCACCTGTTGTGCACACATCTTCAAGCAGAACGACCTTGTCGCCCTCACTGAAGTTGGCCAGACCTTCAAGATACTGGTCTGTGCCATGTCCCTTGGACTCCTTTCGGATGATGAATCCCGGCAAGGGGATTCCTTCAACATAGGAGACGACGGTCACGCTGGAAATCAGCGGATCAGCACCAAGAGTCATGCCTCCCACGCCAGCCACGTCATACCCTTTGAGCAACTCAAAGAACAGACGACCGATGAGGAAACTCCCCTCGGGGTGCAGCGCGGTCTGCTTACAATCAAAATAATATTCGCTCTTCTTGCCGGAGGTCAGCGTAAAATCGCCCTCACGGTAAGAGAGTTTCAGGAGAAGCTTTGCAAGCTTACTTTTCAATTCATCCATCTTATTTCCCCTCAAAGACGCGGCCAAAAACTACATCTTCATAACGTTTGTAATACGAGGGGTCGAAGGCTTCGTCAAGCTCGTTAGACGCAAGATGTTTATTTACTTCCGCATCCTTACGCACTTCATCCTCGAATTGAACCCGCCCTTCCCAGCAGCGCATGGCTACTTTCTGAACCATTTCATAGGCTTCCTGACGCTTCAAGCCGGTGGCGATGAGCTTGTTGAGCACCCGCTGCGAGTAGAAAAGGCCAAATGATCCCATCAGGTTGCGATGGATATTATCTTCCTTGACGACCAGTCGTTCAAGAACACCGGACATGCGGTGAAGCATGTAGTCGATGAGCGCGGTGGTGTCAGGCATGATCAGCCGTTCCACCGAAGAATGGCTGATGTCACGTTCGTGCCACAATGCCTGATTTTCCATGGCGGCCACGGAATTGGAGCGAATGACACGGGCCAGACCACAAAGGTTTTCGGCAGAAATGGGGTTTTTCTTGTGTGGCATGGCTGATGAGCCTTTCTGCCCCTTGGAGAATCCTTCCTCCACTTCCAGAACTTCGGTGCGCTGCAAATGCCTGAGCTCAAGGCCGAGGCGTTCGATACCGCCAGCCAGCATGGCCAGAGAGGTAAAGAACTGTGCGTAGCGGTCACGCTGAACAATCTGAGTGGAATGAGGATCGACCTCAAGGCCGAGGATCTTGCAGGCGCGCTCTTCTAGTTCAGGGCTCAGGTGAGCGAAAGTGCCAACTGCACCGGAGAGCTTGCCGATGCGGATATTCTCGCGGGCAGCTTCGAAACGTTCCTTGTGGCGCATGAATTCGGCATAAAAACCGGTAAATTTCAGGCCGTATGTGGTGGGTTCAGCGTGGATGCCGTGTGTCCGCCCCATGCAGATCAGCCCTTTGTGCTGATGGGCCATGTCCTTGAGGACGCCCAGGATGCGGTCGATACCCTCGGAGATGATCGCGCCCGCACGGGTCAGGAGCACACCATTGGCGGTATCCACGATATCGGAAGAGGTACAGCCGAGATGGATATAGCGGGAGCTGGGACCGACCTTTTCTTCGACAGCGGTCAGGAAGGCGATGACGTCGTGCTTGGTGGTCTCCTCGACTTCGAGGATACGTTCGAGATCAAAATCCGCTTTTTCGTGGATTTCGTCGCAGGCATCCATGGGAACTTCGCCCATGTCGGCCCACCCTTTGGTCACGGCCAGTTCTACTTCCAGCCAGACCCGGAATTTGTTCTCCAGGGTCCACAGGTCTCTCATCGCAGGTCGGGAATACCGTTCAAGCATTGTCTCTCTCGCTTCTATTAAATAATGTATTCAGCGGTTCAAAAGCATCCTATGGCAATGCACATGAAAAACTCAAGGCGAAACCACGTCATAAAAAAAGGCAGCCATGGCTGCCTTTCCTCAAACTCAGGATGCGGAGCCTGCGGATGGTGTATCCGTAGACTCTTTTTTCGGGGCCGGAGTTGCCTCGGTCCCGGATGATTCATCTTTGGCGCTCTTGCCAACATCGCTTGCACTGCCAGCAGTGTCATCAGTACTGGCTGGAGTACTGCCGGACTTCTTTCCACCGTATCCGTCAGCGTACCAACCGGTTCCCTTCAAATGAAAAGCCGAATGCGAAATGAGTCGCTTGGATGGCTCCCCGCATTCGGGGCATTCCATTTCGCGCTCTTCGAATCCGGACTGCCATTCCTCAAACACGGACTGGCATTTCTGGCATTGATATTCGTAGATGGGCATTATCGAGCAACCTGGATTTCAACTTGAAAATTTCAAATGGATTTTACAATCCACCTAAACAATGTTCATAAAGTTCACATGCAAAACGCAAGGAAAATTCAAAATCAACGAGTAGTTAAATACGCGACTGTTTGATTTTTCCGTAGCAACTCAGCAGATGCAAATTTACAAACGGCTAGCTATGCCTTGTCGGCGATGGCCTTCTTGATTGCAGCCTTGATGGCTTTTTTACGACGCTGACGCTTACGATCCAACTCTTTCTTACGCTCATGCTTCTTGTGACGTGCCATTATGGTCTCCTTGTATTTCAGCCCGATGGGGCTTTTCTTTCTTGCGAGCCGCACTTCATATACCAATTGATCCCGCTTTGTCCAGTCCGGAAGGTGATGATTTTTCCTTGACGTGGCCCCACTTGATGACCATATTCCCCGGCAACGACAAATACGAAGAGGATATTATAATGATTAGAAGCGTCAGTGTTAAAAATGCCGTCAAGGATGCCCTGGAAATCTTTCAGTTCGACCAATGGCTCAGATTCTATTTCGTCGAGCAGAAAGAAGAAGATGAGCTGTGGGTAGAGGTTCCCGATGACGTCATGGCTCAGATCAAGAAAGATCATCCCGCCCTGCACCGTCTTGCCGATCTCGTGAATAACGCGAAGACCGACTACAAGCGTGCCCAGGAAAATGTCTGCGCCTACGTCGGTGCACGTCTGGATGGACAGAAATACGAAGCAACCGTCCTGCCCCAGGTTTTCGACAACGCCACCTTCAAGGTCGAAATGTACGTCTTCAACGTCTGGCTCAAAATGCACGAGCCGCACCTGGACGAAGAGTACATGAACTTCGAAGGATGGATGGAAATGTACGAAGGCTGGAACTCCATGGATGAAGTCAAAGAGTATCGCGCCAAACTCGTCCAGAGTGGCACCGATCCTGGCTCACCGGCCTGCGACACAGCTCAATAGCATTTCGTCAATCATACATATAAAAACCCCGCAACCGAATGGTCGCGGGGTTTTCATATTGAGTAAGCAGAGTCTCAATAGTCGTCTTCACTATTTATCATTTCGTTTTCTTCTTCTTTCCCTCATCCTTGGCTGGTTTTTGTTCAACACCAGTCACCTTACCATCTTTGCCCTTAATGACGATTTTCCCGGAAGCAGGTTGCTGACCGTTCTTTTCGCCCTGGGCAGATGCCACGAACACTCCCCCGGCAAACGGCTCGTAAGAACTGGCCACAGCGGGTGTTGAAAACAGGAAAAACAGAGTAAAAACCAGAATAAGTATTTTCAATCAAGGCCTCCGATACATATTAAAGCAAGGGGCGTGCCTACCGTAAAAGCCCGGCCTGTCTTCACTTTGCACTTGAACCATCCGCGTGCCGCACAAAAACTTGCGCAGTCAGAACGATTGTTTCCCTATAGCCCTCATTATGTATCCGGGGCGAACCCACCATGTCAATAACGGACGTCATCATCGAGATAAAGAGAGAGTACGGCCTTGTCGATTGTCAGCTTGGCCTGGACGTCAGCCGGGTCCACGTACCCGACAAACGTCAACATGCCGGTACGAGTATAAACGATATATGTCAGACTGAGGACCGTTTGCCCGGCCTTGCTCATCTCGGCTTCAACCCGAAGGACCTTTTTTTCTTTGAAATAAGTAGCGTCTTTCAGGACAACCTTGCTACGACCAGCCTCGAAGGTTTCCTGATCAGACATGCGGCTCAATGTCTTGACTATGAACCGATTGAAATTCGAAATGGCAGTAGTACTCATCCGACGACCAGGCTTGACTTCCACCAGCAGGCTCCGACCATGACCGTCAGTCGGGCTGAAATAGCCAGCCTTCCAATTGGACGTATCACCCTGAACAGGAACCGGTTTTTGGGATTGCTCGGCCCATTTCAGATAGCTATGTCCCGCCTCGGACCAGCTTTTTGGCAACCAGATAGTATAGCCGACATCAGGATTGTAATACGGCAATGACGCTTTGGCCGGGGCCGCAAAAACGACCATCACACCCAAGGTAATGATAAAGATGAGAAAACGCATAGGGGACCTCTGCTTCAAGGTTATGAAGCAGTCAGAGCAGACCTTTTACATACTCTGTCCACGAAAAAATGGCAACCCCGAATAAAGATTCCACTGACCATCTATTTTTTCTGGTCACGAGTCTGACATCCATGTATATCGGGATAATGCAAACTAAGAAGAACATCCGTAACAAGTAAATTTTTTTAGCGTATTTAGGGGTTTAGAGTATGAAATCCCGTATTGGAATCGTTATTTGCCTGATTCTGGCCATGGCCCTGACTGTTGGTTGTAAAAGAAACCCGGATGACGACCAGGTCCGCGCTGGCGTTGCAGGAGCTGGCGTCGGAGCAGTGGCAGGCCTGGCCCTCGGTGCCATAGCTGGAGACGCCGCCATGGGCGCGAAACTGGGCGCCGTTGCCGGAGGCACCTCCGGTGTCGCCTACGAGTACGACTCAAGAAGAGCGGATCGCAGGAACAAGGAGCTGACCACAGCCATCGCCGCCAATCAGCAGGGTACAGTGCCGCAGGGCGAGACCGTTGCCCAGACCGGCACCCGTCATCTCGATGATTTCCTGGGCGAATGGAATAT
>Ga0070729_10003662_pt1 | contig 17468 bp, 12 predicted proteins | sample tdDd472_FD_66725 | JGI IMG/M metagenome (GOLD analysis project Ga0070729, IMG submission 66725) | Marine sediment microbial communities from the Atlantic coast under amendment with organic carbon and nitrate - tdDd47.2 | ecosystem: Environmental > Aquatic > Marine > Coastal > Sediment | place... | reverse complement strand
GCTCCCCGTGGTCACCGCCTGCAGCTCAGCTCAGGAGCAGGGGGGCAAGGCCGGCGCCTACGCCAGTCCGCCGCAGACCAAGCCCGAGGGCTTCGACCCGATCGCCTACAACAAGGCCCGTGGCAACAAGGGCGCGATCCCCGAGAGCTACCTCGACGACATCAACGGCCCCGACGGGAAGCTCAAGCACCTGGGCAAGCACCTGCCCTACGTCCCCACCCTCGAGGGCGCCGAGGTCCCGGCCGGCTTCATGGCCCTGATGTGGGGCGACGCCTCCAAGGGCTACGCCAAGCACCCCAACGCTCCCAAGAACGAGAGCAACAACAACGAGGGGCACTGGTACAACTGGATCCGCGTGCGCAAGGCTATCGACGGCGAGGCGGAGGAGCTCAAGAGCGAGTTCCACGGCTGGCCCGACGTGGTCGAGGGCGACAGCGGGAAGTACGCCGTGCAGGGTGGCGGAGAGATCACCGCCGACGCCGGCAAGAACACCGTCTACCTCGTCGGCATGCCCCAGGACGTGAAGCCCGGGGACACCGTGCGGATCTGGGCCCACTGCCTGACCCACGGCGAATACGTCGACTACATCACCGTCTGAGCCGCGAGCTCGAACCGGAGGACACCATGATCCGCACCCTGACTCTGCTGTTGGCCGTCGGCGCCCTGAGCGTCGGCCTCGCCCAGGACTCCCGCCCCACGAGCAAGCCCGCCGAGAAGAGGTCGGCGCTGCCCGCCCTCGGCCACCCCGCCGGGGTCTACGGCGCCGGGGTCGACCTCGACGCCGGGCCCGCGCTGAAGGACGTCTACGCCAAGCCCGCGGACTACAAGGGCAAGACGATCCGCCTGCAGGGCAAGATCCAGGACGTGTGCCGCAAGAAGGGCTGCTGGATGGTCCTCCGCGACGGCGAGGCCGAGGTGCGGGTGAAGTTCAAGGACTACGCCTTCTTCGTGCCCCGCGACTCGAGCGACCGCGAGGTGATCATTCAGGGCGTGGCCAAGGCGGAGACGATCTCCGAGGAGGTCGCCAAGCACTACGCCGAGGAGGGCGGTGACCCCGAGGCGGCCAAGGCGATCAAGGGTCCGCAGACCGTGGTCTCGTTCATGGCCACCGGGGCCGAGATCCTCGGCGGCGCGGAGCTCCCGCCGCTGGCCGAGGGCGACGACGCCGCGGCCGAGGCCCTCGAGGCGAAGCTGAACGGCGCCGAGCAGATCGCCGAGGGCGAGACCAAGGTCGCGGACTTCGCCGGAGCCCTGGTGCGACTGCGCGCGGTCAAGGGCAGCCGCCACGTGGAGTTCACCCACCGCGCGCGCTGCGGCGAGCGCTACGTGTTCGGCGCCGAGGGCAAGCAGCCCTTCGCCAAGGGCTTCGCCGTCACCCCCAGCGGCGTCGTCGTCGCGTTCTAGGAGCGCGCCTCCACCGCGACACCCGAGAGGCAGGTTGCCCATGAGCGACGAGCAAGCCGAGGACGAGGCCGACGAGATCGAGGCGAAGCCCGACCCCGACGAGTCCGACGAGATCAAGTCGCCAATGGTCGTGCTCGACTCCGGCGAGGGGCGCGTGGTCGACGGGTCTGCGCTGCAGAGCGCCTTCGACTGCCTCGAGATCCGCGTGCCCATCGACGAGCTGCGCGAGTTCGGCGAGAAGCGGATCCAGACCCTGGTCCGCCTCAACGAGACCGAGAAGGCGGGCCTGGTCCAGGCCGCCCTCGAGGAGGGGATTCGCGCGATCCGCCAAGTCATGGGCGGGCGCGCGGGCGAGGAGGCCCGGTGATCGTTCGTCGCCTGCACGCCAACGGCTTCATGCGCTACGAGGAGCTCGAGCTGCGCGACCTCCCGCGCGGGGTGATCGCGATCCAGGGCGACAACGAGGCCGGCAAGACCACGATCGGCGAAGCGATCGCCTTCGCGATCTTCGGGCGCACGGTGCGCACCGAGAACACCGACCCCTCCCAGGCGATCCACTGGGATCGCGACGAGTGCCGGACCGAGATCGAGATCGAGGTCCCGGGCAAGGGGAGCTTCGTCGTCCGCCGGCGCGTCGGGCGGCGGGGGGAGTTCGAGGCCACGCTCCACGACGGCGAGGGTCAGCCGCTGGCCGCCGAGCCGGCCCCGGTCGCGGCCAAGCTGCGCGAGCTGCTGGGCTTCGACTTCTCGATCTTTCGCTACTCGTTCTACGTCGCGCAGCACGAGCTCGACCTGCTGCAGCGCGACTCCCGCGACAACGCGCGCCGGATCGTGCACGACATGCTGGGGATCACGACCCTCGGCCGCGCGCGCGAGCTGCTGGGCGCCGAGCTGGTCGAGCTCAGCGAGCGCACGCGCACCCTGCAGCAAGACCTGGCCGTCGCCGAGGCGCTGCGCACCGAGGCGTTGCCGATCCGCGACGAGCTCCAGCAGCACGCCGCCCAGCTCGAGGCGACCCAGTCGACGCTGGCCCAGGCACGCGGGACCGAGGCCCAGCTGCGCGCGAGCTGGGATCGCGCGGGTCAGGCCTGCGCGGCGTCTCGCGAGCGGCGCCAGGCGCTGGTGCGGCTCGAGGCCGCGCTGGTCGCCTCGCTCCAGCGGCAACAGCTGATCCGCAGCGCCAAGCGACTCCACGAGCTGGAGGCTGGGGCGCAGGCGATCGCCGCCGCCTGCGAGCGCGCGGCCGGGGCCGAAGCGGAGCGGGCCGCCGCTCGCGACGCTCGGGTCAGAGCCGAAGCGGTCGAGCGCGAGGTCCAGGCGTTGACGGCCCTCGTGCGCGCGCGGGCCAACGAGCTCGAGCGGCACCTGGATCCTGAGGGCGAGGGGCTGGGTGCGCGGCAGGCCATGCTCGGGACCGCCCTCGAGCGCGCGACTCGCGGCAGCAAACGCGCGACCCTGGGTCTGGTGGCCGGTCTGTTGCTGCTGCTCGGCGGCGGCGTCTCGGCGGTGCTCACCCGCCAACCCGCCGACCAGCCGGTGATCCAGTTCGCCGAGCGCGAGCTCGGCTTCCCCAGCGTGGGGGTGACCCTCGACCTGACTCCGGCGCACCTCACCTGGCCCCTGGCCGCGGTGGCCGGGGTCGGTCTGCTGCTGGCGCTGCTGGGCTTCCTGCGTCGCCGGCGGGCGAGCGGCGAGGCCGGGGAGGCGAGCCAACAGCTCCAGGTCCTCGGCTCCAGCCACACCGCAGCCACGAGTGAGCTCGCCGCCTGCAAGGGCTTCGGCGACCCCAAGCTCTCCGAGCTGGGCGCCAAGCTGGGTGCGCTGCGCGGGCAGGAGGTCCAGGCCGCGTGGGCCAAGGTCCAGGAGGTCGGCGGCGACGCGCTGAGCGCCTCGCAGACCGCGAGCGAGCTGCTCGCCTCGGCAACCGCCGAGGACGAGCGCCTGCAGCAGGCCTACCGCGAGGGCGCGGGGCAGCTCTCGGTCGCCCGCCAGGCGGTGTCGCGCGCGGCGGAGGTCCGCGCCGACCTCGAGGCTGCGCTGGCCGAGCTCTTCCCAGGGGGGTCGCCCAGGGTCACCCCGGATCCCGAGGCGGAGATCCCCAAGGACGCCACCGAGCTGGCGGCCGAGGTCGAACGCACCGCCGCGGTCTCCGCCGGGTTGCGCGTCGAGCTCGAGGCCACGCGCGACGACCAGACCCTCGTCACCGAGGCGGCCGAGGTCATGCGCTCGGCGGTCGAGGCGAGCCTGCAGCTCGACCCCGACGCTCGCCAGCGCTTCGAGCAGCAGTCGGGGCTCGACGCCCTCGTCCGCGCCCAGGACAACAACCCCGCCGTGGCCGACGTGCGCAACGTGTGCCAGCGCGAGCGCGAGGTGCTGCGCGACGTGTTCGGCGACGAGGGGCTGGCCCCCGCCGAGGACGTGGCCCGCGAGGCCTTCGAGGCGGCGCGACGCGCGCGAATCGACGCCGAGGCCGCGGTCCACGCGCAGGTCGCCCGCGGCGAACAGCTCGAGACCGGGCGCAAGCGCCTGGTCGGGCTGGAGCAGAAGATCCGTGGCCTGGGCGACGCCCTCGCCCCGGCCCGGGCGCGAATGAACGTGTTGCTCGAGTCCAGCCAGCTGCTGGAGGAGCTCGCCGACGCGCTGCGCGGCCGCTTCGGCCCCGCGATCACGCGCTACGTGGAGCTGGTCCTCCCCCAGTTGACCCAGGGGCGCTACCGGCGCGTGCTCGTCGACGAGGACCTCGAGATCCGCGTCTACTCCCCGGAACGCGGCGACTACGTGCGTCTGATCGAGCTCTCTCTGGGCACCGCGGACCAGGTGCTGCTCGCGCTGCGGCTGGGCCTGGCCCGGGCGCTCATCGGCTCGCGCGGAATTCGCGGGGGGCAGTTCCTGTTCCTCGACGAGCCGCTGGTCTCCGCCGACGAGCGCCGCGAGCAGGCGTTCCTCGAGCTGCTGCGGACCTTCGACACCGAGTTCGCGCAGATCTTCGTCAGCAGCCCGCGCCGGCTGGAGAGCGACCTGTTCGCGCTGACCGTCGAGCCCGACCGCGAGCAGCCCGTGCACCGCGCGGTGCCCAGCGCGTGAGCGACGAGGCGGAGCCCTGGTACGCCGGGGGCCGGCGCTTCACGTGCACCCAGTGCGGCAACTGCTGCCGCGGGCCCGAGCCGGGTTACGTCGAAGTCAGCGAGGCCGAGGTCGCCGCGATCGCGGAGTTCCTCGAGCTCGGTCTCGAGGCGTTCGGCAAGCGCTACCTCCGGCGCGCCACCCACGGCGTGATCTCGCTGACCGAGAAGCCGAACCTGGACTGCGTGTTCTGGGAGGAGGGGGTGGGCTGCGAGGTCTATCCCGTGCGGCCGGTGCAGTGCCGCACCTTCCCCTTCTGGCCCGAGGTGCTCGAGACCGAGGACCACTGGGTCGAGTATTCGGCGGAGTGCCCGGGCATGGACCGCGGCAAGCGCTACAGCCTTCCACAGATTCGGCAGATCATGACCGACGGGAAGGCCACTGGGCGCAGCCGCAAGCTGCCCGAGGCCGGCTCGCGGGGGTGATCAAGCCCCCCGGCAGCGTTGCTCGAGCGAGGGGTTGCTGAGGCTGACCTGGAGCCGGTCGCGGCGGAAGCCGGAGGTGACGACCAGGTCGCGACGGGCGAGGGCCTGCACGTAGCTGAGCGTGAGGGGGTAGGGCAGCGCCAGGGTCTGCGCCAGGCGGGCGACGCTGCAGCTGCGCTGAATGGAGAGCTCGCGGAGGATCTCGCGGCTGGTGTCGCTCTTGGTGTCCACCGCCGAGGGGCCGCGGCGGCGCACGCGCTGGTGCTCGCGCTCGAGCTGCTCGAGGTTGTCCAGCAGCCGGCGGGCGTAGGGGTTCTTGTCCACGTGGTGCAGGCAGTACGGTTTGCCCTCACGCGTGGTCTCTTCGCAGCCCGAGTGCTGGCAGGACTTGGACGTGTAGCGGGGGTTGGTGGTCGCCGGTGGCGGCACGAAGCGCATGGATCTCCTCTGAGTCCTTAATTGGTATCAATTTAGTCCCCTTTGCGCCAGACCCACCGTTCTCGTATTTCTCGATACCCGAGTGCGGTATTTTCGAACTCGATCTCCGGGGACGCGGGGGGTCCATTGGACGTATCTCGCTTCCCCACCGGCCTCGGCGCGCTATCATGCTCGCCATGACGCTCTCCCAGGACGACCGGCGGCTGATCGAAGACACGGGCAAGCGCGCGCACGACCTGCGCGCTGAGTTGTCCAAGCGGATCGTGGGGCTCGAGGGCCCGATCGAGCAGCTGCTGTGCGCCGTGCTCTGCGAGGGCCACTCGCTGCTGGTCGGCGTGCCCGGGCTGGCCAAGACCCTTCTGATCAGCTCCATCGCCGAGGCCCTCTCCCTGGACTTCCGGCGGATTCAGTTCACGCCCGACCTGATGCCCTCGGACATCACGGGGACGACGGTGATCGGGCAAGACCGCGCCACTGGCGAGCGCTCGTTCGTGTTCGCGCCCGGGCCGATCTTCGCCAACCTGCTCCTGGCCGACGAGATCAACCGCACCCCGCCCAAGACCCAGGCTGCGCTGATGGAGGCGCTCGAAGAGCGCCAGGTGACCGCCGCGGGTGAGAAGCACCCGCTGCCGCGGCCGTTCTTCGTGCTCGCGACCCAGAACCCCATCGAGCAGGAGGGGACCTACCAGCTGCCGGTGGCCCAGCTCGATCGCTTCATGTTCATGATCAACGTGGACTACCCGTCCTTCGACGACGAGTACCGCGTGATGCGCCTGACCACGTCGAGCTACGCCTCGAAGCTCGAGACGGTCTTCACCCGCGAGGAGATCCTCAAGCTCCAGGAGCTGGTGCGCCGGATCGAGGTCAGCGACCCGCTGATTCGTTACGCCATGGCGCTCGCGCGCCGCAGCCGCTCCGACAGCGGCGTGGCCCCCGCCTTCGTGCGCGAGTGGCTCAGCTGGGGCGGCGGGCCTCGCGCCACCCAGTGCCTGCTGCTCGGCGCCCGCGCCCGCGCGATGCTCGACGGCCGCGCCCAGGCGACCCCCGCCGACGTGCGCGCCGTCGCGCCCTCCGTGCTCCGCCACCGGATCATGCTCAGCTACCACGCCGAGGCCGAGTCCCTCGTGCCCGACGAGATCATCCAGGAGCTGCTGGACACGACCCCCTCCCCCGACGGCGTCGGGGTGTAGCCTCCGGGGACCCCGCCTTAGCTCTTGAGCCGCGTCGGCGGCGGCGTCACGCGCCCTCGCGGCGACTCCTCGCGGGGTCGGGGACCCTTGCGGCAGGCGAACACGGCGCAGCCGCCGTGCTCCCTCCAGCACTCGGTGTGGGAGAGCGAGTCGCAGCCGCTGCAGCGCACGGTGGGGTGCTCGACCAGGTCGTCCAGCGCCTGGTGGCAGTAGGGGCAGCCGCGCTCGTGCTCGCGGGTCCTGGGCTGGAGGCCCAAGCGGGTCGGGGCCTGGGCGACCTCCACCGCCGACCGCACCAGGCGCGCGACCTCGGCGCTGCCGCCGACGATCACGAGCTGGTCGCGCTCGAACTCCAGGGCCTGGACCTCGCCGAACAGGAGCTGCTGCGCGGCCTCTGCGGCGGCGGCGTAGGCGGGGCGCGAGTCGGGGTCGCGCGCGATCTGGCGCAGGGCGTCTCGATCGAGGCGCAGCGGTCCGGGGCAGTCGACCCGCACCGAGGTCGCGGTGCGGGTGGCGGTGACCTTGTGGCCGTCGACCTCGAACCGCGCGGAGACGACGCCCCAGGGCAGGCGCACGAAGCGCACCCCCTCGCTCGGGCAGCGCAGCTCGAGGCGGCGGCCCGCGCGCAGCCAGGTCGCGGTGGCGACCGCGCCGAGCAGCACCAGCCCCCCAAAGGCGGCGATCACCCAGGTGTCCGAGGGCAGGAGACCCGCCTCGCGGAGGTAGGCGAGGAGGTCGGAGTCGACGGACTGCAGCTTGCGCTCGAGGAACAGCACCGCCACGGTCACCAGCGCGAGGAACGCGAGCCAGGCGCGCAGGCGGGACGAGCGCAGGGCCGTGAACAGCGGGGTGTAGGGGGTCTCGGGGGTCACGCGGCCCATTCTCGGCGAGCCCTGCGCGTTTGTCAGGAGGTCTCTGCGGCGGGGGAGGAGCGAGGTCTGCTCCTCCCCCGCCGCGCGACGTGCCGCGAGGCACCCGTCCGGAGGTCGCGGCGTGCGGGGGGTGGCCGGTTCTCTCTCAATGCCCCGTCTCTCACGGGCCGGCCACCGCGTGTGCTCAGTGCATGAACGGCATGTCGACCGTGCTCGTCACGGCCGGCCCCGGGTTGCTGGTGGTCCGGATCGGCGGCAGCGGGCGGATGCTCGAGCCGGCGAGGGTTCGCCCGGGCCACACGATCCGCAGGGTCTCGCCGGTGGCCACGTGGACCTCCTGCTTGACCGTGCCCTGTCCCTCGAGGATCGCGAGCACGTGTTGGTAGGTGAACTCGGTCGAGGTGTAGCCGGCGGGGCCCGCGACGAGGCGCCCGGTGCGCTTGGCCACGTCGTGCACCCAGCTGTAGTGGCTCTTGAAGTGCATCTCGGCCTCGTACTTGTTGTTGCCCGCGGCGTGGCAGGCCGAGGCGAACAGGCGCGCGTCCGGAGTCAACACCTCGTCGAGGGCGGTGATGAACTGCTCGAACTTCTTGGGGTTGTCCTTGGCGCTGACCTGGGTCGGTGAGCTCGTGCCCATGATCGGGCCGTCCCAGCCGCCGTGGCCGATCCACACGATCCGCTTGTAGCGCTTGCCGGCCAGCGCCGCGTCCTCGAGGTAGTGGATCACGCCGGGCGCGCTCGACGCCTGGTGGAGGTCAGCCGGGATCCCGCGGTTGGCGTAGTAGCGCTGGAGCTTGAGCGCGTAGCCCTTCAGCGTGCGCTGCTCCTTCTCCGTGTAACGGATCGTCGGGATCAGCAGCACCCGCGGGGGGCCCGCCGGGGCGACGGGGACGAAGCGCAAGAGCTCGGACGAGCCCTGGAGGTTGGCCATGTACCCGCCAGAGCTCCGCGGGCGGAGCGTGAGCCGGGGGCCGGCGCTGGGGATCGAGTCGGCATCGTAGATCTCCTCGACGCGCACGTAGCGGCTCGAGCCGTGAACCCAGCTGCCGCCGTCGGCGAGCTGCAGCCAGGGCCCGCTCTCGACTCCGCTCAACTCGAGCACGTCGCCGTCCCGCGCCTGGCGCAGCGGCGTCGAATCCAGGCTTGGGATCGGGCGCACGTTGAGCACACTGGCCACGACCACCGCGCGGCGCTGCTGGCTGGGCAAGACCTCGCCCAGCTGCCCTTCGATCCCACCGCCGGTCGGGGGCTCGACGAACAGGTAGGCGCCGTGCTCGAGGGGGTAGCCCACGAGGTTCGAGGTCACGTCGCCCACGCTCAGGTTCAAGCGGGCGGGGCGTTGAGCGAAGTCGAGCTGGGCTCGGCCGCGGACGGACTCGCCGCCGAGCTCGCCTCGAACGCGCAGGGTCTCAGCGGTCGCGGGCAGGCACCACAGCGCCAGGCCCGCCAGAAGCAGGGGGAGGGGTTTCATGGGCGTCTCTCCGTTGCCCCACCCGTCGCGAATCGGAGACCAGGGGCGCCCTCGAGAGCCCGAACGCGGCAAGCTGCTGCGCTGTCGGCGGGCGGTCGTCCCGGCTGGACTCGGCGTCTAGATAGGACGATCTGCCCTGCAACACGCGGGAGGGCAAGCAGTTACTTGCGTCCCAGGCTGGGACGCATTCGAACTAGGGGAGCGAACCGAGGGTGACGTCCACCTGACCGGCGGGGGTGCGGTCGTGGCGGATCGCGGGCAGAGGCCGGGCCGGAGCGCTGCTCAAGGCTCGGCCGGGCCACACCACCCGGAGGGTCTCGCCCTCGGCCACGTGGACCTCCTGCTTGACCGTGCCCTGGCCCTCGAGGACCGCGAGCACGTGCTGGTAGGTGTACTCCGTCGAGGTCAGGCCCGCGGGGCCGGCCACCAGGCGCCCGGTGCGCCGCGACAGGTCGTGGACCCAGTTGTAGAGGCTCTTGTTGGGCATCTTCATCTCGTGGGTGTTGTTGCCCGCGGCGTGGCAGCTCGACGCGAACAGCCTGGCGTCGGCGGTCAGCGCTCGCCGGAGGGCGACGACGAGCCTCTCGTAGCCGGCGGTGTTGTACTTCCCGCTCAGCTGCCGGGGGTCGGCGGTGCCCATGATCGGCCCGTCCCACCCGCCGTGCCCGATCCACACCACCCGGCTGTAGCGCTTGCCCGCCAGCCCAGCGTCCTCGAGGTAACGGATCACCTGGTCGGCGCTCTCGGGCTGGAGGATCTCGGCCTCGAGCCCGCGCGGTCCGTAGTAGCGGGCCAGGTCGCGGGCAAAGGTCAGCAGCGCGCGCTGCTCGACGGCGTTGTTGACCCGCGCCGGGATCAAGAGGGCGCGAGGGGGCCCCGCGGCGACGACCCGCACCAGCCGCAGCACGCCCATGTCGCCCCTCACGGTCCCGTAGTAGCCGTTGCCGTTCTCGCGGAGGGTCAGGCGCAGGCCGTCCCCCGGAATCGCGTCGGCCTCGTAGAGCGACTCGACCCGCAGGTAGTCCCCGTGAACCCAGCCCTCGCCTCCCCGCAGCTCGACCCACGGACCGTCGCGCTCGGCTGCGACCGGGAGCCTGGCTCCCCGCTCGACCGTGCGCAGGGGGGGCGAGTCGGTGTTTGGAGCGGGGCGCACGTTCAGGCGCTCGGCGAGGACGACCCCGCTCTGGATCGAGGTTGGGCTGGGCGCCAGCGCACCGACTGCTCCGCCGGGCGCCTCGACGAAGAGGTAGCCCCCGCGCAGCAGGGGGTAGCCGCGGAGTTCGTAGCGCGTATCCCCGAGGGTCAGCTCGAGCTGGGGGGATCCCTCGAGCTCGAGCTCGGCGGAGCCGGAGACGGCTTGATCGGCGTGCTGTCCGCTGACGAGGAAGCTCTCGGCGGCGCAGGGGCAAGCGAGGAGCAGGGGCAGGAGCAGGGCGAAGGTCTTCATGGGGTCGACTCCGCGCTGGGGTGCGCGAAGCCCAGGCCTATTCCCTTGTGCCGCAACTCCTTGTGCGAGGGGGACCCGGTTCACGCCGTCCACAGTGGGCGCGGGAACGTGCGGACGTGGCGGGCCGATTGCCCACATCCCGCGGACCCGTCCGCGCTCGCCGAACTCGTTTGCCGAGCACACTTTGAGCGCAGGATCCGGCCGCCTATCGGCTACCATGTCGCCCCGATCCGGCAGCCCCTGGAAAGCGAGGAACAATGCGTGTGTGGACGTGGGTCGCGCTGCTCGCCTGCGCGCTCAGCGCCCGAGCCCAGGACCTCGCCGGTCCCGTGCCCGTCGATCAGTTCCACCCCGACCGTCAGCGGGTGGTCTCCCCCCGGCGTGGGGGCACGATCAACGTGCGCACGCCCGGCGACCCCTCGTCGATCAACCCGATCTGCGACAACGGGGCCCCGACTCAGGACGTGTTTCAGTACCTCAGCGATCGCCTCGCGACCCGAGATCGCGAGACCTACGAGTGGCTGCCCATGCTCGCCCGCTGGTGGAAGGAGCAAGACACCCTCGAGCTCGCCGACGGGCGAACCTTCAGCGGGCGGCTGCTGAGCAAGCCCAGCGCCGACCCGATCCGCTTCGCCCCCGACGCCGCGCGCTTCACCTTCGCCGAGTGCGACCTGCAGGCCGTGGAGGTCGTGGGTGCCGACGGCGAGGCAAGCCGGGTCGACCTCGGCACCCCGGCCTTCGAGGGCTGCTGGGGCCAGGTCGTGACCGTGATCCCCAAGCCCGACAGCGGGCTGCCGACGGTCCGCGGAACCCTGGAGCGCCCGCCCGGCGGGCGCTACACCGTGTGGCTCTGGCAAGAGCTCCCGGCCGCCGACGTGCTGTCGGTGGCGCGCGACGAGATCAAGCAGGTGCTCGAGGGACCCGACGGCGCCAAGATCGAGGTCCCGGCGCTGCGCCAGCTGGCGGCGTTCGAGTTCCACCTGCGGCCGGGGGTCACCTGGCACGACGGGCAGCCGGTGACCGCCGCGGACGTGATCTTCAGCCTCGAGACGATCATGAACCCGGTGGTCGACGCCGCGCACCTGCGCCAGTTCTACGCCGACCTCGACGCGTGGAAGCAGGTCGACGAGCTGACCCTCACCTTCCGCTTCAAGCAGCAGTATTACCGCGCGTTCTCGGTGATCGCCGACGCGCTCTACATCTATCCGCGGCACCGCTACGAGCCCTGGAAGTTCGAGGGCGACGAGGACGGCTTCGGGCGCCACTTCAACGCGCACCCCGACCACGAGAAGCCCATCGGCTGCGGGCCCTACCGCTTCGTGCGCTGGGAGCGGGGGACCCTGGTCGAGCTCGCGCGCTACGACGGCTGGTGGGCCTCGAACCCCGGCGGCGAGCCGGTGGTCCCCTGGATCGACCCGCTGATGCCCTACCTCGACACGATCCGCTGGGTCGTGATCAACGAGAAGACGGCCGCCTTCAAGGCGCTGAACCTGGAGGAGGTCGACGCCGACTTCGACCTCGAGCCGGGGATCTGGGAGGGGAGCGAGAGCAACGCCCCGAGCTTCACCGACCGCTTCGTGCGGGCCAAGGTGCTCTCGCCGCTCTACACCTACATCGGCTGGAACGCGAACCGCAAGGACAAGGGCCCCGAGCGGCAGATCTTCTCCGACGGGCGCGTGCGCCAGGCGATGACGCTCTTGATCCCGCGGGAGCGGATCCTGCGCGACATTCACCGCGGGCTCGGCGAGGTCGTCACGGGGCCCTTCTTCAGCAAGGGTCCGTTCTCGGACCCCGACGTCCAGGTGCGGCCCGCGTCGTTGGAGCGCGCGCAGATGCTCCTCGATCAGGCGGGCTGGGTCGACCACGACGGCGACGGGATCCGCGACCGCGGCGGGATCGACTTCGAGTTCGACTACGTGATCCACAACATGCGCGACTACCACCAGAAGGTGGCGGAGATCATCAAGGAGGCCGTCGAGCGCGTCGGTGTGCGGATGAACATTCGCAAGCTCGACTGGGCGGTGTTCCTCGACACGATCAGCGACCAGAAGTTCGACGCCGTGCGCCTCGCCTGGGGTGAGCCGGCGCCGATCGAGACCGACCCCTTCCAGATCTGGCACTCGAGCCAGGCCGGCAACCGCGGCAACAACTACGTCAGCTTCCAGAGCGCCGAGGCGGACGCGCTGATCATGGACGCCCGGCGCGAGGTCGACCCGGTCGAGCGTCAGCGCTTGCTGCGTAAGCTGCACCGCCTGCTCGACCGCGAGCAGCCCTACACCTTCCTGCTGAACATGTACACCCTCGGCTTCTACAACCGCCGCTTCCGCAACGTGCGCTTCTACTCCAACGGGACCACCAGCTACGACTTCCGCGAGTGGTTCGTCGCCGAAGACGAGGGGCGCTGAGCCATGTGGAAATACCTCGTCAAGCGCCTGCTGCTGATGGCGCTGACCTTGTTCGGGATCTCGGTCCTCTGCTTCCTGATCGTGACCATGGCCCCCGGCGACCCGGCGGCGATGAAGGCCCAGGCCCTCGCCAGCGGCGGGCAGAGCAACCTCGACGAACAGACGCTGCGCAAGAACCAGGAGCTCTACTACCTGGACCGCCCGACCTTCCTCAACACGAGGCCCCCGACCCGGACCACCACCGTGGCGGTGACCCTCGAGGAGCTCGACGACGAGGAGAACGAGTACCTGCGCAAGGACGCCCTCGCGCGACTGCGGGGGACGATCGGGACCGCGGCCCTGGACCTCTTGATCCCCGAGCTCGCGCCGCGGGTCGAGCGAGCGACGGCGCGCAAGGCGCAGCTCGACGAGCAGTTCGAGGCGCTGCGGGGCGCGGACGCCGCGACCGCGCGCACGGCCCTCGCGCTGGAGTGGGGTCGCTTCGAGCCGCAGCTGCCCCCGGGCAGCGAGGACGCCGCCTGGGCCGACGCCTGGGAGCGGCGCAAGCCGAACCTGGTCGCCGTGGTCGAGGCCCCGGCGCGGCGCCTGCTCGAGGTGTTGACCGGGATCGTGGGCGCCGCCGGGCCCAAGCTGGCCGGCGACGCGAGCCTGGACGAGGCGCGCGAGGCCTGGGCGTCCTGGTGGAGCGAGCACGCCGCCGACTACGGCCCCGAGCAGGTGGACGCGGTGGTCGACGCCTGGCTGGGCAAGGGCGCGGTGCCCTTGACCGAGGAGGACGCGGCGGCGGACGCCGAGCTCAACGCGCTGAAGCGGGTCGGGCAGCTCGCCGTGCCCTCGCTGATGGACGCGATGCTCGGGGCCGAGAGCGAAACCACCGAGCGACAGGCGGCCTTCGGCCTCGCGGCGGTAGCCCGCAAGCCCTGGGACCTGACCATCGACCCCAAGGAGCGCCAGGGCTTCGTCAACGAGTGGGAGACCGCGCGCAAGGCGCGCCTGCGCAGCTGGCGTGAGGCCGTGGTCAAGCGCGCGGAGAAGCGCGCGGACCGCAAGCTGAGCGACGCCGAGAAGGCCGCCCTCGACTACCCCAGCGACGAGGAGATCCTCGCCAGCTACCCCGAGCAGGAGGCCTTCGTCGCCGAGCGGGTCGACGAGACCCTCGCGCGGCACCGCTACCGCTGGGAGGACTGGTGGTATCGCGCCGAGGAGTATTACGTCGACTTCTCCGGTGGGCGGCAGTTCACTCGCGCCTTCGCCCAGACCCAGTTCGGGCGCTGGTTCTCGCGGCTGCTCGTGTTCGACCTCGGCGAGAGCTACAAGCAGAAGCGCCCGGTGTCCGAGATCATCTGGGACGCGTTCAAGAAGACGCTCCAGCTCAACGTGCTCGCGATCCTCCTCGCCTACCTGTTCGCGATCCCGCTCGGCGTCTACTCGAGCGTCAAGCGCGGCTCTCTGGGCGACCAGGTCAGCACCCTGAGCTTGTTCCTGCTCTACTCCGTGCCCTCGTTCTGGGCGGGGGCGATGCTCATCCTGCTGTTCACGGGGCCGCCCTTCTGGGAGGTCTTCCCCGCGCACCACCTCAGCTCCCTCGACGCCGAGACCTACACGGGGTGGGGCCAGTTCACCGACCGCCTCTGGCACCTGGTGCTTCCGGTGGCCGCGCTGACCTACGGGCAGCTGGCCTACATCTCGCGGCAAATGCGCACCGGCATGCTCGAGGTGCTCGGGCAGGACTACATTCGCACCGCGCGGGCCAAGGGCCTCTCGCAGGCGGTGATCATTGGCAAGCACGCGCTGCGCAACGCCTTGATCCCGATCCTGACCCTGATGGGCGGGATCCTCCCCATGCTCTTCGCGGGCAGCGTGATCATCGAGACGATCTTCACCATCGACGGTTTGGGGAAGGTGTTCTTCGACTCGATCCTCTCTCGCGACTACCCGCTGATCATGGCGATCCTGATGATCTCGGCGTTCCTCACGCTGCTGGGGATCCTCGTCAGCGACATCGCCTACGCCGTGGTCGACCCGCGGATCGAGTACCGATGAGCGCCGCGGAGACGACCGAGGCCGAGCTGAGCTCGATCCCCGAGGGGGAGTCCGCGGGGCAGATCGCCTGGCGCATGTTCCGCGCCAACTCGTTGGCGCGGGTCTCGCTGGTGGTGATCCACCTCCTGTTCGGCCTGGCGGTGTTCGCGCCGCTGATCGCCAACGGGCGGCCCCTGTTCCTCCGCGCCTTCGACACCTCGGCCTACGAGGGCGACGTGGCGGCGTTCGTCGACTGGCACGCGCGCCTGCTCGACACCCAGCGCGCGCTGAACCAGGGCGTGGGGGTGACCCAGGCCCAGCGGCTGGAGCGCGACCGCGCGCGCTTCCAGCAGGGGCTCCCCCGGGTGCTCCGGCGGATCGGGGGGCACCTGCCCCGGGTCGATCGCGCGGACTTCGGGCTCTTGCGCGAGGACTACGTCGCGGCCGTCGGCCGGCTCGAGCTGGAGCAGATCGAGGCCCTGGGCGCCGAGCTGACCCGGGAGTACTGCGCCCGCTCGGCGTTGGCGGCCTACAAGCAGGCCGCCGTGCCCTTGCTCGAGGTTGGGCCGTGGAGCGAGAGCCTCGACGACGCGCTGCACGACGAGGAGCTCCAGGCCGTGGCGCGGGTGCGCTCGGAGGGCGCGCAGCTCGCCGAGCGCGTGGCCAGCGGTCTGGCGGCCTTCGCCCGCTTCCGCACCGCCGACGAGCAGACCGCGCTGGGTGACCTCGCGGGGCCGCTGCTGGCCGGGCTGCGCAGCGGCGAGAGCGGCGCCGAGCCGCGCCAGCTGCGCACCTGGACCCGTGAGCTCGAGCAGGCGCTCGACGCCGCCGTCGCCCAGCCCGTGCCCGCGGCGGCGCAGGTGTTGCCGCCGGTGATCGCCTTCCCCGCGCTGCGCCACCTCTCGGGGGTCGAGGTCGCCTTCATCGTGCTCTACCTGCTGCTGAGCGGGATGTGGCTCGCCTCGCGGGTGACCCGCACCTGGAGCGGCGGCAAGCGCGCGCTGGTCCTGCTCGCGCCCTCGGTGGTGCTCGGGGGCCTGTTCCACCTGGTGTGCCCTCCGACCTTCCCCCCCGGTGACAGCTTCTACAAGGCGCTGGCGGTCGAGGTCGCTCGCGACGACACCGGGACCAGCGCGGTCGTGTTTCCGCTGGTGCCCTTCGGCGAGAACGAGAACATCTACCAGGACCGGCACACCCCGCCCGCGCTCTGGGAGGGGGTGCAGCTCCGCGCCTGGGAGGCCGCCCGCGAGCGCGCGAGCGCCAGGGGCGAGCCGGTCGAGGACCTGCCCCGTCCGCCCTGCGCGCGTCGCTTCCAGGAGCCAGGCGAAGCCCCGCTGAGCCCCAACGACGTGCGCGATCGCTGGAGCCGGCTGCGCAGCCACTGGCTCGGCACCGACGGCAACGGCCGCGACGTGCTCACGCGCTTGATCATGGGCTCGCGGGTCTCGCTCTCGGTGGGCTTCGTCTCGGTCGCGATCTACCTCTTCATCGGGATCGTGCTCGGCGCGATCTCCGGCTACTTCCGCGGCTGGGTCGACATCGTCATCTCGCGCTTCACCGAGATCGTGATCTGCTTCCCGCGCCTGCCGCTGATCATCGCGGTGATGGCGCTCTTCGATAAGCCCTCGATCTTCTACATCATGGGGATCATCGGGCTCACCAGCTGGACCGAGGTCATGCGCCTGGTGCGCGGCGAGTTCCTCCGCCTGGGGGGCCTCGACTTCGTGGCCGCGGCTCGCTCCCAGGGGCTGAGCTCGGCGCGGATCCTGTTCCGTCACCTGCTGCCCAACGCCATGGGGCCCGTGTTCGTGGCCGGCGCCTTCGGCGTGGCCGGCGCGATCCTGGTCGAGAGCGCGTTGAGCTTCCTCGGCTTCGGGGTCCCGCCGCCCCAGGCCAGCTGGGGGTCCGTGCTCCACGACTCCCGCGGTCAGGAGCAGGTCCTGTGGTGGGTCACGATCTTCCCAGGGCTCCTGATCTTCGTTACCGTCACCGCCTACAACCTCGTCGGGGAGGGGCTACGCGACGCCCTCGACCCCCGACTGCGACAGTAAGGGTCTTCACCCATGGCCGAAGCCAAGACCGCGACCGAGACGCTGCTCGAGCTGCGTGACCTGCGGACCTACTTCGACACCGACCGCGGCACCGTCAAGGCCGTCGACGGCGTGAACCTCTCCATCGAGAAGGGCAAGACCCTCGGGATCGTGGGGGAGTCGGGCTGCGGCAAGAGCGTGACCGCCTACTCGATCATGCGCCTGATCCCCGATCCGCCTGGGCGGATCGCGGGCGGACAGATCCTGTTCGACGGCAAGGACATCGCGAGCCTCGACGAAGGCGAAATGCGCAAGATCCGCGGGAATCAGATCTCGATGATCTTCCAGGAGCCGATGACCTCGCTGAACCCGGTCTACACCGTGGGCGACCAGATCGCCGAGGCGATCCAGCTGCACCAGGACAAGGAGGCGGACGAGGCCTGGGAGATCGCCCTCGACATGCTCAAGCAGGTGGGGATCCCCGCCGCCGAGGAGCGGATCAGCAACTACCCCCACGAAATGTCCGGCGGCATGAAGCAGCGGGTCATGATCGCGATGGCCCTCGTGTGCCGCCCCGAGCTGCTGATCGCCGACGAGCCGACGACCGCCCTCGACGTGACGATCCAGGCGCAGATCCTGGA
>Ga0070729_10003661_pt1 | contig 17468 bp, 10 predicted proteins | sample tdDd472_FD_66725 | JGI IMG/M metagenome (GOLD analysis project Ga0070729, IMG submission 66725) | Marine sediment microbial communities from the Atlantic coast under amendment with organic carbon and nitrate - tdDd47.2 | ecosystem: Environmental > Aquatic > Marine > Coastal > Sediment | place... | reverse complement strand
CGCTTTCCACCTTCGACCAGAACTTTTACTGTGCCATCAGGTAGTTTTAGAAGCTGTAAAATAGTACCAATAGTTCCAACGCTATATAAATCACTCGGTGTAGGATCATCTTCGGAAGGAGTTTTCTGGGTTAGCAGAATAATTTGCTTATCAGCATGCATCACATGTTCGAGCGCTTGCACAGACTTTTTCCGGCCGACAAAAAGCGGCACGATCATATGTGGAAAAACCACTATATCACGCAATGGGAGCACAGCATAAGACGTGCCTTTATCCTCTAACATGCATTAAATCCTTCCTTACCAAGCTAATTATATTGCTATTATGCGACGGAATGCGCCATTCTCAAAGCCTTTTTCGTTATTAAAAAAGTTTTGGTTACAGAACATACACATAAAGGCCGCCCCTCTTATCATACAAAATAAGAAGGACTGCTATTAATGAATACCGTTTTTATTTTTTCTTGTCGCCTTTTTCGTCATCTATGACAGGCTTTGATTCGACAACGTGATCAATCAATCCCCAGTCCTTGGCTTCTTGGGCGCTCATGAAGTTATCACGATCCATTGCCTCTTCGACACTCTTAAGTTTCTGACCGGTGTGCTTAACATATGTTTCGTTAAGCATCTTACGCAAACGAAGGATTTCCTGAGCTTGGATCTCAATATCACTGGCCTGACCGCGAGCTCCTCCAGATGGTTGGTGTATCATAATACGTGAGCTAGGCAACGAATAACGCATGCCCTTCTCGCCAGCCATAAGCAAGAATGAACCCATAGATGCCGCCTGTCCGATACATACAGTGGAAACTTTTGAACGTATATATTGCATAGTGTCATACATCGCCAAACCCGCGGTCACAACGCCGCCCGGGGAATTTATGTAGAACGAAATATCTTTATTTGGATTTTCCGATTCAAGGAAAAGCAGCTGCGCACAAATCAATGCAGAAACATGATCATTCACTTCTCCCGTTAAGAAAATGATCCGCTCTTTCAACAGACGCGAATATATATCAAACGCGCGCTCTCCGCGGTTTGTCTGCTCAATAACGGTAGGGACAAGATGGTTCATGTAGGTATCTAAAGGGTCACGTTCAGACATATTTCTCACTGCTTCTTTATTGTTGTAATTGAAAATCGAAACCTAAGCGTACGTGTTTTTCTCAGCCAATATCACCCATATTCTTTGTGCATTTTGTGCATTAATGCACAAATGTACAAACATAACCAATGTGCATTAATGCACATAAAAACAACACGGCTAATCAGAAACGAGGGACGCTCTATAAAAACAAACCGTACCATACGGCACGGCTTGTTCAAGTCGTTTGTACAAATTTTTTGTAATCTATTAAGAATCCTTTTTAGCAGAAGCCTTTTTCTCGGAATCTTTTGGGGATTTTTTCTTTGCAGGAGCCTTTTTAGCTTTTGGCTTTTCGGCCTTAGCATCATCATCTTTTTTTGTTGTAGATTTTTTAGGAGATGCTTTTTTCTTTGGCGCAGCCTTTTTCTTGCTTCCTTTAGATTCTTCTTTTGCGTCTTTCTTCGTAGGAAGATCTGTATCATCAGCTGTTAGCTCTTCAGCGCTCACTTCTTTTTCAGTTACTTCAGCAAGCTCAAGAATGAAATCAACAACTTTATCTTCGTAAATTGGCGCACGAAGTGATTCCAAAGATTCGCGGTTCTTAGAGAAATAATCAAAAACCTCTTTTTCCTGACCAGGATATTTCTGGGCTTCAGCTATAACAGCGCGCTGAAGTTCTACGTCAGCAACCTGAATTTTGTTCTCATTACCGATTTGCGCAAGAACAAGCCCCAAACGCACGCGGCGATCAGCGATAGCTTCAAGCTCTTTTTTCTCTTCATCGTTAGGCTCTTCGGTAACGCCACGCTGAGCATTATCAACTTTGATCTGATGCAAGATATTTTGCATTTCCAGATCTTTCATGCTTTGTGGGATATCAAAGCTATGTGCTTCATCAAGTTGATCAAGCAATTCTTTCTTAAGCTTTAAGCGGCTGTGATTATCAAATTCCTGATTGGTCTGCTCTTCAACAGCCTTACGCAAACCTGCCAAATCTTCCATTCCAAGAGATTGTGCAAACTCGTCATTAATCTCAGCTTCTTCGCTTTCACGAATTTCATGAATAGTCACATCGAAAATAGCGTCACGGCCAGCAAGCTCGGCTGCACCATATTCTTCAGGGAAGCCAACTTTAACTTCAACTTCGTCACCAGCTTTCTTACCGATCAACTGATCTTCAAAGCCCGGGATAAAGTTACCGCTGCCTAGCTCTAGGTTATGGCCTTCAGCAGCCATACCTTGGTGCTCAACATTGTCATCAGCTGTGCGGCCTTTGAAATCAATTACAAGAGTATCGCCAGATTTTGAAGCGCGTTTGCCTTCAATAGGCTTGGTTGTTTTGCGCATTGAAGCGATACGTGTTAGCGCTTCGTCAATAGCAGCTTCATCAGCCTTGGATACGAGTTTGGTTAATTTGAAGCCTTTGTAATCCTTAAGCTCAACCTCTGGCAAAGAATCAACTTTCATCGTATAAACAAGATCTTCACCTTCATCGAAAGTTTTTGATACAACTTCAATTTTTGGCTGAAGGGCCGGAGTTATATCTTGTTCTTTCAGTGCTTCAACAGATGTCTCGTTAACAGTTTTTTCTAAAACCTCACCCAAAACAGCTTTACCATAGCGCTGCTTCATAAGCGGCATTGGCACTTTACCTGGACGAAAGCCTGGAAGTTTAACTGTTTTGCTAACTTCGACCAGACGCGCATCTACGCGCTTAGCAATATCGCCAGCATCTACTGTTACTTCTAGTTCATGATTAAGGCCATCTTGCTTAAGCTGTTTTACTTGCATCACTCTGCTCAATTCTTTTCGTTTGTGTTGTTTTATCATTTTTGACATTTTTTTAAGTAAAAAAAAAGCCGTTATATCCGGCTTTTTAACTTTTACCTTTGTATATAGTGGTGCGGGTGAAGGGACTTGAACCCCCACGCCTCGCGGCGCTAGAACCTAAATCTAGTGCGTCTACCAATTTCGCCACACCCGCACGTTCTATATGTCACAGCTCATATTATGAACCTGATTGCGAGGTTTTACCCTACTTTTTTTCAAATTCCAAGCATTTCTTTCAAAACTCTTGGAATATTTTTAATTAAATCTTCTGCAACTAGCCCAACGCCAATGTTTTGCGAGGCTTTTCCGTGCATCCAAACACCAGCAGCAGCAGCCTGAAACGCAGACATTCCCTGCGCCATAAGCCCGGCAATCAACCCGGAAAGTACATCGCCGGTGCCTGCGCTGGCTAAATATGGGTTTGCAACTTTGTTAATCAACATGCGCTCTTTGCTATGCACGTATTGAGCAATGATGGTCTCATGTCCTTTGAGAACCAGCACGCCACCAAATAATAACCGCGCCGCTTCCATAGCTGCACTTTGGCGATCATTCTTTAATGTCTCAGCTAGCTGCGGGAAAAGTTTTTTAAACTCACCTTCATGCGGGGTTAATACTGTTTGATTATGCACGCCCTTGCATAGATTTTCACTTTCCGCTTCTCCTGCAAATGCATTTAGGCCATCGGCATCTATAACAAGCGGCGCATCTTCTATGTTTAACACATCAAATATTTCACTGCGCACACGCTTATATGCGTTATTGCCAAGCCCCGGGCCTATGACGCTTGCGACGCGCCCTTTTTTCTTTGCCTTATCGACATAAGTGGACATATCGGAATTTCTGCGCGCAATGATATATGGCCGAAAGTTTTTATAAACGGGCAATGGATCTGGTGCATTAGGATTTAATGACTGAAGGATACTTCGTTTTTGGGCAATGATAGTCACCAGCCCTGCCCCCACTCTAGCCGCGGCATCAGCCGCCAGACATGCGGCGCCTGTCATTTCGTCTCCGCCTAAAACGGCGACTTGTCCACGTGTATATTTATTATCCTGCGCTTTTGCTACAGGAACTTGGTCTGCCCATAATTCTGGTATGTTTTCTTTTATATCCATTTGAGAATGATATGGGATATGTGGGCTTACAGCAAACTGGTTTTTACTTTAAATTCATCCCTTGGGAAAAATGGGGCGAGATCAGGGTTTGAACCCCTCGCGCAAGCGCGAGATTATTAATAGAAACGCGGGTGGATTCTACCTACAGGTTTTTATATTTCATGGGTATTTATCACCTAAGGAAAAATGGGGCGAATGACGGGGTTTGAACCCCCTCGCGCAAGCGCGAGATTATTAATAGAAACGCGGGTGGATTCTACCTACAGGTTTTTATATTTCATGGGTATTTATCACCTAAGGAGAAATGGGGCGAATGACGGGGTTTGAACCCGCGACCGCTCGGACCACAACCGAGAGCTCTACCAGCTGAGCTACATCCGCCACAATTAAGGTAATATTGTCTATAATATATCAGAAGCCTTGGTCAAGGGTTTAATCAATAAATCGCTAACAAAAACGACAAAAAGAGAAGTCTCTTGGGATTCTCCCTTCTTGTTGTTCTCTTTCGGGCATGGTAAAACTTTGTCTTTATCGATATCAAAAATCAGATATAAGGACTTGTTAGCGTGAGCAAATATAAATTGTCATTCAAAAACACAGCGGCTCTTCTAAAATATATTGAGGAGCAAGGTGTTCAATTTGTTAATTGCAACTTCACGGATTTACGCGGAAAATGGCACCACATCATCCAACATACCAGCGCCTATACCACTGACGCTTTTGAAAGAGGTATTGCCATTAACGCTTCTTCAATTGCGGGATGGTCAGATACAAGCCTTTCTACTTTACTTATTAAGCCCGATATTTCGAGAATTAGCTATGATCCTTTTGCGGCACAAAAAACAATTAAGGTTTTTTGCGATGTCTATAATCCGGCGTCCAATGTTCCTTATAAGCTTGACCCAAGGGATGTAGCTAAGAAGGCGCAAGATTATTTGAAAAAGTCAAAAGTAGGCGACGCAGCTTATTTCGGGCCGGAAATCGAGTTCTTTATATTCGATGATGTCAAAGTCGTTAATACGGCGAATCAAGTTGGCTATCATCTTGATAGCGAAGAAGGTTCTTACAATAAAGGCCGTGACTACCCGACAGGAAATATGGGGCATCGTCCGGCAGTAAAAGAAGGATACCTCCTTGAAAGCCCAATTGATGGCCTATCTGATATCCGCGCCGAAATGCTTAGTGTCATTGAAAGTATGGGTGTTGGTGTTGAAAAACACTATCACGGTGCAGCGCCCAGCCAATGCGCTCTTGGCATTCGTTTTGCTGGCCTTTTAGAAGCGGCCGACAATGTTCAACTCTATAAACATGTTGTACATAATGTTGCTCATAGCTATGGCAAAAGCGCTACATTTATGCCCAAACCTATTAATGGCGATCATGGCTCGGCGATGCGCATTAACCAATCGATTTGGAAAAATGGCAAGCCCCTTTTCTCAGGAGATAAATACGCTAAGCTTTCAGAAACAGCCCTGTATTATATTGGTGGCATTTTAAAACATGCGCGCGCGCTGAGTGCTTTTACAAATCCTTCGACAAACAGCTATAAGCGCTTGGCAATAAGTGAGGGAGCGCCCTCCCTACTCAGCTATTCAGAACAAAGCGACCTTACAGCTTGCCGCATTCCCTATGCTCAAAAGGCTTCTGATAAGCGCATAAAAGCGTGCTTCCCTGACCCCACAGCCAACCCTTATCTGGCTTTTTCAGCTATGCTGATGGCCGGTCTGGATGGAATAGATAACAAAATACATCCTGACGCAGCTTTTGATGAAAGGGCTAAAGAAGAAAATCCACCTCAAGAAATTTGCAGATCTCTACGTCAGGCTCTTAATTCACTTGAAGCCGATCACTGTTTCTTGCTTAAGGAAGATGTGTTTAACAGCGATCTTATTAAAGCCTACATTGCACTTAAAACTGAAGAGATTGAACGTTACGAGTCAGTGACCCACCCCATGGAAGTAGATATGTACTACTCCTCTTGAAAAAATAATAGCTTTCTATTGATTGACTTAAACACTGCGAAAACACTACGGACGCAGATTATGGTACCAGCTAGTCCCGATCTAGAAACGCGCCAACCATGGGTTTGAAATTAGATACAATAAGTTTGTAATTTTCGATATTCTCTGCCCATATACCAAACATATCATTACGCGAAGGCGTAAGAAGCATAATAAAGTAGTAATAATTTCCACCCACCAAAACAGTAAACCAAAACTCATACTCACTCAAATTATCTGCGCTATCCAACCCTTGATAAACCTCTGTAAGAGCAAAATCAATTTTATCAGAATAGGTGAAATTGTAATCTTCAGAGAGCCTTTCCCCAATCAACATTCCTTCTGATTCTATCTGTTCTTTATACTCTGTAATTTCCTCAATAAGCGTATTGTTAACCGCTGAAGAAATAATGGTCACGTCCAACTTGCCCTCTGTCGCCATAGTCCCCATTTTTTTTGTTTCGGGATTATAATTATTTCCTATTTTCCGCGTATTTAACACGGTCACTTTTAACCTCTCCAGATTACGTACAGGTTTAGCATACACCTTCCAATCAGATGGGTACTTAATCTCTGCAATATCAAGAAAACGGTAAAAAGACGTTTCCCCATACTGACGTTTCATTGGATGGTTCATCTGAAAAGACGATATAGCCATTGCCTGCATCACAGCTTGCTCTTTAAAATAATGCATTGGCACAAAATATTTCACCATAATAATTTTGTCGCCGTTAATCATTATCAATGATCGAAGATAATATGAGAAATCCTTCTCCATAACAACCATAAGGGACTCTACCTTATTTGTGTTATGAACAACCAATCCTTCCGTGGTATACCCCCCTTCAAGAATATATTTAATATACCACTGTTCCGCGGTAAGATTGCCCTCCATGTTCAGCGCCTCGATTACGATGCGAGAACGTCCAGAAATTGTCGGCGGACCATAATAAGAACTCAGTTCAAGAAACAACTTCTTACTTAAAACAAAATTTGTTGAAGTCTTATCCTCTCCCACTGTCCAATCTTTGGGGATACGCATACTATATGCGAGCACGTCTTCATCATAGGGTTTTTTCGCGACAGGCTTGGTTGCATCAACAAACTTATCGTAAGACGGCAGAGGTATCTCCGGCATTGGTTTTTTGAGCCGTTCGAATATATCTACTTTATTATCTACCTGCGCAAATGCATATTGAGGTACTATTAACGACACACAAAACAATAGTGCAAAATAAACTATCAAAATTTTGCCTGGCATCGCGAATTTGGTTTTATATTTTAGCACTGCGTTTCTCTGCCTTATTTTTCATTTTTCCCATGAAATAAAAATTATACCTAGAATAAAAAGAGACAAAATACTGAGATCACATACTATCCTGTATCATTGCCCCCAGACAAGCTCTGTTTATCACATTAAAGAAAAAAATCTTTGATTTGTACCGTGCATAACATTAAGGATTATGGGCTAGCTGTGTTTATTTTAAGTAAAAAAAGGATTACCATCGCCTAATGTTTATGATCTACATACATAGTTGCCGTGCTATTTACGTTTAAATAAAATAGAAAAAAGTCACCTTTTGGACATCAAGAATATGTTTTAAAGCATATTGCAAGTGACCAAAACGTCATGTTTTTTCTATTTTATTTAAACCTAATAAATGCGCCACAAGTTTTTTGTGTCTGTTTGTTTAAACCGTTTTACCATAGGACTTGCTGTGGTATGAGCGCTTTATTATAAACACTCACCAGAAACCTAGCTGGCCTATAAATGGACGATAGTAATGAGTACAGAAGCTACATACGACGCATCATCAATTGAAGTCTTAGAAGGACTTGAACCCGTACGAAGACGCCCGGGCATGTATATCGGTGGAACGGATGAGCGCTCTTACCACCATCTAGTTGGAGAAATTCTGGATAACTCCATGGATGAGGCTGTTGCTGGTCATGCCGACTGGATTGAATGCTGTCTGGATAAAGGCAATATTATTACTATTCGCGACAATGGCCGTGGTATTCCTGTAGAACGTCATCCAAAGTTTCCAGATAAATCCACCCTCGAAGTCATCATGACCACCCTGCACGCAGGAGGTAAGTTTAACAACAAAGCTTACCAAACTTCTGGTGGTTTGCACGGTGTTGGTATTTCAGTTGTGAACGCGCTATCTGATGAAGTATGCGTAGAAATTGCGCGGGATAAACAACTGCATAAACAACACTACTCGCGCGGAATACCTCTGTCGGATCTTGAAGATTTGGGAGTAGTACACAATCGTCGTGGTACCAGTGTGCGTTTTCACCCGGATCCAGAGATCTTTGGCGATAAAATTAACTTTAGGCCGTCATGGCTGTTTCAGATGCTTCGCTCCAAGGCTTTTTTATTTTCTGGCGTAGAAATTCGCTGGAAATGCGACCCGGAAGTTCTAAAACCCGAAAGCAAAACCCCGATTGAAGCTGTGTTTAAGTTCCCCAATGGTCTTTTGGATTACCTTGAGATTTCATTAAAAGACGAAAAAACTATTGTGCCCAATGCTTTCCATGGAAAAGTAAAATTCCCCAATGGTGAGGGCTGCGTTGAATACGCTATTCAGTGGCCTGAATATGGCGATGGCTTCACTCACTCTTACTGTAATACCGTTCCCACACCTTCTGGAGGAACGCACGAAGCAGGATTACGCACAGCGCTATCTAAGGGCTTGCGCAATTATGGAGAAATGACCGGCAACAAGAACTGTTCATCAATTATCGTCGATGACATTATGTCCGGAGCAGCCATTTTACTTTCTGTCTTTGTAAGAGATCCTCAATTTCAAGGACAAACCAAAGAAAAGTTGGTTAATAACAACGTAACCAGACTTGTCGATACAGCCATAAAAGATCACTTTGATTTGTGGCTATCCAAGAACCCTGCTGCCAGCACAAAACTTCTTAATGCTATTATCGAAAAAGCGGAGGAAAGACTACGCCGAAAAGCAAAACGCGCGACCACCCGCAAGAGCGCGACTCAAAAACTGCGTTTACCGGGCAAACTCGCCGATTGTAGTCGTGCAGATTCTCATGATACAGAATTGTTTATTGTTGAGGGCGACAGTGCGGGCGGGTCTGCAAAACAAGGCCGTAACCGTAAGACGCAAGCTATTTTACCTTTGCGTGGGAAAATCCTGAATGTTGTCAGCGCTTCAAAAGAAAAGATCCGGGCAAACAATGAGATCCAAGATCTTATTCAAGCCATGGGCTGCGGTCATGGCAGTGATTTAAATATTGATAAATTACGCTATGAACGCATTATTATAATGACAGATGCGGATGTTGACGGAGCTCACATTGCGTCACTGCTTGTCACATTCTTCTATACACAGATGAAACCACTTATTGAACAAGGGCACCTTTATATCGCGCAGCCTCCTCTTTATCGATTGGTTAGCGGAACACTCAGCGCTTACGCTCGCGATGATGAGCATAAAGACGAACTGATAAAGACTACGTTTAAAGGAAAAAAGAAAATCGATGTATCGCGCTTTAAAGGGCTTGGTGAAATGCCTGCCAAGCAGCTAAAAGAAACAACGATGGATCCAAAATCAAGAATTCTTTTGCGTGTAAAACTGCCCGACGCAATGGCTGCGCTAGGGATTAACCCCGCAGATATTTCTGAAACTGATGACGATATTGAACCACCAAACCATGATGATATTGATGATCTAGTACAACGGCTTATGGGGAAAAATGCTGAAGCGCGCTTTCGTTTTATTCAGGATAACGCCCAGTTTGTTGAAGATATAGATGTTTAAATATCTGATATCTGTTTACTATAACAAGTGAATTATGAATCGCTTTTTTGTCATTTTACTAGCTCTGGGTTTGGTCGCGATCGGCGTTGCGGGTGCATACGCTTATTTTGTCTATATTCCTGAAAAAGTCGAGAAAACAGTTATCAGCGGTATCAATCGCTTTGGATTTGAAAATCCAACATTTTCTTCACTCAAGCGCGAAAAAGGCCAGATCATTCTGAGTGATGTTGCGCTGGACGCTGAACACTTTAGCACTATAAAAGAATTACGTATTAACTTTTCACTGCTTAAGTTTTTGATAAACCCTCGTCAAGCTCAAGACATCACTGTGCAAGGCCTTAACCTTACCGGAGAATTGTCTGAGGATCTTGTTCCGTTCATTGCCGGATGGGCTGAAAACGCTAAAATTGTACAAAGCCTACAAAACTTTCCTGCGAGAAAAATTACTGTAGATTCTGCTACGCTGGATCTGCTCTCAGACAAATTTGGCGGAATAAAAATTCGCAGTAATGGGCAAATAACTATTCATAGTGATGGCCAGGTTTCAATAAAGGCACGCGCAACAACCAAACAAAAAAAGCTCGGTTTTATATCTAAATTAGAGGCATCTATTACCCATGATAAAGGGATGAGCTTTGAAGCCGAGCTTGATGATTTCTTAATCGATCTACCGCATATTAATATGAAACGTGGGCACGGCACCGTTAAAGGAATATACCCTTACGATAATGAAACCTCTGCTCTTTCATTATCCGGCAAAGTTCAATTCGCGTCGTTGCGTTGGTATGATTTGCCGCTAAGCGATATACAAACAGAGATCGATTATACGCACTCCAAGCAGCGCTACATTTTGGAAGGATCAACATTTGGCCCCGAACAAATCGCATGGCGCACTGATGTAACCCATACATCAAACACAAGCGATGAAGCTGGTTTATATCACTCAATCATACATGTATCGCCAAAAGCTCTTAATGATGTTCAAGTCTTTTTGGGACGTAACAAAAAACTGGGCGTTAACGCTTATCTCCCTAAGGCTCTGCTAAATATTGCTTCTCCGTCTATTACAATTGAAAATCTTTACGACACGCCTAAGAAAATTGTTAAGGGAACGCTTGAAATAAAATATAAAAATCCAACAGCGCTTCTTAAGGCTGAGTATAAAAATGATTCCAAAGTCCTAACGGATATAATTGGAAGCATTAAGATGGACAAAACAACGTTCCGCCCCTCAAGCGAAGCAAAGGATGGGACACGCTTTGACCTTTCAGCATTAAGCAATTTTACGCTCAAAGATTATACCAAGAGCCCCGCATTCTTATGGGTTGCCCATACAACTATCCATAATGGCATACTGGATTTTGGCCCTGTAGAAATTCAAAATGTTCGTGGCGTTGTATTTCTGGGAGGTAGTGAGGAGGAACAAAAGAAAAAAACTCATACACTGAATTTTTCATTCCCACTTAAAAAAGAAATAAAACACAAAGGGACTTTGCTTCTTAATTTTAATGACGCCAACAAACCACTTCTAGAGCATTTAAACCTGAAAATTTATGGCGGTGAGATTAAAACACAACATCCTATTACCAAAAATGGAGAGCTCCTTAGAAAAAATACTTTAGATGTATCTAATATTAATCTTAAGAATTTAACTCATGATGCACAGTTGGATGGTATTTTTGTAAGCGGGCAACTGGCTGGCATCATACCCTATGAGGCAAAAGAGAATGCCATACGTGTGACTGGAGGCCTCCTACAAAATCAAGATACAGGGGTTATCCGTATTTCAAAGAAAATAACGGAAGGCCTTTTCCCAGGTAATACGCCTAAAAATATAGCTTTACGCAAAGCGCTGGAGAATTTCCATTATGAGTTTTTTGAAATACGCCTAGATGGTGATTTAAATGACCGTATTATGATGACACTTAATACTCGCGGAAAAAATCCCGATATAAAAAGCAAAAAGCCTATTGATGTTAATTTGCAAATTGAAACGCAAATATCTTTATTATTTAAAGCTCTAATGCAGCCAGAATAGTTAAGTAGCTTATTAAGGATAATCACAGTGGTCATGTGTAAGCCGGACAAATGACTTATCACCCGCCGTAGCTGTAAACCTATATTCTTTATCCCCGTAAACAACAGTATAATAAAGCGGCAAAATGCCTTTTTTTGTTTCAGCCTTGCCGTCTTTAACCTTAAACGAAATCTCTACAGGCTGACTAGGATCAAACCAAGCCTCCTTGCGCCCTTGTGCATTTTGCGCTGAAGATCCGTTTGCAGTAACAACAACAACGCCCCCGGGAAGAACAACGCGGCTACCAGGGCCATTATACACAGGCGTATCAACAACAAATCGTCTCGTCTTTGGTGCGCTGCAGTTTTGCGGTGGACGCGCCGATAAAATTACAGACTGCAGACGTTTTACATCAACTCCCTGATCAATCTGCTGACGCATAAGCGATACAAGATCTTTAATCTCTCCGCCACCAATAAGCTCTTCATAATTGGCTCGCAATTGCTCCAATCGCACTTTTGCCGTTTGCGATTCAGCACGCATTTTGGTCATTTCCGCCTGAACGCTATCGCGCTCTTCGCTAGTGATACGCTTGTCTTCCTGCAGAATATACATGTTCTGTTGAGCTCGAATACCGCCAAGCCAAAACCCGAATCCAAAGATAAGCGCAAAAAAGAAACCTGAGCCTAAAAAGAATGTCATACGGCGCGCAGCACGCTGACGGTAACGATCATTGGGATTGTAATATGAAAAGCTCATAGGTTCTTTATGTTGTTGTGTTGCATTTAGTTTTGACCTTCTGCCTTCTATGACAGTTATGACAGTCCGAAATAATATTTAGCGATAAAAATATACGTAATCCAGATTACAAGAACAAGGGGCGTTCCTGCTTTTACAAAATCACGAAACTTATATTGCCCCGGCCCCATGACCAGCAAATTGGTTTGATAACCTATAGGCGAAGCAAAGGAACAATTAGCACCAAACACTACGGTTAAAGCGAGAATATATGACAGACTATAATCTAGCCCATCAACCTCGCCTATCTCATTTGCTATATTCAATGCGATAGGAGTAAACAAAATAGCACAGGCATTATTTGTCAAAACATTGGTTGTCAGAGCGACAATTAAAAACAGTAAAGCTGCGATAAACAATGGAGAATTCCCATGTGGCACAGTCATAATTAGTCCAGCTATAAACTCCGCACCCCCGGTAACTTGCAGCGCAGAACCAAGCGCTAGCATAGACCCGACGAGAAGAAATATCTTTCGGTCGATTGCCCGCGTAGCCTGACGAAGATTAAGACAACCTGTTCCGACCATAGCCGCCGCACCGCTAAATGCCGCCGCAGGAATAGAAATAAGCCCTAGAGCCGCGCTACCGATAACCGCTAAAAAGATAAACAGTGCCATAGGTGCTTTTCTTAGAACAGGCAACTCCCTCTTAGATCCAGATAAAACAATAAAATCAGATGTTTGTCGTAAATTATTAATGCGGCTATTCTTACCCACTACCAGCAACACATCTCCTGCTTCCAGACGAATACGACCCAAGCGCCTACGGACAACACGCGCACGCCTGCGAATGCCCAACACAATAACGCCAAAGCGCTTATCCAGTCCTGTATGATCTATTGTGGTGTCAACCATGCGTGAAGCCGGTGTTATCATTACTTTGGCGATAACACGCGTTTGTGCATTTTCCAAAATAGAACGATCTTCACTTTCTTCATCATCGCCAGAATTGTTTGTGTCCGCCCCATGAAACACTTCAGCTTCTTCATCCGAAAGGAGATAACCGGGATGCGTGCTTAAAAGTCTGGCAAGGACATGACGCGTTGCTGCCACTATTAGAATATCTCCACTTTCAATCACATGATCAGAAAAGGGAGGAAGGACAAGCTGGCCGCCGCGCTGAATAAGCTTAACGTTCATGTCATTAAGAGATGGGAAGTTCCCGTCTTCTGCGCATTCTCCAATTAATTTACTATCTTCGGCAATATCAAGCTCGGCAACAAATTCCGTTTTCTCTCCTACTAACTCTTCCTTAATGGATGCACCACGCTCTGGCAGGGCTTTGGGCAAAACCAATAAGACATAAACGAAGCCTACAGCCGCCATAATGCTACCAGGAATGGTCATATCGAAGAACGAAAAGGGTGCTTGCCCAAGCTCTTCCATTGTCGAGGAAACAAGCAGGTTTGTCGATGACCCCACCAAGGTTGTCATCCCACCTAATATTGCGACAAAACTGAGCGGCATCATAATGCGACTATCAGGAACTTTCATCGAATGAAGCAGAGGCTGTATTACCGGAATAGCAATAATTACCAACGGTGTATTGTTCATAAATGCGCTTAGAACCATCACAAAGATAAGGATCAAAATAACCGAAATCCAAGCGAACTTATTGTCTTCAATAACTAAAAGATTGGTCAGGAAACGGAGCGAATCCGTATGGATCATCCCTTGCCCCATAACCAAAAGCGCTAAGACAGCTATTAATGAAGGATTTGAAAAGCCCGAGAGGATTGACTGAGCGTTAAGCTGATTAACGCCTACCTCATCAAAAACCGGAAATGCCTGCCCGTATAAAAGCAATGCTGTCATCAAAACAACGCTTATGACTTCCATCGAGAATTTTTCCCTGATGAAAGCATACACGGCCGCTCCAGTTAAGATGAGCATAAACCACATATGAATGGATGGATCTATGACGAAACCCAAGTTCTTCCCCTATTTCCTGAAATTAGTTGCCCCCAAGAATCTCCAGTTAACAAGCAGCTATTCGTCGCCACCACCTAGCTGAACACCTGATGTTTGCAGCTCTCCTAGGTTTTTAAATCCTACGCGTAAGAATACTTCTGTACCGCTGTCCCCTGAAGAGTCCTCGGTTAATGTCCTTTTCCCAACCAAAGACAACGATATACACTGCCCGGTATAAGCCACACCCAGATTAGCATTACGCAGTCCCGAATTGTCTCCGAAATCATGTCGTGCCCCGCCGTATACGCGCCACTTGTCATTAATATAATATGACGCACTATTGTATATCTGCTCACGAATTTCGCTATTTTCTAAGTCTGCTGTCGATTTAGCAAATAAATATCGAGAAGAAAGCTGTAAATTAGCAATGCGTGCGTTGGCATCAACCTCATGACGCTGTGAAGCCAGAGTGTCATTATCAAGCTGAAAACGGTAATCTAGTGTATAATCATTTTTATATCCGGCCCGAACCTCTCCCACTATATCAGAGCTTTGCTCATCAAGCCCTGAGCCAGAGGAAAATAGCCCCGCCTCATCTTCAAAACGGTAGCTCTGACCAATGAAGATATCTCCATAATTACCATCACTGTCGTAAAGTCCTGTTCTTAACCCATAAGTCACGCGCGATTGATCTTCTACACCATCAACACCCGGAAAGCGGTTTGTATCAAAAAGGCCCAAAGCATCGATCTGCACATCTTGACTGTCTTCATTAGGAACATCATCAGTATCTATATCCGGTGCAAGCGTTGCAGAAAAGACCGGCTCTATAACAGCCTGGGCTTTTTCATAATTTCTAATCATCGGGTAACTCGTTTTTGCATTAATGTAAGCAAAGCCGCGGCTTTCGGTAGATGTTCCCTCAATGGCGCTGTTTGTTTTGTAACCAGTCCTATCATTAACATCGTACATTGTGCCCTGTAAATTTGCATCCAGCACAGTAACAAGTCCTATTGGAGCGACAAGCTTACGCTGCCAACCCATTTCTACATGCCCTCTATTAACGTCCTGCTGATCTTCATCACGAACCAGACTAAGCGCGGACGTTTTCAAACTCCAGCGCCCTCCAATCACAGGAACACTTCCAGGCTCTCCTAAAAAGCTAGCTTCTAGTTCCGGCAAAATATTAGGCTGATCTTCATCATTGCTGCCATCAACACGCACATCCTTAAATGCCAGTAGACGCCCCGCAGCGTAATTACGCCCGGAAAAGCGTTCGACATAGATCTCGTTTTCCAGCACGTCTTCATCATCAAAATCATACTGACGAAGGTATTGTTCGTCAGACGCTAGGTAAATATTAGCACCACTGCGCCATTTATTATTGATGTCCCATAAAGCCTCGGCTTTAAAGTGGCCACGCCATTCTTCATTACGATTAACAGACACACCAGCTTCATTATCGGTGCGTTCGGAATATGTCATACTTCCTTCAGCTTTTAGAGCAGCACTCTCCCAACGTTGCCGCCACTGGGCTTTTGCCAAAGGCGCCCCATCACTCATAGCCACCAAACCAAGGGTAAGATCTTTTTCTGGCGCTATGTCCCAATAATATCGCCCCTCAACAAAGGCACCTAAATCACTATTAAAGCCAGCGCTTGGGGTTAGGAACCCGCTCTTTCTTTTCACCGAGCCATCAGGATGAGAGAAATACGGCAAATAAACAACAGGAACACCTTTTATTTCAAAACGTGCATTACGGTAACTTATTGTTTTTGCTTCCTTATCATGCTCTACCTCGGAGGCTCGAATCTGCCATACGGGTTCTGCATCAGGATTAACCTCACATACCTCACAAGGCGTATAGTGAGCATCTTTCATAACTGTCTTGTTGCCTGCAACGCGCCGACCATTAGATGCGGTAAAGCGTGATCCATCGGCTAAAAGGCTTTTCATCCCTTCAACGAATCCGTTTTTAAGGGCGTTGTTAAACTCAAAACGCTCAGCATAGTGATGATCACCACTCAAATCGATAAACTCGACATGCCCCGTTGCAATCACAGTATCTTCTTGCAAATTGTATACAATTTTATCGGCTTTAACCGTTTTACCGGCCTGTTTTAATACAACATCACCTGTGGCTGTCACGCTTTGGCCGTCTTGATTATGCACCAAGCTATCGGCTTGCAAATCCACCGGAGAACCAGTCCCCCGCCCAATTGTGGACGCATAAGCATGATTTGCATTAGATGAAAAAGACGTTGAGGCACATAAGCCACAAAGAGCTATCGCGGTAAGAAAAAGAGGAGTGGATTTGGACATTAAGATTACTTTATTACTGAACAGTCTGTTTACTCATAATAAATCACGAGAAAAACTTAAATTTTGTGAAGGACACAACGTTTAGATAAGTTTTGGCCGAAATGGTTAGAAAGTCAATAGATAGCGCTATAAACAGCAACAAAATATTCACAGATTAATTATATGCTTTTACATTCCGTTAGTGATTAAAGAAGGCTGGTGTCTCGTTACCAAAACCCACGACCGATGACGCATCAAGTTCTTTTTTAGAGCAATTATCTGAAGAACACCGGCCAGGCTTTTGACTTTGCTTTCTTTTCGGAATTCTCTCAGAGTTTTTTGCACTTACGCTACGTGGCTTAGGGCTACTTTTCTCGCTAGACAATTCTGTGTAGGAAATAGACTGACCTGTGCGTTGCTCCATTGCTGCTAAATACTTATCATCGTATTTCGTTATAAGCATCCAAGCTCTACCCTTAAGCCCTGCACGCCCGGTTCTACCGATACGGTGAACATAGTCATCAGGATTAAATGGCACATCATAGTTAAAAACATGAGAGACGTTATCAACATCAATTCCACGAGCAGCTACATCAGAGCAAACAAGCAGGGTAATA
>Ga0070729_10003659_pt1 | contig 17470 bp, 14 predicted proteins | sample tdDd472_FD_66725 | JGI IMG/M metagenome (GOLD analysis project Ga0070729, IMG submission 66725) | Marine sediment microbial communities from the Atlantic coast under amendment with organic carbon and nitrate - tdDd47.2 | ecosystem: Environmental > Aquatic > Marine > Coastal > Sediment | place... | reverse complement strand
TCCCGGGCGTCCCCATTGCCGCACTGACCGCCACCGCCGACGCGGCGACGCAACAAGACATTGCGGGCAAGCTGTTCGGCGGTCAGGGACGCACGTTCGTGTCCGGCTTCGACCGCCCCAATATCCAGTTGAACGTCACGGTGCGTACGGACGCCAAGCGCCAGCTTCTCGACATCGTCAAGAACCACGAAGGCGACAGCGGTATTGTTTATTGCCTATCGCGCGCCAAGACCGAAAAGATGGCGACACTCCTCAACGAAAACGGCATCCGCGCGCTGCCCTACCACGCGGGCATGAGCGCCGAGGATCGCTCTCAGCATCAAAGAATTTTCATGATGGAACCGGGCGTCGTCATCGTCGCCACCATCGCGTTTGGCATGGGCATCGACAAGCCCGACGTGCGCTTCGTCTGCCACACCGACATGCCCGGCAACGTCGAAGCGTACTACCAAGAAATCGGCCGCGCGGGGCGCGACGGAAAACCCGCCGTGGCGCACATGCTCTACGGTCTGGACGATCTGCGCATGCGCCGCATGTTCATCGAGCAAGAAGACGGCGACGCGGATCACAAGCGGCGCGAGCACAAACGCCTTGATGCCCTGATCGCGTACTGCGAAGCACCAAGCTGCCGCCGCGCCGCACTGCTGGAATACTTCGCCGACGCGTGTGAGCCTTGCGGCAATTGCGATATGTGCCTCACCCCGCCGGACATGGTCGAAGGCACCGACGTCGCCAAGACGCTGTTGTCGGCGTGCCAAGACAGCGGACAAATGTTCGGCCAGGCGCATCTGATCGACATCGTGCGCGGCGCGGATACCGAAAAGATCCGCACCGCCAACCACGACCAGCTTTCATCCTATGGGAAAGGTGATGAACTGAGCAAGGAAGCCTGGCGCTCCATCGTGCGCCAACTGGTCGCGGGCGGTTTCCTGCGCTTGGACGTGACCGGTCATGGCGGACTGAGCCTGTCGCCCAAGGGCCATGCCTTGATGAACGGCGATGAGAGCTTCCGCTATCGCAAGGACTTGGTGCAACGCCCCACAAAGCCAAAATCCAAAGCGCGCGCGGCAAAGCCACAGGCGGATTTGAACGATGCCGACATGGATTTGCTGATACGCTTAAAGACATTGCGCACACAACTGGCCCAGGAACGCGAAGTGCCCGCCTACATGGTCTTTTCCGATCGCACCTTGGAAGACATGGCGCAATCGCGCCCCGCCAACACCGTGCAGTTTTCCGCCGTACACGGCGTCGGCGCGGCGAAGCTCAAAGACTTCGCCGACGATTTTCTCGCCGTCATCGACGGCGCTAGCTAAAGGGCTTCTTCACGTAAGATGTTGGTGCCGTTCTCGTCGATCACCTGCAGGACTTCATAGCGCCACGCACCGCGTTCCTTAATCATGTGAATGTAGACAGAAGCCGTCCCGCGCGGACCGGATATGTCAAACGACAGCTCCGCCCAACCATTGGAATTTCTCAACTGGATGTCGCCCGATGTCCACCACGACGCTTCGATCGGATGGCCGAGGTGCAATTCCACCGCGGGGTGACCGCGCAAACGCTCCATGGTCATTTCAAAGGGTGTGCTGGAGTGAAATGCCGTCATAATGATCGCGAAGATGACGGCAAAAAACAGCGGGATGCCGACAAACGCACCGACGCCGACCCGCGCCCAGATGCGTTGTGTGCGTTGAAAGTGTTCGATATCGCGCCATTCGTTATTGGCCCAGGCCCAGGCATTGCCCTTCGCCCCCAACACGAACGGCATCACCAGATTGACGCCCGGCACGAACATCAACAGCGCAATCCAGGTGTTGTGCGCCAGCCCCCAAACCCAATTGAGAAAAAACGCGCCCCAGTTCCAGCCCTGCAATTCGGGTGGCAAGGCATGTGGACGCATGACGGGGGAACGCTCCATGGGGTAGTTCTCGACCATGGTCAGCCTTCCGGCTCACGCCCACCGCCTCCCTTGCGCCGGATCGGGCGCATGATGTCTTCGCCCAGGCGGCGCTTGATGACCTCCAGGTTGGCGTCGCCACCGGGCAGGTCTTCTGGCACATACTCTTCGGCCACATCTTCCGTCGTCGGTTGTGCGGGCGCGGTTGGTTTGGAGATTTTTTTGGCACCAAAACCCTTGGGCGTTTCATCCGGGGCCGGTCCCTTGGGCTGCGGGCGTGGCGTGGGTTCCGCATCACGATCGTCTTCTGGTTCATCGCCGCCGCCATAGGTTTCTTCGATGTAATCGTTGATCGGATCGATGGGATCAAGACCGTAGGCATTGGTGCCGACGTCGCCGCGGAAAAACGCGATCTTGATCGCCAACCAAATATTGTAAAATGGGATAAAGAAGCCCAAGACCCACCATCCCGGGCTGCCCAGGTCGTGCAGGCGTTTGATCATCAACGCCAAGCTGACCCAGATGTTGAAGACAATGAGCGGCAGCAAAACCACGGCAAGGCCGATGCCGCCGATCACGGCCCCCACGCTGTTGCCCATCATCATGCCCACAAGCGTACCGAATATCTGTATTGCCGAGCCGAGCAACCACAGCGGCACCACCCCCTTCAGCCAGTAGGCCTTACGATTCAGGCGGCCGGAAAACGAAAACCACACCTCTTTGAGCGGCTGATTCCAGCCTTTCATGTTGCGCCGGGCAATGAGCAAGGCCACGCCGAAGATCAAAAGGAAAACCAGGTTTACGCCGAGATTGACGAGCGCCCCCACCGTTTCCATCTGCGCCAGCATTTGTGGGGACAGTTCACCTTGTTGGGCGAAGGCACCCACCGGCAGTGTGCCGAGCACGCCAAACATCAGTATCGCGACACGCCGTTTCACATTCAAAAAACGCGATGGTGGATTTTGCATTCTGCCCCCAAAACATCTCACCAAGTACAAAGAGCTCTTACCAACATGTATCATATTGCGGTCATTAAAAAAATTACGATGTGATCGGGCACACACAACAACACAAGCAAGTCTCATATCGAAGGTTAGTGACGGCACAAAGTGTTTGGCCAGACCAATCACTTCGCGCTCACATATGCGGTTTTTGAACCGCCTTTTTGAGCGTGCAGCGCACAATTCTATATGCATCAACCATGCAGATAGAAAGTCAGGGAAAATCGATTCTGCGTCCCCATATGCTCGAACACTGAGCCGAACACCATCGAAACGGGAAAACATGTCGCGAACTTCTCCAAAAAACCCCTCAATACGGTAAAAAATAGATAGAATTCATTTTTAAGGTTTCCCTTATATAACCATTTCTTTATATATGTTTGAATGAACGCTGTGCGGGGACACCCGGCCTCGCAGGCGCAGCAAATAGGTGCATTTTAAGGTGCGCTGCAAAAGAAAATGAACCCCCAATATCGGGATTTGGCTTTGCTAAGGGCTGCGCAAGTCGGCCCAGCGGAGACGTCGAAATGAATGAAGTGAAAAAGCCGTCCACACACGTGGACGACCCCCATGCCGCTGACGACAACGTCGATCTTTCGCCGACGTTGGGCGAGGACGTGAAATACACCACGTGCTATATGTGCGCGTGTCGCTGCGGCATCAAAGTTTATCTACACGGCGGCAAGGTGCGCTACATCCAGGGCAACCGCAATCACCCCGTCAATGGCGGCGTGCTATGCGGCAAAGGCTCTTCGGGCATCATGCAGCACTATTCCCCCGCGCGTTTGTCCAAACCGTTGAAGCGCGTCGGCGAACGCGGCACCAACCAGTTTGTCGAAATCGAATGGGACGAAGCCCTGCAAATCGCGCAAGAGCGCCTCTCCAACATCCGCGCCACCGATCCGAAGAAGCTGGCCTTCTTTACCGGTCGAGATCAATCCCAAGCCCTTACCGGTTGGTGGGCCAGTCAGTTCGGCACACCCAACTACGCCGCGCACGGTGGCTTCTGTTCGGTGAATATGGCGGCCGGGGGCCTATACACCATCGGCGGCGCGTTTTGGGAGTTTGCCGAACCCGACTGGCACCACTCCAAATACTTCATGATGTTCGGCGTCGCGGAAGACCACGATTCCAACCCGATTAAGAAAGGCTTGGGTCTTCTGAAGCAACGTGGCGCGAAATTCGTCGCCGTGAACCCGGTGCGCACCGGTTACGGCGCGATCGCCGACGAATGGGTCGGCATCCGCCCTGGCACCGACGGCTTATTCGTCATGTCCCTGGTCCACGAGTTGCTGAAATCCGGCAACGTAGACGTGGAATACCTGATCCGCTACACCAACTCGCCATGGTTGGTGATCCAGGATGAAGGCGCTGCGGATCACGGCTTGTTCGCGCGTGACGAAGACGGCAACCCACTGTGCTGGGATCAAGATGCCGAAGCTTTGGCCAACGCCAAATCCGGCAAGGTTGAACGCCCGGCCATGAAGGGCGAATACCCCCTGCCCGACGGTCGTAAGGCGGTGCCGAGCTTTGAGATTTTGGCACGCCGCTATCTCGACGCCCAATACGCCCCGGAACAGGTCGCCCACATCTGCGGCCTGGAAGTTGCCCAAATTAAGCGCCTCGCCGCCGAACTGGCACATGTGGCGTTCAAGGAAACCATCGAGATCGACCAGGAATGGACCGACTGGACCGGCCGAAAGCATGACAAGATGATCGGCCGTCCGGTGTCGTTCCACGCCATGCGCGGCATTTCCGCTCACTCCAACGGCTTTCACACCTGCCGCATGCTGCACGTCCTGCAAGTCCTGCTGGGCTCGGTCGAGGTTCCGGGCGGCTTCCGCGTCAAGGCCCCCTATCCCAAGCACATCCCCCCGGGCATCAAACCGACCGGTAAGCCGGATCAAGTCCAGCCGAACACACCACTTCCCGGCGCCCCCCTGGGTTTCCCGACGGGTCCGGAAGATCTGTTGCTGGAAGCCGACGGCTCACCGCGTCGTATCGACAAGGCCTACAGCTGGGAACACCCGATTTCCAGCCACGGCATGATGCACATGGTGATCCACAACGCATGGAAAGGCGATCCGTACAAGATCGACACCTTGATGATGTTCATGGCGAACATGAGCTGGAACAGCTCCATGAACACCGCCGGCACCATTGAGATGCTGACCGACAAGGATGAAAACGGCGACTACAAGATCCCCTACATCATTTATTCGGATGCCTACTTCTCCGAAATGGTGCCGTATGCGGACTTGGTGCTGCCGGACACCACGTATCTGGAACGCCACGACTGTATTTCACTTTTGGATCGTCCGATTTCCAACGCCGACGCGTGCGCCGACGCCATTCGCTATCCGGTGGTCGAACCGGACCGCGACGTGCGCGGCTTCCAGAGCGTGCTGATCGATTTGGGATCGCGCATCGGCCTACCGGGTCTGACCAATGACGACGGCACGGCGAAGTATCCGGGCGGCCTCGCTGATTACATGGTCAACCACGAACGCGCCCCGGGCATCGGCATGCTGGGCGGTTGGCGCGGCGAACAGGGCGACAAGCCTTTGAAGGGTGAAGTAAACCCCAAGCAGCTCGACAAATACATCGAAAACCAGAGCTTCTGGCAGCATGAATTCGCCCCCGATCAGCGCTATTTCAAGATGGCCAACAAGCACTATCTGGATTGGTCCGCCGATATGGGCCTTCTGCCCAATGGCGATCCGATCATATTCCAGCTCTATTCGGAGGTGTTCCAGAAATTCCGCTTGGCCGCAGAAGGCCACGGCGACGTCACGCCGCCGAAAGCCGACGCAGAGCGCATCCTCAAGTACTTCGACCCGCTCCCCATCTGGTACCAACCGTTCGAAGAAAGCATGGTCGACACCAAGGAGTTCAATCTGCACGCCCTGACCCAGCGTCCGATGCACATGTACCACTCCTGGGGGTCGCAAAACGCTTGGCTGCGTCAAATCACCGGCAAGAATCGCCTGTTCGTCCACGAAGACGTGGCGAACAAGATCGGCGCCGGTGACGACGACTGGGTGTGGGTGTCGTCGCACCACGGGCGCATCCGCTGCCAAATCCAGATCGTCGACGGCGTCAATCCGAACACGGTCTGGACCTGGAACGCCATCGGAAAGCGCCGCGGCTCCTGGAACTTGGACAAGGACGCCATCGAAGCGAAGGAAGGCTTCTTGCTCAACCACCTGATTTCGGAATTGCTGCCGGTTCAAGACGACGGCTATCGCTATTCGAACTCCGACCCGATCACCGGTCAGGCCGCATGGTTCGATCTGCGGGTGAAGATCGAAAAGGCCGAGCCGAGCCAAGGTGGCGAAACCTGGCCACAGTTCCCGATCATCGAAAAATTCGAACAGCTTCCCGACACGCCGAAAATTTCACGCTACGGCGATGAGTTTCGCAAGAAGCGGGAGGGCAAATAATCCATGACCTCTCTTCCCTCTCATACCAATAAGAAGCTGGGCCTGGTCATCGACCTGGACACCTGCGTGGGGTGCCATGCGTGCGCGACCAACTGTAAAGAATGGAACACCGGCGGTCATTCCGCGCCGCTGCCCGACTACGCCCCGTACGGCGCACGACCCAGCGGCGTGTGGTTCAACCGTGTGCATTCGTTCGAGGTCAAGCGCGGCGACCGTCCGAACCTGACCATCAACTTCCCGCGTTCGTGCCTGCACTGCGAAAATGCAGCGTGCGTCACCGTGTGCCCGACAGGTGCGTCGTACAAGCGCGCCGAAGACGGCATCGTCCTGGTCAACACCGACAAGTGCATTGGCTGCAAACTGTGTAGTTGGGCGTGCCCCTACGGCGCGCGCGAATTCGACGAAGACGAAGGCGTAATGAAGAAGTGCACCTTGTGCATCGACCGCATCTACAACGAAAACCTAGAGCCGGAAGATCGCCAGCCCGCCTGCGTTCTGACATGTCCGGCCGGGGCGCGCCACTTCGGCGACTTGAACGATCCGGAATCCAAAGTTTCGCAACTGACTGCGGCCCGTCATGGCCGCGACCTCATGCCGGAGCTGGGTTACAAGCCCACCAATAAGTACTTGCCGCCGCGTGCGCGCAAAGTCGACAGCGCCGACATCGGTGCGCCGGAAGAGCTGGTGGCTATCGAAGCCGACGGCTTCCTCGGCTGGCTCGACAAAGTGCTTTCGAAATAGGGGGGGACGAAAGACATGCATCCCGCTTTTTCCGTTATTTTCTTCACCACCTGTTCCGGCGCGGGCTACGGCCTGTTGGCAATGATGGGTATCCTGGGCGCAGCCGGTATGTTGCCGGCAGATCGTTGGATGGGACTGGCCGGGTTGTTCTTCGCCTTGGCGTTGGTCACCGTCGGCTTGCTGTCCTCGACCGTCCACCTTGGCCGCCCGGAACGCGCCTGGCGCGCCATGACGCAGTGGAAATCGAGCTGGCTGGCGCGCGAAGGCGTGATGGCCGTGCTGACGTACGTCCCCGCCGTCCTACTGGGCGTGGGCTGGGTTTGGTTCGAGGACACCACCGGCCCGTGGGCCATCGCGGGCGTGGTCTCCGCCATCCTGGCATGGCTGACCGTGATCTGCACTGCGATGATCTACAAATCGCTGCGCACCATCCACCAATGGCACAACGACTGGACCGTACCGTCCTATCTGTTGCTCTCGGTGATGAGTGGCGCCGTGTTGGTCAGCGTCCTGACCCACCTGTTTGGCGTCATCGATCCTTACATCCAGGGCATGACTGTGGTCACCTTGGCGCTGGGTTGGGGTCTCAAGACCTTGTATTGGAGCTTCAACAAACGCTCCAAGGGACTGCCCACGGTAAATTCCGCCATCGGCATCGACGCTGCAGGCGATGTCAGCGTGTTGGAACTGCCGCACACCTCTGAAAATTACCTAATGAAGGAAATGGGCTACCGCGTCGCGCAAAAGCACGCCGATAAACTGCGCACCCTATCGCATTTGCTCGGCTTTGCCCTGCCGTTGGTGTTTTCGGCACTTGCCATGTTCGTTTCGGGCTATATCGCCCTCGCCGCCGTCGTCGTGGCGTGGGGGCTGTGCTCACTCGGTATCATCCTGGAACGCTGGTTGTTCTTCGCGGAAGCCAAGCACACCGTCAACCTCTATTACGGTGCCAGCAGCGTCTAAGTTGTCACGCATTCCATCAAAAAGGCCGCCGATTTGATCCGGCGGCCTTTTTTCATGATTGGACTATGACTACGGAAGTAGCCCGACTTCCTTGAAATAGCGCAGCGCGCCAGGATGCATTGGCGCGGTCAAGGCATGGTGCACCATATCTTCCTTTTTCAAGCGCGCAAATGCGGGGTGGAGCAATCGAAAATCATCGAAATTTTCGAACACCGCCTTGACCATTTCGTAAACCACGTCATCGGACAACAATGCCGACGTGACGAATGTCGCACCGACGCCAAAGGTGCGTACATCCCGGTTGGTGCCGCGATACATGCGCGCCGGAATGGTCGAGGCTTGATAGTAAGGCGTGTCGGAAATCAGCTTTGTGATCTCCGGCCCCTTGACGTCCAGCAACACCGTGTCACACGTGATCGTGGCCTCTTTGATGGATGCATTGGGATGACCGACGGTGAAGACCATCGCATCGATCTTGTTGTCGCACAGCGCCTTGGACTGTTCCGCGGACGTCAATTCGGACGCTTCGGCGAAATCGTCGATGCTCCAACCCAAAGCCTCCATAACCGCCTCCATCGTGCCCCGTTGGCCGGAGCCGGGATTGCCGATGTTAACGCGTTTACCTTTCAGATCGGCAAAGACATTAATCCCGGCATCGGCCCGCGCCACCACCGTGAAGGGTTCAGGGTGGAGGGCAAAAACGGAACGTAGGTTTTTAAACGGCCCCTTGTCCTCGAACGGCGATATTCCGTTGACTGCGGCGTATTGCGTATCCGATTGGACCACGCCGAAGTCCAATTCCTGCATGCGGATGCCGTTGATGTTGCTGGCCGAGCCTGCGGTGCTTTCCACGGAACAACGAATGCCGTGCGTGCGCCGACCTTTGTTGACGAGGCGGCATATGGCTCCACCCGCCGGGTAATACACGCCGGTGACGCCCCCCGTCCCGACCGAAACGTAGCGTACGGATTTTTTCGACTGCGCCTGACCGGGCGTCGTCGTGACAATCAAGCCCGCGCCCATCACCAATATGGTCGATGTCACGAACCTTAAAAGAAATGCACGACTTATAAAAAACATTCCGCCCTCTTAATCGATTAGGTGTCTGAAAAAAGGCGCCGAGCCCCCAATAAGAATCCACATAAACACAGGATCGAAAAACAGGCCGATATCACCGCCGTGGACGCGACGATTTTTCCAGCCAGTATGCTTCGAAACCGTTGAGCTGTTCTTCGCTGTCTTCCAGGGCCGCCAATGCGGTTGTACCGCCATGGGCAATCATCAACATCACCAGAGCTTCCGCGACGCCCATAGCCGGTACGATGGAATGGAACAACGACGGGCTTTCATTGCTGACAACCAGCGACACCGTATTTTTGCCCCGTGCGATCGGCGAAACGTTGCTGTCCGTGATCGCGACAATGCGCGCACCATGAGCTTGGGCGTAATCGACCGCTTTCACGGAGTTGCGGGCATAGGGTGAAAAGCTGGAGGCCAGAACCACGTCCCCTTTACCGATCCCGCGCAATTGATCTGCAAAGGTACCACCATGCCCACCGACCAAGAAAACCTTATTGGTGAACATACGGCACGCATAATGGAAATAAAACGCCACCGGATAGAGTGAGCGCCCGCCCACGACGAAAATGTTACGCCCCTGGCACAGGACATCCACGGCCTCTTCGATGGTATGCGACGTTTGCTCATCGAGAAGCGCCTTGAAAGCGCTCCGCTCGGTCTCGAACATCTCGCGGATCAGTTCTTGCACGTTGCTTTGGCTGCTGCGCGCTTGCAAATCGCGCGCACTACCGACATAGCTGATTTTGGGACGCGAACGGAGCCGCTCTTGAAACGGCTCTTGAAACTGCGCATGACCGTCAAAGCCCAATTCCCGGGCGAAGCGCACCATGGTCGAAGGATGCACATCGGCGTGGGCGGCAAGCTGGCGCATGGAATAGAGCGCCACATCGTCGGGATTGTCGATCACATAGCGGGCCGCCTGCTTCAGCTGCGGACTGAGGCTGGGAAACGAGGCCTCGATACGGGCGATGACGTCATCGTAATTCATAAGTTGGCCGTGGCCTGTACATGCGGTTGCGAAGGTTCCCTCCACCGACCAAGAGATCCAGGAAAACAGAGGGAACTGTGCGTTTAAGGGCTTCGATGATAAGCCCCTGCCTCTGTGTTTTGCAACAAATGAAACACTGGGTGTTTCATCGCCCCCTAAGAAAAAGCCCTTCGCCCCCTGAAACGGGACCGAAGGGCCAATTCATTAATGCCATCGGCGTTTACGTAAACGCCGATGTGAGTTTAAGCATCTGTTTGCGCAACGTCTTGCATTTCCGACAATACAGCCGAATTGTAAGCGATGGCATAATCCAACAATTGATACATGGTTTTCCACGCCGTCGAAGGATCACGACTTTTGATGGCATCCAATACGGCCTTGTGGACCGGCAAGGCTTCCAACTTAATCGTCGGCGTCGCCATGCGGAAGCTGGTGCGCAACGCCGTCTCGATCATAGCACCCAGCGGGGCCAAAAGCTCATTCCCGCTGGCCAGTAAGATCAATTGGTGGAAGCGCAAATCCGGCTCTTCAGACGCCTCGACATTGTCACCGGCATCTTCCATGTCGAAATATGCCCGTTCGATTTGGGCGATTTGCGCTTCGGTCGCGCGTTCGGCGGCCAAAGACGCCGCCAACGGTTCGATGGCACGGCGAAACTCGACCAAATCGTGAATGAACTGCTGTGGTATATCGGCACCCATGCGCCAGGCCAAAACATCCGGATCCAGCATGTTCCATTCAGTGCGCGGACGCACACGCGTGCCCGTGCGGGTTCGACTGGCCAGCAGTCCCTTGGCTGTGAGAACCTTAATACCCTCACGCAGAGCCGTACGGCTGACCTCGAAAGATGCCCCAAGTTCCGTTTCATTGGGCAAGACAGCCCCTTCGTGGATATCCCCTGTCACGATCCGGCGCCCCAGCTCGTGTACAACTTGACCATGTAGGCTGCGGTTAGAGTAGGTCCTTTGGCCTAAATTAAACGCATATGCGCCTTTCCATTCATTGTTCACTACCTTAATTCCCTTGTTCGTCGGGCCTGACTTTTATTTTTGTGAAGCCCCCTGAGTTTGATGATGCATTTGCTTCAAAAGCTCCTACCCTGGGATCAATTTATTACAAACATTTGTTTATGACCATCCCATAATAATACTATAAGGAGACAGGCCTAAACTTATAAATTGAATAATTAAAATACGGCACATGCATAGCACATGCATACACGTGTCTTGTTGGACTCGGAACAGCAGTCAGCCCGCGGATTTCGTCCTGACAGTCGCATTCACCTTCTATCGGCCTCACCCAAAGGCAAAAAACGCGATCAGTCCTTGATTTCCAGGCCACTTTGCTTGATACCAAGCGACAAAGAATTCCACCCTCAATCCATGGATTTGATCATGTCGAACAAGGCCCAGGGCAAGCCCAAGAAGACCGCCATCCGCGTCACCCGTGAAGCCGATTTCCCGAAGTGGTATCAGGAAGTCATCAAGGAAGCCGACATGGCGGAAAACTCCGGCGTACGCGGCTGCATGGTCATCAAGCCGTGGGGCTTCGGCATATGGGAAAATCTGCAGCGCCGCCTGGACCAACGCATTCGCGAAACGGGGCACCAGAACTGCTATTTCCCGCTGTTCATTCCGCTGGAGCTGATTGAAAAGGAAGCCGCCCACGTCGAAGGTTTCGCCAAGGAAATGGCCGTAGTCACCCACCACCGCCTAGTCGCCAAGGACGGCAAACTGGTTCCCGACGGTGAACTGGAAAGTCCGTTGGTGGTGCGCCCCACGTCAGAAACCATGATCGGCGAAAGCTTTGCCAAATGGGTGCGCAGCTACCGCGACCTGCCGGTCATGATAAACCAGTGGGCCAACGTGGTGCGCTGGGAAATGCGCCCGCGCCTGTTCCTGCGCACGTCGGAATTCCTCTGGCAGGAAGGTCACACGGCTCACGCTACAGAAACCGAAGCCCGCGAAGAGACCGCGACCATGCTGGAAGAATACCGCGCACTGGCCGAAGATTGGCTGGCGGTGCCGGTGATCCCTGGCGAGAAATCGGAAAGCGAGCGTTTCCCCGGCGCGGTGGAAACCCATACGATCGAGGCCATGATGCAAGACGGCAAGGCACTGCAAGCTGGCACGTCGCATTATCTCGGCCAAAACTTCGCACACGCCGCCGACATTAAGTTCCAAGACAAGGACGGCGGCGAAAGCTTCTGCCACACCACGTCCTGGGGCGTATCCACGCGCATGATCGGCGCGGTGATCATGACCCACGGCGACGACGATGGCCTGCGTGTGCCTCCAGCCATTGCACCACATCAGATCATCATCCTGCCCATCGCACGCGACGACAAAGCTGCCGCACGTGTGCTACCCGCCGCCGACGAACTGGCCGCGAAGCTCAACAACAATGTGGCGTTTGGCAATGTCGTGCGCGCCTACGTCGACAAGCGTGAAGTCAATGCCGGTGAAAAACGCTGGAGCTGGATCAAAAAAGGCGCGCCGATCATCGTCGAGTTGGGCCCGCGCGATCTTGACCAAGGCACCGTCATGGTCACCAAGCGCACCGACATCTACGGCAAGGAAAGCCAAGAGACGGACGCATTTGTTGCGAACGTCGTCGAACAGTTGGAAAGTATCCAGAAAACCTTGTTCGAGGAAGCCAAGGCCTACCGCGACGCCCGCATCCGCACGGACATCACAAATTTCAATGACTTCAAAGCCTACTTCGCCACCGACGACCTGACCTCATCGGGCTTCGTGCGCGCCTACTGGGGCGAAAGCCCCGAAAGCGAAGAGCTGCTCAAGGAAATTGCCGTCACGGTCCGCTGCCTGCCCTACGACCAACCGGCAGAACCCGGCACCTGCGTCATCACCGGCAACCCGGCGACCAAGGTGGCGATCTTCGCGAAATCGTACTGATTTTCATCTTATTATAATACCCAAGTAAAACGCCCGGATTCACTCCAAATCCGGGCGTTTTGCTGTGGAAAAACCACCCCTGGAAGTAAGTGGTTATTGTGTGTATGGTGTTTTTGTGCTCACTCCCATTCAAGGGAGTTCTAAGCCTTGTTGGCCCACGACAGGTAAGAAAATATGACAAAAACTTTATCTTCTCACGACCAAATCATCTCCCACATCTGGGACGTTCAAGCCCTCCTCAGCAAAGGCCATTCGGTCGAGGATGCATGCGAGAAACTCGAGATCCAACCACAGAACTATCAGCGCTGGCACCGCGAATTCGGGGTTCAAAAACCGGAACACGTGAAGTGTCAGGAGGAACTGATCGCCGCCGATAAAAAGAACGACGCCTATACGCTGCTGCAGATCTACCCCCGATATCGCACCTACAAAGAGAACGGCAAGATCAACGCCAACGTCGGTTTCGTGTTGGACCGCAAGTTCGCAATTCTCGACAAAGTGCATCTGTACTGCAAAAGCGTCGATACCCGTGCCCACACCCACCGCGGCGCGCAAGCCTGGGAAGTCGGCCCGGCAGATTCCGCCAACTTCGTCGATCAAATCCACACCATCATCCAAAAGGAATTCGAGTTCATGCTGCAATTCCTGTTGATGTCGGCGCAAAAGAAAAACAAACCGGTACCCAGCAACCTGATGTCGAACATCTCCATCGACGTCAAAGGCGAAGCGGGCAAAAGCCTAGCGACCGACCTGTTCACCGTCTTCACAGGCCGCGATTTGACGCCGAAGCAAAAGAACAAGCTCAAGGAAGACTGGACACTGTTGGGCGCTTATATCGGGGACATCGCGCAAACGGTCAAAGGCCTTTAAACCAAAGCCGCTACGACCGATTACGACAGAATACTCAAGACGATTACTCGCCGTGAATGATGATCTGGCCCTTCATGCCGCCTTCGTCATGCATCCCTGAAACGGCACCATGCATGCCCTGGGCTTCATCGTGTATGTCTTCGCCGTCTTTAACCATGCCCTTAGCCATGCCGTTCCCACCAGCGCAAAGCTCACCGCGAGCGCCGTCGAGAGTAAGATTTTTCTCATAACCATTGACTTACCCCCCCTGTTCCCAATTCCTGTCAAATGGGGATAAGGGCCAGGATTTCCGGGACAAAAGTCAATACGCTCACAAACAGGCGGTCACCAGTATAAATAGATTGCGGATTTCAAGTGCACTCTTTAGGTCCCATTCTTTACTCTGTTTTCATAAGCCATTGTAGGGTACTCTTGCGGCGGCAACATCGAATCACCATTGAGGAAGCCATGCGTTTCAACACTCACGTTACCGCTCTTTTGGTTACCGCCGCTCTGTGCACCGGTTTCAACGCCTCCGCGCAGGATGCAGGTTCCGCATCCGCTAATCGCACCGGCCCCTATGTGGGCCTCGGTCTCGGGTTGGTCGACACCCCCAGCACGGATGTTACGGACACGACCAAGCGTAAAGTCAAATTCGACAACGGCAAAATGGGCGCGCTGTTCGGCGGCTATGCGTATGGCAATGGCTGGCGTTTGGAAGGCGAGTTGTCGCGACGCGATGCAGACGTCAAATCCATCGACGGAACAACGGGCAGTGGCGACTTGAAAACCACCAGCCTTATGGCCAACGTGCTGTACGATTTCGACATCAACGCACCCGTCACCCCCTACTTAGGGTTCGGTGCGGGTTTGAGCCGCGTCAAATTCGACAACGCATCACCGTTCGGCGCGTCGTCGATCAACGACACCGACAATGCGCTGGCCTTGCAAGGCATCGCGGGGGCGTCGTACGCGATGAACGAAAATCTCGACCTGTTCGCAGATTACCGTTACTTCACCGCACGCAACGTGAGCATGCGCACGGCAGCGGGAACCTCGGCTTCGTTCGACACCCGCAATCACGCCATCATGGTCGGCTTGCGCTTTAACTTTGGCGCACCCAAGGCTCACCCCAAACCGACGCCAAAGGCTGAACCTGCCGCAATGGTGGAAACCAAGCCAATGCCTGCCCCGGCCCCTGCGCCCGACTTCCCACGCAACTACATCGTGTTCTTCGATTGGGACCGCGCCGATATCACGCCGGAAGCCGCCAACATCATTCAGGCCGCGGCAAACAACGCCAACGCAATGAACGTCGTGCGGTTGGAGCTCACCGGTCACGCCGACCGTTCCGGCAGCGACCGCTACAATCTGAAGCTTTCACAACGCCGTGGCGATGCGGTCAGGGCGGCGTTCTCCAAGCTCGGCTTCAAGCCCGGTGAAATCAGTGTCGTCGCCAAGGGCGAAACCGACCCGTTGGTGCCGACCGACGACGGCGTGCGCGAACCGCAAAACCGCCGCGTGGAAATCATCTTGCCCTAAGGCAAACGCATCCGGAAACGATCAACGGGGCCTCCGCTGGGGGCCCCGTTCGTTTTTGGAAAAATCGTTTAAGCGATTAATTGGTGCTGGAAAGCGTCACATCGTTGGAAGCTTGTTTTTCGACGACTTCGACGCAGGTGCGAATGCCGTGATCGCCTGCCGCCGGGTTGGTGTGCGCGATGCGCGTCAACTGGTCCGGCGCCGCCGCAAGTACCTTGGCGAAGCGCATTTTCGACTGCGCACAAAATGCACTGGTCGGCTGTGTGACGCTACGCTGGGATGCCTGATTCGCCAAACGCGTGACCATGCGATTGAGCTTCACCGTCGCTTTTTCGCCGTAAGCCTGATGAAAAAACGCCTTGAGATTGGCGCTGTGCTTCTTGATTTGCGGTTTAAAGGCCGTAACGAAGGCGTTGTAGTCGCTGCGTTGCCCACAGGTCAGGGCGGCAACCATCAATTCACTTTGCAGAACACGCATTTCCAGGCCGACGCGTGCGCTGTTATCGGCGCAAAGCCCGGCCGCAAGCCCCACCTGCGGCGACAGCGTTGCCGCGACAAAAGTCAACCCGGCAAACGCGTTAAACGCTCTGGAAACAGATTTGTGCAAAATCACAACTCCCCACGACTCCCTCGTTGCGCCGCATGATAGCCAAAAAATTGCCATAAATCCATTAACAAAAGCATCAGCAAAGTTCAGCCCTTACGCAGGCGACACACGAAGAACCCTTCCAGGAATTCCGACGGCAGCACCCGCACGGCGTCTTTCAGCGCCGGATCGAAGGGCTGCCCGCCCCAGGATTTAAGCCCCGGCTTGCGTCCGGGGATGTCGAGGTCGATGGGCTCGATCTGGGCATCGTCGTTGTGTTTGAGGTGGCGCGAGACGGGGCCTTCGTTTTCTTCGGGGCCGAAGGTGCAGGTCGAATAGACCAGCACGCCACCGGGTTTGAGCAGTTTCCATGCGCTGGTGAGCATCTTTTGTTGCAGATAGCTCATCTTGATAACGCGTTCTTCCGTCCAAAACCGCAGTGCGCCGGGGTGGCTCAGATCCAACATGCCCTCGCCCGAGCATTGTGCATCGAGCAAGATGCGGTCGAACTGCCCCCCACCCAGTTCCTCAACATGACGATCGATGAACTGGCCTTCGAAGTTGGTGATGGTCGCATTGGCGACGTGAAACGTGGTGAGCACCTCTTCGAGTTTTTTGAGGCGCGGTTTCATGGCATCGTTGGCGATCAAGGTCGCCCCGCCGCCGGCCAAGGCCTGAATGTGCGACGTCTTGCCGCCGGGCGCGGCGCAAACGTCCAAGATACGCTCACCCGCTTGCGGCTGCATCGCCAGCGCGGGAATCAGGCTGGACGCATTTTGGATGTATACGTGGCCACCCTGGAACAATTCGCTTTCCGCCAATGTGCGCTTGTCGCTGAGCAGGTGATAGGCGTCGGGACACCAGGAAATAGGCGCCAACTCCGCCCCCATCGTGTCGAGCTTGGCTTTGATCTCATTGGTGCTGAGCGGCGACAATACATTGATACGGATGGAGCTTCTGAGCTGCGTCGAGGCGAGACGTTCCGCCACCGCTTCGCGCACGCCGAAGATTTTCGACAACCTCTGTAGGTACGTCTTGCGCAGATTTGGTTTTCCGCCGCCCCGGCCTTTTCCGCCTTTAGCCATCGTCTTCATCACGCTTCTTTTTGCGTTGCACGCCTTCGATCAGCACGGTGATTTCACCCTTAGGTTTGTCTTCGGCGAATTCCGCGGCCAGTTCGGGCAGCGTGCCGCGGTGGTAGCGTTCGAACATTTTGGTCAGTTCCAACGCGACCACGGCACGGCGCTCCCCCAAAACTTCGGCGGCGTCCGCCAGCAACGCGCCAATGCGGTGGGGGCTTTCGTACATAATCAACGTGTGTTCAGCATCTTTCTCAATCTCGAACATCTTTTTGCGTTTTCCGGCCTTGCGTGACGGAAAGCCCAAGAACGTGAAGCTCGACGTCGGCAGACCGGACGCCACCAACGCCATGGTCGCGGCGTTGGGACCGGGCAAAACCTCGACC
>Ga0070729_10003658_pt1 | contig 17478 bp, 11 predicted proteins | sample tdDd472_FD_66725 | JGI IMG/M metagenome (GOLD analysis project Ga0070729, IMG submission 66725) | Marine sediment microbial communities from the Atlantic coast under amendment with organic carbon and nitrate - tdDd47.2 | ecosystem: Environmental > Aquatic > Marine > Coastal > Sediment | place... | reverse complement strand
CGGTGCGCGATTTCGCCGACCGGGTGATGGGCAAGACCGTCGTCGACTGCCACGACCGGCCCGGCTTCATCGCCAATCGGGTCGGCGTCATGTGGCTGCTGGCGGGCGTCATAGAGGCTGTCGATGGCGGCCTGACGGTCGAGGAGGCCGACGCCGTCGGCGGCCGGCCGATGGGGATTCCGCCGACCGGGGTCTTCGGCCTGCTCGATCTGGTGGGGATCGACGTCATGCCCCTGGTGCTGGGCAGCCTGGAGGGCAACCTGGCCAAGGACGATCCCTTCTTCACGGTCTACCGGCCGCTCGCGGTGATCGACAAGCTGGTCGCCGCCGGCAATATCGGCCGCAAGTCCGGCGCCGGCTTCTACCGGCGGCGCAAGGAAGGCGGCAAGACGATCCGCGAGGCCCTGGACCTCGCGACCGGCGATTATCGCGCGTCCCAGCCGGCCCGCCTGGACAGCCTGGCGGCGGCGCGGGGCGGGCTGAAGGCCCTGGTCGCGCACGCCGACAAGGGCGGGCGCTATGCCCGGCGGGTGCTCATGCATACCCTGTCCTATGCCACCTATTGCGTGCCCGAGATCGCCGACGACATCCATGCCATCGATGAGGCGATGCGCCTCGGCTACAATTGGAAGCAAGGCCCGTTCGAGCTGATCGACGCGCTCGGCGCCGACTGGCTGATCGCCTGCCTGGAGGAAGAAGGGCTTCCGGTGCCGCCGCTTCTGGCGGCCGCGCGGGACAGCGGCTTCTACCGGGTCGAGGGCGGCCGCCGGCAATATCTGGGCACCGACGGCGCCTTCCACGACCTGCCCCGCGCCGCCGGGGTCGAGCTGCTGGCCGACCGCAAGCTGGCGGCCAAGCCGCTGGCGGGCAACGGCTCGGCCAGCTTGTGGGATGTGGGCGACGGGGTCGCCTGCCTGGAATTCCACACCAAGATGAATGCCCTCGACCCCGACATCCTCGCCCTGATCGAGGAGGCCCTCGCCATCGTCGGCAAGGGCTTCAAGGGGCTGGTGATCCATAACGAGGCCGACAATTTCTCCGCCGGCGCCAATCTGGGGCTGATCCTGGGGGCGGTGAACATCGCCGCCTATGGCGAGGTCGAGAAAATGATCGCCGCCGGGCAGCAGGCCTTCAAGGCGCTGAAATACGCGCCCTTCCCGGTGGTCGGCGCGCCGGCCGGCCTGGCGCTGGGCGGCGGCTGCGAGATCCTGCTCCATTGCGACGCGGTCCAGGCCCATGCCGAGACCTATATGGGGCTGGTCGAGGTCGGGGTCGGCGTCATTCCCGGCTGGGGCGGCTGTTCGGAATATCTGGCCCGCTGCATGGCCAATCCGCGCCGGCCCGGCGGCCCGATGCCGCCCGTCGTCCAGGTATTCGAGAATGTGAGCCAGGCCAAGGTCTCGACCTCGGCGGCCGAGGCCCAGGGCATGCTCTATCTGCGCCCGACCGACGGCATCAGCATGAACCGGGACCGGCTGCTGGCCGACGCCAAGGCGCGGGTCCTGGCGCTGGCCGCCGACTACGCGCCGCCGGAACCGCCCGTCTTTCGCCTGCCGGGGCCGACCGGCTATCACGCCCTGGCGCTGGCGGTGGCGGATTTCCGCAAGGCGGGCCGGGCCACCGACCATGACACGGTCGTCGCCAAGGCGCTGGCCCGGGTGCTGACCGGCGGCGAGACCGACATCACCCGCGAGGTGACCGAGGCCGCGCTTCTGGACCTGGAGCGCGAGACCTTCATGACGCTGCTGCGCAATCCGGCGACGCTGGCCCGGATCGAGCATATGCTGGAAACCGGCAAGCCCTTGCGCAACTGAGGCCCGCCGCCCGACCGGCGAAGGAGAGACCCGCCATGGCCGTCTATCAGGCGCCTTTGCGCGACATGCGCTTCATCCTGTACGAGCTGTTCGACGCCGAATCCCAGTGGGCGGACGCCGGCGACGGCGGCCTGACGCCGGATCTGGCCGACGCGGTGCTGGGCGAGGCGGCGAAGCTGTGCGAGGACGTGCTGTTTCCCCTCAACCGCTCGGGCGACGAGGAAGGCTGCGTGCTGGAAAACGGGGCGGTGCGCACGCCCGCCGGCTTCAAGGAGGCTTACGCCGCCTTCGCCGAGGGCGGCTGGACCGGCCTCGGCTGCGATCCGGCCCATGGCGGCCAGGGATTGCCGCAGCTCCTCAACATGATGGTCCTGGAGATGGTCTGCGCCGCGAACCTCTCCTTCGGCATGTATCCGGGGCTCAGCCGCGGCGCCTACGACGCCGTCTATCTGCATGGCGCCGACGATCTGAAGTCCCGCTATCTGCCGAAGCTCGCGGACGGGAGCTGGAGCGGCACCATGTGCCTGACCGAGCCCCAATGCGGCACCGATCTCGGCCTCGTCCGCACCCGCGCGGCGCCGACGGGGGATGGCGGCTTCGCCATCACCGGCGACAAGATCTTCATCTCCGCCGGCGAGCACGATCTGACCGAGAACATCCTGCATTTGGTGCTGGCGCGGATAGACGGCGCGCCCGGCGGGACCTCGGGGCTGAGCCTGTTCCTGGTGCCGAAATTCCTGCCCGACGCGGACGGCCGCCCCGGCGCGCGCAACGGCGTCACCTGCACCGCGCTGGAGCACAAGATGGGGATTGCCGCCTCGGCCACCTGCGCCCTGCGGTTCGAGGACGCGACCGGCTTCCTGGTCGGGCGCGAGAATAGCGGCATGCGAGCCATGTTCACGATGATGAACGCGGCCCGGCTGGGGGTCGGCATGCAGGGGCTCGGGATCATGGAGGCCGCCTATCAGGGCGCCGTCGCCTACGCCCGGGAGCGCGAGCAGGGCCGGGCGCTGTCCGGCCCCAAGGCGCCCGACCGGCCCGCCGATCCGATCCTCCACCATCCCGACCTGCGCCGCATGCTGCTGACCGGGCGCGCCTACGCGGAAGGCGCGCGGGCGCTGGCCGCCTGGATCGCGGCGGAGCTGGACGCCGCCCAGCGCGCGTCCGACCCGCAAAGGCGGGCGGCGGCGGCGGATTTCGTGGCCCTGATGACGCCGATCGCCAAGGCCCTGTTCACCGATCTCGGGTCCGAGGTCGCCAATCTGGGCGTCCAGGTCTATGGCGGGCACGGCTATATCCGCGAGCATGGGATGGAGCAGTATGTCCGCGACGCCCGCATCACCCAGATCTACGAGGGCACCAACGGGATCCAGGCGCTGGACCTGGTGGGGCGCAAGCTGCCGGTCGGCGCCGGACGCCTGCTGCGCGGCTTCTTCCATCCGGTGAACGCATTCATCGAGGCCCATGGCGCGGACCCGGCGCTGGCGCCTTTCGTCAAGCCGCTGGCCAAGTCCTTCCAGGCGCTCCAGGGCGCGACCGCCTTCCTCGCCCAGAAGGGCCTTGCAAACCCGGACGAAGCGGCCGCGGCGGCCAGCGAGTATCTGCGCCTGTTCGGCCTGGTCGCCTTGGCCTTCATGTGGGCGCGGATGGCGCGGGCGGCGGCCCCCAAGGCGGCCGAGGGCGGCGCGGATGGCGCCTTCTATCGCGCCAAGCTGGGCACGGCCCGCTTCTACATGGCGCGGCTGTTGCCCCAGGCCGGCGCCCTCTATGCCGCGATCACGGGCGGCGGCGGCTCTATCCTGGACTTCGCCCTAGAGGATTTCTGACCGCCGGGCCGGCCAGGGCGGCGGTCAGGCCCCAGGCGGCGACCAGCATCAGGCCGGCGGCCAGCAGGCAGCCTTCCAGCCCCCAGATCTGATAGGCGGCGCCCGACAGCAGCGTGCCCAGCAGCCGCCCGCCGGCATTGGCCATGTAATAGAAGCCCACATCCATCGCCACCTTCTCCGAATCGGTGAAGGCCAGGATCAGATAGGAGTGGAGCGCCGAATTGACGGCGAAGGCCGCGCCGAAGACGCCGAGGCCGACGATCACGCTCGCCGCCGGGTCGAGGCCCGCCAGCAGCGCGCCGGCGATGGCGAAGGGCAGGGTGGCCAGCAGCGCCACCCACAGCCGGGCGGCGCGGATTTCCGTCCGCCGCGCGCGCGCCGCCTTGCCCAGCACCGCCGGCGCCGCCGCCTGGACCATGCCGTAGCCGATCACCCAGGCGGCGAGGAACCCACCCACTTCGGTGAAGCTCCAGCCGAGCCCGTCATAGAGGAAGATCGGCAGGCCGACGGCGAACCAGACGTCCCGCGACCCGAACAGGAACACTCGGGCGCCCGATAGAAGGTTGATCTCGCGGCTCTTGGCGAACAGGGAGGCGGGGCCGGAGCGGTCCTTCAGCCGGCCCAGATCGGCGGGCAGGGCGCGGGCGGCGAGCAGAAGGACCGCGACGAGAGCGGCGGCCATCGCCCACAGCGCCGGCGCGAAGCCGATGCCGGCCAGCAGCGCGCCGCCCAGGAAGAATCCCAGCCCCTTCAGCGCGTTCTTCGATCCGGTCAAGAGGGCGACCAGGCGGAACAGGACCGACCCGCCGCCGTCGGGCGCGACCAGCTTGACCGAGCTCTTGGCGCTCAGCTTGGTCAAATCCTTGGCGATCCCCGACAGGCCCTGGGAGACGAGCACGTAAGGGATCGACAGCCAGACCGCCCAATCGGGGGACAGGAAGGACAGCATCGCCAGCGCGAAGATCTGAAGGCCCAGCCCCGCCAGCAGGGTCGGTTTCAGCCCGCGCCGCGACCCCACCCAGCCGCCCAGCAGGTTGGTCGCCATGCCGAAGAATTCGTAGAGCAGGAACAGGAAGGCGATTTGCAGCGGCGTGTAGCCGAGCGCATGGAAATGCAGCAGCACCAGCATGCGCAACGCGCCGTCGGTGAGGGTGAACCCCCAATAGGCGCCGGTGACGGCGGCATAGGCGCGCGGGCTTCCCATGGCGGCGTCAGGCGGCGGCGTCGGCGGCCTCGGCGCCGGGCAGCCCTTGGGCCACCAGCCCGGCGAGGTCGGCCATGCGGTGGGCATAGCCCATCTCGTTGTCGTACCAGGCGATCACCTTGACCTGGGTGCCGTCGACCACCAGGGTCGAAAGGGCGTCGACGATCGACGACCGGGGGTCGTTGACGTAATCGACCGAGACCAGCGGCCGTTCCTCATAGCCGAGGATGCCGGCGAGCGGTCCCTCGGCGGCGGCGCGCAGCGCGCCGTTGACCGCCGCGACCGTGGTCGGGCGCTCGACCTCGAACACGCAGTCGGTGAGCGAGGCGTTGAGGAGGGGGACCCGTACCGCGAGGCCGTTCAAGCGGCCTTCCAGCTCCGGATAGATGGCGGCGATGGCGGTCGCCGAGCCGGTCGTCGTCGGGATCAGGGACAGGAGCGACGACCGCGCCCGGCGCAGGTCCTTATGCGGCGCGTCGACGACGGTCTGGGTGTTGGTCACGTCATGGACGGTGGTGATTACCCCGTGGCGGATGCCGAAGCTTTCCTGGATCACCTTGACCACCGGCGCCAGGCAGTTGGTGGTGCAGGAGGCGGCGGTCACCAGATGGTGGGTGTCCGGCCGGTAGAGATGGTCGTTGACCCCCATGACGATGTTCAGCGCCCCGGTCTTGACCGGCGCCGCGACGACGATCTTGGCGATGCCGGCCGCGAAAACGGGTGCCAACAGGCCCGGTTCGCGGAACTTGCCCGAACATTCGAGGAGGATGTCGACCCCCGCCTCGCTCCAGGGGGCGGCGGGGTCGGCCTCGGCGCTGAAGCCGACCGGCCGGCCGTCGATGCGCAGCCCGTCTTCCGTCGCCGCGACGGGGACCGTCCAGCGGCCGTGGACGCTGTCGAATTCCAGGAGGTGGGCCGCGGTTTCCGGGCCGCCCGAGATTTCGTTGATATGGACGATCTCCATATCCGCCCGTGTCCAGGCGGCGCGCAGGGCCAGTCGCCCGATGCGGCCGAAGCCGTTGATCCCGATCCGTACCGTCATGTCAGCAACTCCTGTGGCGTGCGGGCTCGTTCGGGCCGTCCTCTTCCAGCGCCGCGAAACCGCCGCCGCACAATTCCGGCCGTCCCTGGCAGCACTCCTCGGTCAGAAAGCGCATCAGCTCGCCGATGCCGTCGATGGCCGGCGCGTAGATGATCGATCGGCCTTCCCGGTGGGACAGGACCAGGCCGGCGCCGGAAAGCTGCGACAGATGGAAGGAGAGCGTCGCTGGCGGCAGGCCGACGGCGCGGGCGATCTCGCCGGCGGCAAGTCCGCCCGGTCCGGCCCGCACCAGAAGGCGAAACACGGCGAGGCGGGAGGGTTGGGCGAGGGCCGCGAGGGCGGCGATGGCGGCTGTCATTTCCATAATTCTAAAAATATAAAAATAAAAATGTCGGTCAATCGAAAAGCATGCGCGCGGCCGGTCGGTCATAAAAGTTTCGCGGGCCTGCCCGGCGCGCGTCATGTCCGGATGTCAGTGTCCCCATCACCAGAACGGGGGACGCACGATCTGAAGGCGCCCCGCACTGACACGAGGCCGCCCCTTGACCCGGCGTGACGGCCTCCCGTTCCGGTCCCGGCCCCCGCGCCGGGAACCTCGCCGGATCTGGACCGGCGGTGGATGGCGCGAACGGCGGTTTTGTCCCGGGCCGTCGATCGCGACCCCTGGGGGCGGCCATGTGCCGCCCCCTTTTCTTTGCCCGCGGCGTCTTTGCATGACCGTCGATTCGCGCTATTGTTTTGCACCGCAACATAGACGGCCATGCTCTGGCGTGCCGTCTAGGGGACCGGGATTGGGCCCTCGCGCCATCGACGGGAAGGATCAACCGCGTTGCTGTATCATCTGTACGAACTCACCCACGCCGCTATCTCTCCCATCCGCGCCGCCGCCACCCTCGGAAAGGGGGTGCTCGAAAATCCCTTGAATCCAGTTGGATACACCGTTGCCGGACGGGCTACCTCGGCGGCGTTGGAGGTGTTCGAGCGGACGACGCGCCGCTATGGCAAGCCCGAATTCGATATCCGCCCGGTTCGCGTCGGCGGGCGCCGCCATGCGGTGCGCGAAGAGGTCGTCCAGTCGCTGCCCTTTTGCGATCTGCGCCGGTTCACCCTCGATGGTGCGGCGCAAAAAGACGGGGCCACGCGGCCCCGGTTGCTGATGGCCGCCCCCTTGTCGGGCCACTATGCGACCCTGTTGCGCGGGACCGTCGCCGCGATGCTGCGCGATTGCGATGTCTATATCACCGATTGGGCGGATGCGCGGATGGTGCCGCCCTCGGCCGGGCGGTTCGACCTGGACGACTATATCGATTACGTCATCGACTTCCTGCGTTATCTGGGGCCGGGCGCCCATGTCATGGCGGTGTGCCAGCCGGGGCCCGCGGTCCTGGCGGCGACGGCGCTGCTGGCCGCCGACGGCGATCCCTGCCGGCCGCGCAGCATGACCTTCATGGGCAGCCCCATCGATCCCCGGCGCAGCCCCACCGTGCCCAACGAACTGGCGACGAACCGGCCGCTGGAGTGGTTCGAGCGCAATGTGATCGTCACCGTGCCGTACCCCCATCCCGGATTCGGCCGCCGGGTCTATCCGGGTTTCCTGCAGCTTTCGGGCTTCATGACCATGAACCTGGACCGCCATATCGGCGCCCATGTCGATCTGTACCGCCATCTGGTGCAGGGCGACGGCGATTCCGCCGGCGCCCATCGCGATTTCTATGACGAATATCTGTCGGTGATGGACCTGACCGCCGATTTCTACCTGCAAACCATCGACACGGTGTTCCAGAAGGCGTCCTTGCCCCGGGGCAAGATGGTCCATCGCGGCCGGCCGGTCGATCCGGCGGCGATCCGCGACGTCGCCCTGATGACGGTGGAAGGCGAGAAGGACGACATCTCCGGCATCGGCCAGACACAGGCCGCCCACGATCTGTGCGTCAATATTCCCGTCGCCATGCAGATCGACCATATCCAGCCCGGCGTCGGCCATTACGGCGTGTTCAACGGCCGGCGCTGGCGCGACGAGATCGCGCCGCGTATCGCCGATTTCATCCGCGTCCACGACCTCCCGTGATATGTTGACGGTCCGGCGTTCCGGCGCCGGCACCAAAAAAGCGGAGGGGAGAGACGTTATGACGCGACCCGTTCTTCACACCCGACTCTGCGACATGCTCGGGATCGAATATCCGATCGTTCTGGCCGGCATGGGGGTTTGGGGACAGGGCACGCCGCCCGCCCTCGTCGCCGCCGTATCGGAGGCCGGCGGGCTGGGGGTTCTCGGTTGCTCCGGCCTGTCGCCCGAGGAAACCCGGGCCCGGATCCACGCGGTGCGCGAGATGACCGACAAGCCGTTCGGCGTAGATCTTCTGTTGCCGGCGAGCTTGGCGCCGGCGTCGGACACGCGCTCCGGGGTCCGCGCCGAGATCGAACGCGACTATCCCCGGCATGCCGAGTTCAACCGCAAGCTGATCCGCGATTTCGGCCTGACCGAATCGCCGGTCGAGGACGAGATCGTGATCTCGACCGAGTTTCTCAAGAAACAGATCGCCTTGATCGTCGAGGAGAAGGTCCCGGTCTTCGCCCTCGGCCTGGGCAATCCCGAACTGGTGGTCGGCGAGGCGCGCAAGGTCGGCATGAAGGTGATCGGTCTCGCCGGGTCGGTCCGCAACGCCGTGCGCCAGAAGCGCGCCGGCGTCGATATCATTGCCGCCCAGGGCACCGAGGCCGGCGGCCATACCGGGCGGGTCGCGACCATGCCGCTGGTGCCCCAGACCGTCGATCAGGTGGCGCCGACACCGGTTCTCGCCGCCGGCGGCATCGGCGACGGCCGCGGCATCGCCGCCGCGCTCTCCCTTGGCGCCGAGGGGGCGTGGATCGGCACCGCCTTCCTGGTCGCCGACGAATGCGGCATCCCCGGCGAATTGAAGGATGCCATCATCGCCGCCAGCTCGCCGGACTTCGTCGTGACCCGCTGCTGGACCGGCAAGACCGTGCGCAGCGTCGCCAATTCGGTCTACGAGGCTTGGGAGATGAGCGATCTCACGCCTCTGCCGACGCCCCACCAGCGGGTGCTGATGGAGGATTTCCTGTCGGCCGCCAAGAGGGCCGGCCGATGGGATCTCTATATCAACGCCGCCGGCCAGATCGGCGGGGTGCTGACCCGGCGCAAGCCGGCCGCCGAGATCATGGCCGACCTCGTCGCCGGGACCGTCGCGGCCTTGAACGGCCTGCCCGGGCGCGTCCGCACCGCTGCGTGACAGGCCCGACCGCGCGCCGCCGATGAAGCATAAGGAGCTCCGTCTGGCGCTGGTCTGCTATGGCGGGGTTTCGCTCGCCGTCTACATGCATGGCGCGACGCGGGAGTTGCTCAAGCTCGCCCGGGCCTCGCGCGCCTATCACGCGGAGCCGGACATCGCGGCGCGGGCCGACCGCGCCTATTCGGACCGCGGCGACGGCGCCGATGGCGCGATCAGCACCGAGGCGGTCTATTTCGATCTCCTCAAGGCGATCGGCGACAAGCTGGATCTGCGGGTCGTCATCGATGTCCTTGCCGGCGCCTCGGCCGGCGGTATCAACGGGGTGGTTCTGGCCCGGGCGCTGGCGCATGATCTGCCGCTGGAGCCGCTGCGCGACTGGTGGCTGCGCGAGGCCGACGTGACCCGTCTTTTGGCGCGCGCGGGACGGGCCCGGGCCTGGAGCAAATGGTTCCTGCGTCCGGCCATCTGGGTCCTGACCCGGCGCCGCCTGGCCTTGGTCGCGCCCAACCCCGAGATCCGCCGCAAGCTGTCCGCTTTCCTGCGGTCGCGCTGGTTCAGGCCGCCCTTCGACGGTCCGCGCCTCGCGGGCATTCTGTTCGACGCCCTTTCCGGGATGGGCGAGGCCGAGGACGAAACCGGGTCGCTGCTTCCCGACGGGCTCAGCCTCGACCTGTTCGTGACGGTGACCGACTTCTACGGCTATGGCCGAGTGTTGCGCGGTCACGATCCGCCGCTGATCAAGGACCGGGAGCACCGCCATGTGCTGCGTTTCGGCTATCGGCGGCCGCGCGGCGGCGACGCGGCCTCGACCCTGGACCGCGCCCATGTCGCCAGCCTGGCCTTCGCGGCGCGGGCGACCGCGTCCTATCCCGGCGCCTTTCCGCCGGCGCAGATCGGCGAGATGGACGCGATCCTGGCCGCGCGCGGTCGCGACTGGCCGACCCGCGCCGCCTTCCTGGACGGGAACTTCTCCCGTTACCGCCATGCGGGGACCGACCCGTTGGCGACCTGCTTCGTCGACGGCAGCGTCCTCAACAACAAGCCTTTCGCCCAGGCGATCGACGCCATTCGCGGCAAGCCCGCCTATCGGGACGTGGACCGCCGCCTGGTCTATATCGATCCCGACCCGAAGACGCCGCCGCCGCCGGCCGACGGGAAGGTGCCGGGCTATTTCCGCACCCTCAAGGCCGCCCTTTCCGACATCCCCCGCAACGAGCCGATCTCGGACGAGCTCACCTGGATCGACGGTTTCAACGAGCGTGTCTGGCGTTTGCGCGCCATCGTCGACGCTGCCTGGCCGCAGGTGGAGGCGCTGGTGGCCGACGTCGTCAAGGGGCGGCTGAACAAGCGTCCCTCGGTCAAGCGCATCCGCAATTGGCGGGCGGTCGCGAACATGCGGGCCGCGCGCGAGACCGGTTTCGCCTATGAGGGCTATTTGAGGCTCAAGCTCGTCGCCACCGTCGAGGATCTTGCCGGCGTGATCGCTGGGCTGTGCGGCCATGAAGAAGGTTCGTCCGACGCGCGCTGGACCGCCGCGGTCCTTCATGCCTGGGCGCGCCTCGTCGGGGTCGACCCCGGACGCGGCGCCCTGCCGCGGCGCGATCCGCGCCAGCCGCTGGAAAAACAGCCCATCTGGGCGCGGTTCCTGTATGCCTTCGACCGCGACTATCGTCAGCGCCGCCTGGCCTTCGTCATCCGGGCGCTGAACCTCCTGTACGGACGGCTGGACGAGCCCGCCTTCGCCACGGACAGCACCGACGGGCTGGACCGGCTGAAGGCCCGCTTCTACGCGGCGCGCGAGCGAATCCATGCGGCCGCCGAGTTCCCGAACCTGGATCCCGCGACCCGCGAGGGGGCGCGGCGGCTGTTCGCCGGGCCGGTGCCCGAGGCCTGGTTGGCCCAGATCCCCGACGCCGCGGCGCGCTTCGCCACCCGCGAGGAGGCGGCGATCACGGAATTGGTCGCGGCCATGGGGCGCGGCCTCGATTCGACCGCCCTCAACGAGGAAGCCGACGCCGTGTTCGCGACGATCGGGCCCGAAGATCTGAGCCTCGCCGCCTGGCGCGAACTGCTGACCGCCTATGTGGGGTTCGCCTTCTGGGACGTGCTGACCTTCACCATCGCGAATTGGCGGGATCTGGGCGAATTCGACGCGATCCGGGTCGACCGGATCAGCCCCGAGGACGCCCAGTCGATCCGGGCCGGCGGGACCGCCGCGACGCTCAAGGGCATCGAGTTCAACCATTTCGGCGCCTTCTTCAGCCGCGGCCATCGCGAGAACGATTATCTGTGGGGGCGGCTGCATGCGGCCGAGCGCCTCGTCGATATCCTCTGCGACGCCGCTCGCCTGGAGGACGCGGCCGGCGCGATCGATCCCCGCCGATTGAAGAAACGGGCCTTCGCGGCCATCCTCGACAGCGAGGCCGATCATCTTCCGGGCAGCGCGGCGCTTCTCGCGACCCTGCGCGCCGAGGTGAACGGGCTGTGGCCAGACCTGGAGGACGGCGATTGATCCGGCGCTTGGCCGACGGCGGGCGGGGGCGAAAATGGACTATGTCGCGCAGTTTCTGATTCTGTTGGTCGCGGCCCGGGTGATGGGACGGCTGGCGATCCGGCTGCACCAGCCCGCGTCGGTCGGCGAGATCGCCGCCGGGGCGTTGCTCGCCCTCCTCGCGGCCGGTTTCCTGGCGCCGGTGTCCTGGATCGCCGGCCTGCCCGAGAGCCCGGCGATCCATTATGGCGGGCAGGCGGGGATCTTCTTCCTTCTCCTCTTCGCCGGGGTCGAGATGCGGCCCGGCGAGATCGCCGATCATTCCTGGCAGGCGGTCGTCGTCGCCCTCGGCGGCATGATCCTACCGCTCTGCCTGGGCGGCGGGCTCGCCTGGATCGTCCTGCCGGAATCCGAGTTGAAGACCGCGCAGGCGCTGATCCTCGGCACTGGCCTGGCGATATCGGCGATCCCGGTCGCGGCGAAGATCTTCCTCGAATTCGACCTCCTCCACGAAACGGTGGGCGAGATCGTCATCGCCGCGGCGGTGTTCGACGACGTCCTCGGTCTGCTGCTTCTCGCGATCGTGACGAGCATGGTCGCAAATGGCGCGCCGCCCGATAATTCGGAGATCGTGATCAAGTTCGGCCAGATCGCCCTGTTCTTCGTCGTGACCGGCCTCGCCGGGGTTTATCTGCTGCCCCGCCTGTGGCGGTTCCTGCATGATCTGGATTTCCCCGGGGTCCGGTTCAGCGGGCTGTTGGCGGTGGCGATGGCGTTCGGGCTGATCGCCGATGCGCTGGGGATGCATTTCGTTCTCGGCCCCTTCATGGCCGGGCTCTTCTTCGAGCCGGCGCGCATCGGCGCCGAGATCTATGACCGTGTCCGCCATACCCTGGATGCCTTGACGGCGGGGGTTCTGGGGCCCGTCTTTTTCGCCTCGATCGGGCTCGGCATCGAGTTCGGGGCGGTGGTCGAGGTGCCGGCCTTCCTCGCCGCGCTGATCGCCATCGCCATCCTCGGCAAGGTGGTCGGCGCTGGCCTTCCCGCCTATTGGAGCGGACTGGACCGGCGCCACGCCCTCGCCGTCGGCGTCGGCATGAGCGGCCGCGGGGCGGTCGAGCTGATCGTCGCCAGTATCGCGCTTCAGGCGGGTGTCTTTCGTCATCCGGGCGGGGCGCACCCGATCGTCGACAATCTGTTTTCGGCGCTCGTCTTGACCGCGGTGGTGACCACGGCGCTGATGCCGATGATGCTGCGGCCTCTGTGCCGCCCGCGCTAACGGCGCCAGCGCGCGCCGGCCTTGCCGGCGCCGGTGGAGGGTGCCAAGTTCCGTGGGGCGTCCGATCCTCCTGGTGCGGCGTCGCGCGTTCGACCGACTTGTTGCCAATCGACTCCCCCGAAATCGAACTTGTCAGGCCATGACCCACGCCCATCCCCGCCCGCATCTCGCCATCCTGATCGCGGTGACGGCGCTCGGGCCCATCGCGCTGAACCTGTTCATTCCTTCCATGCCGGGCATGCAGCGGGTGTTCGCGACCGACTACGCCACCATCCAGTTGACCTTGTCTTTGTATCTGGCCGGATTGGCGGTGGCCCAGCTCGTCTACGGGCCGGTCTCCGACCGGTTCGGCCGCCGGCCGGTCCTGCTTTGGGGGATCGGCCTCTACATTCTGGGGTCCGTGATCTGCCTGGTGGCGCCGGGAATCGAGGCCTTCGTCGCCGGGCGCGTCGTCCAGGCGGTGGGCGGCTGCGCGGGCATGGTTCTGGGCCGCGCGATGATCCGCGATATCCATGACGGCCCGAAGGCGGCCAGCATGCTCGCCTATGTGGTGATGGCGATGGTGCTGGCGCCGATGGTGGCGCCGACCATCGGCGGCGCGCTGGAGGTCTGGTTCGGCTGGTGGGCGTCCTTCCTGGCGATGCTCGGCGTCGGTGTCGCGACCTTCCTCGCCGCCCTCGCCTTCGCCCACGAAACCCATCACGGTCGGCTGCCGGTTCTGGGCGGAGTGGACCTGTTGGCCGGCTTCGCCCATCTGCTGCGCCGCCGGCGCTTCTGCGGCTATGCCTTCATGGTCGCCTTCACCGGCGCCATGTTCCATGGATTTCTCGCCGGCGCGCCCTATGTGATGGTCGAGATCATGGGCCGCTCGCCGGTTGAGTACGGGCTGTATTTCATCGTCACCGCCGGCGCCTTCGCCTTCGGCAATTTCATCGCCGGACGGTTGGCCGGCCGGGTCGACGGCGACCGCATGATCCGAGTTGGGCTGGCGATGTGTGTTGGCGCCGGGACGCTGCCGATGCTGTTCATGTTCGCGGACATTCTGACCCCGGCGACCCTGTTCCTTCCCTTTGCCATCGTGTCGGTCGGCCAGGGCCTGTGCATGGCCAACGGCGTCATGGGCGCCATCGGGGTGGAGCCGAGCCGGATCGGCGCCGCCTCGGGTCTGGCCGGGTTCCTTCAGATGTTCGTCGGCGGCGCCGCCGCCTTCGTCATTGGCAGCCTGATGGGCGACAGCGCCGCGCCGCTGACCATCGGCGTGGTGATTGCCGCCGTTCTGGGGGTTGTTGTATTTATCTGGGGGATGCGCGCCGATCCGAGCGACGCGCGGTTGGCGGCGGAATAGCGGCGAGGGAGCCGAAGGGATGTCCGAACCGGAAAAGACGGTCCGAGAGGCGGTCGCGCTGTTCGACGCCGCCGAGGCGTTGGAGGCGGCGATCGATGCGCTCGAGGCCGGCGGGTTCGACCGGGCCGAGCTCAGCCTGCTGGCCAGCGAGGCGGCGGTCGAGGCCGAACTCGGCCACCGCTACGTCCGGACCGAGGCGTTGGAGGATGACCCGTCGGCGCCGCGTACCGCCTATGTGGCGCGCGAATCGATCGGTGACGCGGAGGGCGGCCTGATCGGCGCGCTTGCCTATGTCGGGGGGATCGCCGCTGCCGGCGCGGTGGTCGCGTCCGGCGGAACCTTGGCCGGAGCGCTGGCGGCGACGCTGCTGGCGGGCGGTGCCGGCGGTCTTTTCGGCTCGGCGCTGGCCAAATTCGTCGGCGAGCGACACGCGGCGCGGATCGAGGAACATCTCCGCCGGGGCGGCCTTCTCCTCTGGGTGCGGACCCGCGACGCCGCCCGCGAGACCCGGGCGACGGACATCCTCCGCGGCGCCGGCGGCCGGGACGTTCATATTCACGACATCACCGTCTGAGCCGCCGGCGGGCGGGCGCGGCGGCAGCAGACAAAAAGAAAACGGCGATCCGGGAGGATCGCCGTTTTCCATGTCGCGGCAAGGGCCCTGGGGGGTCGGCCAGCCGCGGCCCGGCATCGCATGTGGCGGTGCCGGTATTTCCGCATGGGCGCCGCACTGTCGCCCGGGCGGGATCCGTGATCGGTCGGCCTGCGATCGGGAAGCTGGCCAAGGGGCACTCGAGCCGCTTCCCAATTGTCCCGGCGAAGCTGGCAGGCTCGTCGCCGGGGATGTTCGCGCGTGCCGACCGACACGGCTGCCTTCACACAAGCAAACATCGTGCCAGATTCCCTGATTTCTTTAGAATCAAGGCGTTGCGCGTTTCGAAGGGGGGCGGCCGGTGCCCGACTGTAAAATCTACCGACAAACCGGCGGCGGCCCGGGCGGCGGATCGGCCATGGCATCGGATTCGGATTGGCGATAAAGTCGCGCCAAAAGCCGAGATACCGGGAGGACGACATGGCAATCGACGGGCTGAGCTTTCCACCGGCGGCGCTGCCGCCGGAAAGCGAGGCGCTGCGCGCGGAGGTTCGCGCCTTTCTCGCCGAGGAGCGCGCCTCGGGCGGGTTCGAGCCGATCTGCGATTCCTGGATGTCGGGCTGGTCGCCCGAGTTTAGCCGCAAGCTGGGCGCGCGCGGTTGGCTGGGCATGGTCTGGACCAAGGAATATGGCGGCCATGAACGCTCGCCGCTGGACCGGTTTGTGGTCAGCGAGGAACTGCTCGCCGCCGGGGCGCCGGTCTCGGCCCATTGGATCGCCGACCGCCAGAGCGGTCCCCTGATCCTGCGCTTCGGCACCGAGGAACAGCGCCGCGATATCCTGCCGCGGATCGCCCGGGGCGAGGCCTATTTCGCCATCGGATTGAGCGAGCCGGACTCGGGCTCGGACCTGGCCAGCATCCGCACCGCCATGACCCGCGAGAACGGCCGTTGGGTGCTGAACGGGCGCAAGATTTGGAGCAGCGGCGCCCATATGGCCGATTACATGATCGCCCTCGTGCGCTCGGCGCCGCCCGATCCGCAGAACCGCCATGCGGGGATGAGCCAGATCCTTCTCGATCTGAAGAACACGCCCGGCCTGTCGATGCGCCCGATCCACATCCTGACCGGCGCCCATCATTTCAACGAGGTCACCTTCGAGGATGTCGAGATCGCCGACGACCAGATCATCGGCGAGGTCGGCCAGGGCTGGGCCCAGGTGACCGACGAGCTGGGCTACGAGCGCAGCGGTCCCGAGCGGTTCCTCAGCACCTTTCCGCTGGTGACCGCGCTGGTCGACAAGCTTCGCCACCATGACGATCCGGCGAAGCGGGCCGTCGCCGGTCGCCTGGTCGCCCAGCTCTGGGCCATGCGCCAGATGAGCGTCCGCGTCGTCGGCATGCTGGCGGCGGGCGAGATGCCCAACGTCGAGGCCGCCGTGGTCAAGGATATGGGCACCCGGTTCGAGCGCGAGAGCGTCGATATCGTGCGCGGCGTCCTGGCCGAGCGGCCGGCGACCGATTCGGACGACCCCTTCGCCCGGCGGCTGGCCGAGGCGATCCTGCATTCGCCCGGCTACACGCTGCGCGGCGGGACCAACGAGATTCTGCGTGGAATCATTGCCAAGGGAATGGGATTGCGATGAGCGACATTCGCGACATGCTGGTCGAAACGTCGGAGAAGCTGTTCGCCGACCTGTCGACCGCCGAGGTCATCAACGCCAGCGAGCAGGGCGTTTGGGCGGCACAATTATGGACGGCGCTGGAAGAGGCGGGCCTGACGCTGGCCGCCGTGCCCGAGGATTTGGGCGGCGCCGGCGGCACGCTGGGCGATGCCTTCGCCGTCGTCCGCGTCGCCGGCCGCTACGCCGCGCCGGTGCCGGTGGCGGAAACGGTGCTCGCCGGCTGGGCGCTGGCCGGGTCGGGGCTGAAGGTGCCGTCGGGCCCGCTCGCCATCGCGCCGGTCGCCGCCGGCGATGCGATCGAGATCGCCAAAGCAGGCGAGTCCTGGACGGTGTCGGGCACCGCGCGCCATGTGCCCTGGGCCCGACACGCGGACCATATCGTGGTCGTCGGCGATGGCGCCGCCGCCGCCGTGCCGCGCGGTGACTGCCGGATCGAGGAAGGCGCCAACATGGCGGGCGAGCCCAACGATCTGGTCACCTTCGACAAGGTGCGAGTCGATGCCGGCGCGGCCGGTCCGGCGGGCGAGGGGATCGGCCCCGATTCACTCTGGGTCATGGGGGCGCTCGGCCGCGCGGTGCTGATGTCCGGCGGGCTGGAGCGGGCCTTCGAGCACACCGTGCGCTACACCAGCGAGCGGGTCCAGTTCGGCCGGGCGCTGAGCAAGTTCCAGGCGGTGCAGCAGGAGATCGCGATCATGGCCGGCGAGGTCGCGGCCGCCGACGTGGCCGCCGACGCGGCGGTGGCCGCCGTCGAGGCGGGCGATCCCACCTATCAGGTCGCGGCGGCCAAGGCGCGGGTCGGCCAGGCGGCCAGCCGGATCGCCGGATCGTCGCACCAGCTTCACGGGGCCATGGGCTTCACCCATGAATATCCCTTGCAGCACAACACGCGGCGCCTGTGGGTGTGGCGCGACGAGTTCGGCGGCGAGGAGGAATGGGCCGAGAAGCTGG
>Ga0070729_10003657_pt1 | contig 17482 bp, 11 predicted proteins | sample tdDd472_FD_66725 | JGI IMG/M metagenome (GOLD analysis project Ga0070729, IMG submission 66725) | Marine sediment microbial communities from the Atlantic coast under amendment with organic carbon and nitrate - tdDd47.2 | ecosystem: Environmental > Aquatic > Marine > Coastal > Sediment | place... | reverse complement strand
CCCCCATAGTGAAGGCGTTTTTTCTACTGGAAAAGATGTGCAAATCAATTGCCAATCTAAGTTATCTTGTCTAATTCGCACCCGAAACAAAATGATAAGCCATATATCCTAATGCAATAATAAAGCAAGAATAGCAAATGGTATCAGCCTTGCGTCCTCTTTCAAGAGCATCTATTATTTTTTTAAGCAAGACTACAACGAACAAGAAGAGTAGCCCAAGGAGAGTTATACCTCCGAATGTAAAAACAAAACCAGTCTGCATTTCAATTTCAGGTACGGTACAAAATAATGACATATTTTCCCCTCTTTCAATGTTTATTAGTTAGAGATTCAATATTCCAGCTCATACTTTTAATAACATGCCAGCAGTTTTGGGTAAATTCATTTATTTTCTAATTTTGTTGTAAGAAAATATGCCGATGTAGAGGATAAAATGACAGAAGTAAGGAAAAACCAAAAACCAAGTTTTGTTTCGAAATAATAAACAAGATCTTCGGCCTTAAATAAAACAACCAGAAACGCAACAATAAATACATCTGCCATAGACCATTTCGAGATTGTCAGAACAGCCCGAGGACCAATATCGCGTGGTAACAGATTTATAGCAACCAGTAAACATATCAGAATTTTCAAAACTGGAATTACAATACTGAATGCAAAAACAATCACTCCAAGGACAGGGGTTGAATCATAGAGGTTTCCTATAACCTCTAAAAGAAATTGTGGCCCCACAGCAAAACCAGTTTGTTCCAATGCATATTCTTCAATACGCGTATGAAGCCAATCAGGAATAAATCCCGGCAATTGAAGCTTGAATGTTGCAAGCATGAATGGTTCTATCAACGAGCCAATAAAAACAAGGCCAGAAAGAACAGCCAATACTGCAGCAATGTTCCTTTTCTTTAACATTCACTTATCTCCAGAAAGGTGGCCAAATCATTCCATCTAAAACCTTCATTGTCGAGTTTGTTTAGTTGAGAATGCAAAAACTTATATTTCATTCTGTCTGGGATCTGGCCCCAATTCTTCTCTAAGTTTCTGCCTCAACTGATCGGCTTCATTCTTATATCCTTTTTTTTCCAATTCATCTGCCAGCATTTCAATTTTTTTTCTTATTTTTGCACTATATTTATCTATTAATTCCTCTGCTTTATTTTCACTTGCCTTCTCAAGATCTTTCAGAAACTTTTCAACGTCCTTATATGTTTTTTTCATTTCCGGGGAATTAAAATATTTTTCCAAGCTATCCAATTGCTTCAAGAAAATGTCAGACATATCATTAAAATTTCTAACGGCCTTACCAAAGGCCATGGCCAAATTAAAATTGAAATTACCAACGCCTTCAACAGTAGAACCAGATTCCAAAAGAGTTGTAGATTTTGCACGCTCTGGAACTCCAACATATACTGCTCGCTTATTTTTTGAACCACTATAATCATCTACCGTTACTAATATGCCACTGCGAATAAAATGGAGATGTTCTTTGTTTATCTCCAAAACAATATTTATATTGCCATCTTGATTTAAAGTTTTATCTACAACGTTTCCTATCTTATAGCTATTCAACAAAACAGGATTGCCAACCTCAAGTTCCTCCAAGCTGTCAAAAGTGACATTTAAGACATAGCTTTTTTCAAGAACTCCACCATAATAAAGTGCAGCCACAACACCAGCAATTATTATCAAAACACCAAATGTTATGCATATATATTTTTGTATAGAACTCATTTCAATCTCCTTTTTCAGCTCAATTTGCTTTGATCTATCATTTTTATAATTAAAACAATTTTATGCATTCTGTTTCTTGTCAATTCTTTGTCGAACTCATATACAGATAAAACATTTTTCCCCAACACGTTTAGCTTTTATAATTGCAAATCCTTTTACAGCTGCACACGGTTCAATTGTCAACTTCTCTTTAAAGATATTTAAACATTTGCATTAGATTCTAGCTAAAATCATTTATGAATGTCACGACAATATCACCTAAACATTTTTATGCAAATAATTCTTTGTTATATCAAAAACAAAAATTAACGGTAACGTTTGTTAATCACGTTACATACTATATCTGAAAAAACACTGAAGATGATAAATGTCTAAAAATTAAGCAACAATAAAACCACTCATTCGCATGACAAATTCTGTGCAAGATTTCTTAAGCAGAACATAGACTCGGAAAATAATTCTTGACTTAAAAAATACAAAAGCGTAAATTTCCCAGTACAGGCAAGAAATTCCAACGGGAAAATATTATTACGGGAAAGATCAAGTAAAATGAACAGACGAAAAACACTTACTTTTTATTCTCCATTTATGAGCTTACTTTTTCTCTTTTTACTAATAGTTACAGCAACTTATTCACCCGCTGTTGCACAAGACTTGCCACCAATCGAAAATCTGGAAGCCGATAGCATCAATGAGAACGATGATAAGGGCATTATCGATTCCGGCAAGGAAGCTGTCGAAGATATTGCATCTGCTTTCAATAGTTTTGGTCTTGACCAGGAAATGTGTGAAAACGCAAACTTCTGGAATATCGTTGCAATGTTATTGATTGCCGTAATTTTTTCAGTGATTGCCTGGTTTATCAGGAAGATGATGGCACGCAGAGCAATAATGACCCATCAAGGACAAATCATGCTTTTGATACCACTGGTCATAATACTGTGTACAGGTCTTTCACTAATTTATTACCATATGGATGAAACAATAATCCAGTGTTTGTCCAGCAAGGATATGTCACAATACATACTTTTAAATGCTAGCCCGATTGGGCTAAAGGAATTTCTTGTTTCAGGTCTTTCAGGGGGAGTTCTTGCTTTTTTATTTATGATCATTTTTAGAAATTGATTTGTAGAAATATCTTTAGGCACTCAAAAGATCACTGTATTTCGTCAACTTTGAAACAGATAGATTTTTTAAGTGACTAAGCTGATTGTGTCAAATAGCCGTAAGTTGTTTCAAGCAAAATTCAGGGATGTGTGAGCTTTTTTGATCCCATCCTTTTTTATAACAACGCAAATACTGTTACCTACAGTATGTCTGAAACCTATAGTTGGTAGAACGAGGTGAAATATGTTGCTTATTGCTGTTGGAGGAACAGGACAACACGTTGCTTTGGCGTGTTCACGCCTGGTTTATCTAGGCGCTATGGAACAGATGAAATGCTACATCATAGATTCAGATGATGGTGGTGATATATCAAAAGATCTGACATCCTTCGGACGTACAATTTCAGAAGCAAATGCAGATCGTCATCCGCTTCAGGGCGCACATGCAATTCATTCTCCTTTCAAAATTGAACAAGAGAATCCTTTGTTTAAGAATTTGCTGATATCGCAAAAAGCTTCTTCTCTTGAGGGACAATTGTTTGAACTATTTTTCAATGAAGATTCAGGCGAAACAAACATTGGCGAAGGAATGTATGGAAAACCTTCTGTAGGAGCAACAGTTTTTGCACAAAATGCTGATGAAAACTTGTCTGAACTTGTGGCAAAAGCCAACAATGAAGAAATTGTAATCGCCGGTTCGTTTATTGGTGGAACCGGTGCAGGAATGATGCATCAGCTTGTTGCCAAATTGCGCAAAGAATACCCCAGTTCCAGAATCTATGGCATTTTCTATTTGCCGTGGTTCACACCAGATGTCCAGAAAGCAAGTGGAAAACATGCAATTGATCAGGAATGTCATTTAAGAAATATGCGCCACGGCATTGATTACTATTTTTCCTCTACCAGAAACATGATGACAGCAAGTGCCTTAATTGGTATGCCCGGCAACAATTATCCTGATTCACATTTAGTATGGAAAACTCCCGATGCTGGTTCGCTAACGGAAGTTCCTCACCTGCTCCACCTTATTGCGGCCTGGTCTTCATTTCGTATGCCACATGAAAAGGTTATTAACGACATGCCAAATTCGACTCATAGCTTTGCTTTTGATGACCAAAGCAATGGGGATTATTTGCTAAAAGATGTTGGTTGGCATGAAGATATTTCGCTTTGGGAAAGATGTGTCTATGCCAGATATGTTACTCGCCTTTTGAACATGGTACTACGTAGCAAAGTAAAAAAAGCGTGGTCGGATTTATTCTCCGACAAGTGGCTCACAAGGAAAATGGCTGACAAATCTGTTATGCCAAAGGGCCTTTATTCCACAGTAGAAGAACATGCAACCATGGATTCCTGGCTTGCCAAACAACAATTGGCCGAATCTATTTTTAACAGTTTGAAAAATATCGTTGCACAATACGAATTCTGTACCAGCTGGATTGAAGATGAAAATGTTTTAGGTAGTCAACAAGAACCTGTCAGGCTCAGCAAAGTTAATGATTATGCCTCAGCTTTGGATATTCTTGGAGAAGCATGGGCTAAACCAATTCAAAGACCAGAAAATGCCCCTTTAAATGGTTATGCATTGGCACAGAAACTAGCTAGTAAAATCACTTTCGATTTTCGTAAGTTGACAAAAGAAGGATAAGTCATGAGTCTTAGATATACTCTGCAAGGTTTTACAGAAACACCAGGTCAGATTGGGTTGGATACTATCGTTAGTGGCGAAGGAAAATCTCCAACTAACTGGAATATCGACCCCAACAAAGTAAATGCCGAAGCCATTCCCTCACCATTTGCGAATTCAGAACGCATTACAGCCAGCTTCAGGGTTGCAGGAATCGACAACCCACCTTTGAGTACCTTTCAGTATTTTGAGAATATTTGTTTAGGCATTGGCCTCGGAATTTTCAACATTGAAATGGTGGATCTGAAGAAGAATAAAGATGCAGGTCGAATGGGTGATGTGTTGACCAAGGCAGACACAATGGGCGAATACCGTTACTTGGGATTGATTACCAACACCCAAAGCAATGGTGAAAAAACAATATTTGCAGCAACAGGACCACAATGCCTTTTCTGGCCTCATCCAAGACGAACGTCTGAAGAATGGGACAGTATTGCCAAACAAATCAGCGATTCTCCAGATATAGAAACGGTGAAAACACTTTGGGCTGAATGGCGCGGATTGCTAAACGAACAGGGACTTTGGGAACCAATGAGAATCCCCTGGATGCGCGGAATAGACTGGATAATACAACAAAGAAAATATAAATCAGGAATGCTCGCCAGAATGGCAAGATCGCAAGGTCCTGTACTTCTTGCTGTACCAGATAAAAATAATGACCATAAATATTCACTGAAAAGACTGTACTTGCCTACCTACGACAACAAAATAGCAGCTGATATTTTTAGGACGTTATTTGTGCCTCCAGCCAAGGAAAGCAACGCTATAACAATACAAGATAATCGAGGCTCGGAAATACGAAAAATCAAGATTCAGTCAGCAGGAGCTGGAGCCAGTACAATAATGTTAGGTACAGGCGTAGTTGAAGCAAGAATGGAAAACATTGGGGAACAATGGCCCAAATCAGCCAAAATGAACCTTGATAGTTGGATAAACACTTTCAGCACAATATTCACGGATCTTGCATCAGAATCACCTAGTGGCAAATTGGAAATCAGAAAAGTTGCCGAGTTTCCGTTTTCCTATCCAGATCCAGTCAGAATGGTTAGCTTACGACTTGGAGCGATGTCATTACCAGGATCTGAATATACCAGTTCGTTCAGTCAGCGAACCATTGATACGTTTATTAGTCGTACAATGAGAAGAGAAAATCCGGATTTCAGTTTTAGACTTCCCATGCCCAATGAAGTCAATGATTCAGGTGATTTTATCGGTTTTTCTTTCCCAATGAATGAAAAACATGCGGCTATATTCCTCGAACAGAGTCAAAGTGCCTATATTGGAGATCTAGCTGCTCTCGGCTATGTCATGTGGGCAATTTTCTCAGGAGCAGCAAGTATTCAAAATGAAGCAATATTTTTCCAGGAAGGCGGAGAAAGTATTCTGGAAAGAATTTCCGACAACCAAAGGCCATTCATAATCAAATCAATTTGTTATGAACGTATGATGGACACATCAAAAATACTTAATCGCCTGGCTACTTTGCAAAGATTTAGTGCCTATTACAAAAAGAGATTTGAAATCATCACAGAATCTAATCCTGTAGAAGAGCTGCTTTATTCTGCTTACAAGGCATTTATCAACAAAGTGTATCCCGGTATTAAAGCTCAAGGTCCTATGCCGTTGTCTGAACCTATATTGACCATTGGCGACTATAATTTAAAATTCGCTTGTGACTAAGCCTTTGTGGAGAAAACAATGAGTCTGAATACTTTTTGTTCCCGATGTAATTATGATCTGAAAAAATACAAGATTACCTTTAACCAAACAGATGTTAAAGAGGATTTTATCAGAGTTCAGTGTCCGGTTTGTGGTCAAGTAATAGACTGGCCGCTAGATGATCTTGGTTTGATACGTCTCAAACAAGATGGCAATGATGTATTACGCCAGTGGCGTTTGTCCGGTTCTCATACTCTCGAAAATCGCACTAATGTAATCTTCGTAGGTGGGTCTAATAGCCGTTTTCAAATTCGATTTCCCAAAAACACCTTAAAAGATATTTCAGTCAATGAGGTTTGCTTTTCTGCTATTCCTGTGTTCGAGCTTCTTCAGGAGAGAGGTGGCGAGAAGGAAATCAAAGCACCCGATCTTCCAATAAAACCGGAGTACATTGATTTAGTAGACTTTGAGAGACAAAAAGAGGCATCTGCTCCTAGAATTAGTGGAGACAAATACAAAGTCGAACTGTTTTTAAAAGGTGTCAATCAAAGCAAAGAAATAATTCTTCCTCTAATTCCAGCTTCCAATAAGGCAGCAGCCGGTAGAGATAATTGCTATAAAGGCGTATCGTTAGTTTTCTGGCCAAATATTGATTACAAACTATGGAAACGTTACTTCCTTCATTGTTGTTTGAACAAGGAAGGAGCAACATTGCTCTTTGATGAAGATCGAAAAATGGATCTTCAATACAGGGATTCAAGCAAGATATGGAATTCGTTCACTGAAAACAACTACAGCTTCACAAACAAAGATTCCGGGGAAACAATTGAATCTTCTGATTTCGGTGTTTGCACAGAAGATCGACCCCAATATGTATCGACTATAATCCGAAACGATAACAATGCCGAACTGGGCGGTGGTATATTCATTATTAAACCAGCCACAAAAGAGGCGTACCCCCGAACTGCACTTGATATAGCAGTTGATTTTGGCACATCTAACACTTGCGTTGCTTACAGATATACCAGTAACCTGGGAGATGGAGAAACCAATGGTCAACCTGAAATGCTTCCTTTCGATGACTTAACCGGTTTCATTGTAAAAGGCGATGAATTACCGACTGATCTTAATCGACCTCATATGTGGATCCCAAGAAAAGGATTCGGTAGACACCACTTTTTACCATCAGAACTTCTTTTTTCAAAACCTACGGACTCACTTGTAGTAGATCAAAATACCAATTTTCTCCCAATAGAGAACTTTACTATTCCCACATCAGGCTGTCAGATGAAATATTCTGAAAGGGAATATATTGCATCCAAATTCAAATGGGCCGAAAGTGTTCCCGGAGACATGAGCTACATTGAATTGCAAAAAAGCTACCTTGGTCTGTTGCTTCTCATAGCCAGCGCACAGCTTGCAAATAAGGAAAAATTAAGTGGCTCGAATATTTCAATTAAGTATTCTTTTCCTTTAGTCTTCACAGATGAACACAAAGAATATTTGCATCAGGTATTTCAACATGTAACTAAAGAACTTGTTGACTGGATTGGTGCTGATACCAAACCAGAAGAAATGCTTGTCGGTCTTGAGCACGTGCCGAACGAAACCATTGCAGCAGGAAAAAATGTAGGAACCACATTAGACAACGACTCTTTCTATGTTGACATTGGTGGAGGTTCTACCGACATTGCATTAGTAGAAAATCCGGACAAAGATAATACTCGCTGGTGGCGCACCATGACAAGCATTAGATATGCGGGTACTCATCTGCTTGATACTCTTACCAAAATCAACTGCCTGAAAAGCTCTATCACACCAGCAATTCTGGTTCGAACTATCAGGGAAACGGAATCTATTTCAAATATATTCAGGAACCCAGATTTCATAGTTCCAGGCAGAGGCGAAGTCACCCAAAACAAGGTATTTGAATACTATCTCTATTTGATGGAATATTTAGCAAGAATCGTGGCAGCCCGAGTAATAGAAGGCAACTACAACATGCTTAGAGATGACAATGTCTATAGCGCAAGTCTTTATTTATTGGGCAACGGTTGGGGCCTGGGAGAAATAATCAATTCAAATATACGCACAATTTATTCTGACAGGTTACAAAGCAGGATCAACAAAATACTTGATGATGTTAAAGAACCTTTGCCGGAAGGATACAAAAAACCACCATTCCCGAGAGTTAAAATCACACTCCAGACTCTTAAACGCAACGATAAGCCACTGCACCCCAAAATGGCAGTCGCATTTGGGCTTTTGCCCGATCATAACAATGTTGGTTCACAAGGCCAACCACCTGCAGATCAACCTGATCCAATGGTATACACAACAATATCCGGTTGTGATTTCTATATCACCGGTGAGAGAAGAAATATTCCCTGGTATATGCCCGTTTCAGAATCGTTTTACAATGAACCTCCATTGAAGGAAGATAATCTTACAAACTCAAACCTAGTCGATATACCCGAAGATTGTTTAATTGATTGGCCTTCAAAAACCGATGAGGCATTGTTCAAAGCTCCAAGAGAACTTGATAAAGATCTAAACAACATAAGATCGGTATTACGTGCAGAGTGTTTGCCCAAAAATGCAGAAAGATGGATACATCGCAGTCCGATGGAAACTTTGCTTGAAAGCCTTTGGCTTAAAAAAATTACTAATCATTTCTAAAATGGAAAGCAAATCATGAATCAAGAAATAAGAGAAGCCAAAACTAACAGAAGCATGGGAATACTACCCTTCTTTTCTCCCTATCATGACTCTGAAACGAGCAATACCGAACCTATAGCAGTTTTAACCAACAGTAATGGAATGCTAGAAATAAAATATCAAACTGGTGAAAAACGTTTTTTTACATTTGTCCGTAAAATCGATGATGGATTTGAACAACTTTCTATTTCCAATGAAAGTGTTGATCCCGAAGAGCTAAATGTATATCTGGAAGATGGCAACATTCGTCTTTTAATTGACTTTGAATCACCACGAGAATGCATTCTCCCTGTATCAGATTTTATCGAAGCTGCTATTAAGGGTAAAGAATATCTGGAGGTTGAATGAATCGCTATTTGCTAAAAAATATAATACTATTTTCATTTGTGGTTATTCTTTTGTCGCCTGGATGTTCATCAGCAAGCGGTGATAGTGGCAACAAAGCCACGAAAACAGCAAAAATTGGCCCTCTCCCTGGATCTACAAATGTAAGAGCCATAAAGCCAAACTATCAATCAAGAGCTGAAAATCCTACTTGTCCCAAACTAGCTCCTCCCAAAATGGAAGGAACCAGGATTCTTGTAGATATCTCAGGAAGCATGCGCGGGTTTACAGGAAAACATGCAACATTCCAGTTGATACACAATGCTATCAACGATTCAGTAGCAAGAATTGGTGCACAAAAGAAAATTGAACGATGTCTTGTTGGGGATTCTTTCGACCATTGTAAAAATAACATCAAGAACTTAGCTAAATTTAATCGCACCAAATTCTACAAAGGCAACTCACAACTACACTTGGCTTTGGTTCCACCACCTCTACTTGATGGTTGTCAACAAGTTGACCCAATGGAAACAGCAGAGATTAATCTAATGATTACAGACGGTGTACAGGTGGCAGGAAATCGCTCTGTTGCACAGGGAGAAACTTCCGAAATTGCCTGTATCAACGGGACAGATCCTCACTGTTTAAAAACAGTTTTAATTGAAAGAATCAGGCAAGGATTTGGAGTTTGGATATCATTCGGCTATCTGCCCTTCAAGGGTTTACATTTTCCAGAACGTCCACTTCGCAAACAAGACTGGAAGCTAATCGAACAACACCTCAATGAATTGCGTGTTGATCCACTATTTGAAAACGTTGTGAAATTTAAGGCCAAAAAACCGCGACTTCCTTCAAAGGCAACTAAAGGCTTTCGTTTTTCTGGTGTAAAACCGTTAATATTCATAGTTTTTACTAAAGACATTCAAAAGGGACGCAAGTTTGTTAAGGTCCTTGACGAAACGTTTAAACGAGAAAAGATATTCTTGCCTCATGATACATTTTTCAGTATGGAACTTGCCCCTCTGAATTTGCCAAGATATTCCATTTCAAAAGTTTCCCGTGGGAAACCATCTAACGTGAAAGGTGATGACAATAAGTTTGGGCAAAGTGAAGACTTTAAAATCATGCCATCCAATGCGATAGACCCAAAAATATTTCCGCTACATACCAAATGCGAAATTCGTAATGGAGCATGGATGACAGCCTACTTAGATAAAACAGGTGGCGAAAATTACCCATGGTTAACTCAATCCTTGGAATTATATCCATATAAATACAACTTACCATCAAACATTTTCTGGGGCTGGAAAACCTTGGGTAACAAAGCACTGCTGAGTGGAATCAAATGTATGAATATGCCAGAAGGCAAATTTAAGCATACTTGGATACTGCAAACAAAAAACAAAATTAAAGTCGAAAAAGATTTATGGTGGGCAGAATATTCATCTGAAAACTCTTTTGAAAAACCAGAGCGCGTATATGGTTTAAAATATCTAATTTCAGGCATTCTTGATGCCACATTATCAAAGCCAAAGCAGATGCAGTATCTAACCTGGACAATGGAGCGAGAATAGTAAATGGATGACCGTTGGATATTTGGAGTAGATTTGGGGACAACCTTTTCTACTGTCTCTGTTATTACAGACAATGGACAAGTAGACACCTTGGTTCCAAGTGTTGCTGGCAGCAAAGCATTACCCAGTGCACTTTACTTTCCACACAAAGAAGTTGTTGTTGCAGGTCGTGAGGCTTTCAGCATTTCTTCAAACAACAGCAATGGAACACTTATTCAAGACTCAAAAAAGTATATCGGATTACCATGCAGTTCCCCTCCCCCTCCGTGGTACGTTGAAGACATTCCTGTTTGTCCAGTTACAGCAGGAGCCATACTTTTAAAAGCTCTAAAACAAATGGCTAAAAACAGGTGGCCCAATAATCCAATGGAAAAAGTTGTTATCACCCACCCACAGCACTGGTCTGAAGTACAGAAAAGTGCCACCAGACAAGCCGGTGAATGGGCAGGTCTGGAAGTGGTATCAACATTAAGTGAACCCCAGGCAGCAGCTGTTGCATGCGGACTTGAAAGTTCAGAGGAAGATAGCAGGATCCTTGTATTCGACCTTGGAGGCGGAACATTCGACACTACCATATTCGAAGTAAATGCCAAATCATTGCAAATGATTACAGGTGATGGTGATGCAAACTTGGGTGGCCGAAATTGGGACAGTGCAATTCGTAGTTACTTATTACAGGAATGGAAAAACCGAACAGGATATGACTATGAAGACACAACTTCGCGTAACTATTCAAACCAATTAAATGAAGAAATAAAAGAAGCAAAAATTAAGCTTCAATCTGAATATACTTCTCAATTCAATGTTAGGCTATCTGGAGGAGATCTAGACGAAAACAAGTTGATAGAAGAGCCTTCACATTTACAAGTAAACTTAACAAAAGATATCCTGAACGATATTACGAGCAGTTTACTTGATCGTGTTAAAGATGTTGTAATCAGAACCTTGCTAAACAAAGAATTGAGTCCAGAAGATATTGACTGGGTTGTATTGGCCGGTGGTTCTTCCAAGTTGTTGGCAGTTCGGGAACTGCTATTTGATATGTTTGGTGAAGAAAAGTGCAAATACGACAATGACCCATTGAACCTTATTTCAGTTGGAGCTGCTTGGATAGCTAACAATTTTAGAGAGACTGAACTGAAATTCTCGGATCATGATGCACAATCTGTAAATGCAGATGATACTCCCAAAAACAAGTCTAAAGAAACAGGAATTCGCACCAGGGAAGCTATCTTCGCAAAAAACTGCGGTGATCCGGTTGTAACAAAAACGGTGGGTGTCAAAGCCATGGATGACAATGAGAATTATGTTATAGAGCATATGATTTTTAAAGACACACGTCGTGAGCAAGCTTGCTGTGAAAGGGATTTCTTTGCAGTTTCAGAGGGGCAAGAAACTGTTGAAGTGAATATTTTCGAAGGTGAGAGTAAAGATCCATTTAGCTGCGACCAAATTGGTTCAATACAGCTTAAAGTACCAGCACTAAAAAAGGATGCCCCAATAAAGGTAAAATTTCAATTTCACGATAGTGGAATCTTAAGTGTCAAAGTAAAAGATCCCAATAGCGGAAAAGAATCAGAAGTTAGTATAGAAAGAACAGCGTTGGTTGAAAATACTGCCAACTATGATCAAGAAAAGCTGAAGAATCTTGCAAGATCAATAAAAATTGTTTTTCAATAAACAACGAACGATTTACTAAAATAAAAGGATGGGGTAGTGTCTAAATCAAACGATATCAAAGATAGCAGCATAAGAATCTCCAAGAATGAAAACCAAGTGAATAAAGCCAACAGCCATTCTATTGCAGCAAAACCCAATTTAAGCAAGCCTAACCCAAAAAGCACCTCTGACATTAAAACCAGCAAACAGAATCAATCGTCAACAAGCTCGCAAATCCCTTCAAAAAGAAATAATCAATCAAGACCTATAGTTCCTGATCCGGTTAATAAAAAGACCGTCAAGGCCAAACCCGAAGATAAATATTTTTTATCAATTGGGCCAAGTACATTTGCTAAAAACGATTTCGTTGATGAATACAAAAGAAACAGTATTCAATATGTTAATGGTGTAAATTATCACTTTGACCCATATAGAGATTTTTTATTCTTAAAAGAATCTGTTGATATAAGCGACTACCATAAAATAACCACAGAAAGATTATTTGAAAGATTCGACGAATTAAAAAAGATTTTTCTCAAAATACAAAGTCGAGCAGGAATGGAACATCACATTCCACACATTCTCCACGATAAGAATTCACCATTCAATTATATAAAAGCACTTCTACTTGATGATGAAAAAAGAGCAAAACTACTTAAAAGGATGTTACAGCAAAAAAAGAACGAGCTGATTAATTCTGCAGTAGAATTATTATGGGGTGCCTGTGAAGACGACAAATTATTGGATTGGAACGAATTTTCCAACATCCGTTCTAACATTAAATTTCATTCACTAACAGAAGAAGACTGGAATCAGGCAATTCGGGATTTGAAAAAGCAATGGAACTCCAGATTTCATGATGTAAAATTAACAATTGAATCTCGTGAAGAGTATGAACTACAGCAAAAAGACAAAGATTTTGAAAACACTCTCATTCGCAATGAATGGAACATCAGCAAACACGTTTATGACAATTTTGTTCACGAATATATTGATCTATTTCTGGACAAAACAGAAGCTGAAGACCATCTTTCCAAGCTAAAAGAAAAATTTGGCGCAAAAATTGTAGATATGGAAGTACGCCAGGCAGAAGGATGGGCCCCTTGTCCATATTTTAACGAAAAATCTAGTTTTACGGATATTCAAAATGTGATCCTTGATGACTTATACAATGCTGCTAAACATATCGTTGATCCATCGGAATTTCTTGGCTATCTAAAGCTCCAAAAAGATTCAACGAAGCATGTTAAAGTTGTCCAGGATATTATTGATAACGATAAGAAAAACAAATATTCCGACATGGAACTGGCTGCATGGGAATTTTTATATCGTACTGAATATCGTGGTCTACCGCTAGATGAACAAGAAGTTAACAATGTTATCGAATTGCTGGAAGTAGTCGATGCTTTTCCGTTAAAGTTAGCCAAAGTTCATTCAGAAGGAATACTCTCATGCTGGGCAAAATATGTACTAAACAGAAATGATTTAGCTGATGCAGCAGACAGAGTAGTAAATATCGATAATGAAGATTTAGAACTGGAACTATACAATTGGCTCTGGGCAGCCGGCGAAAATCGTTTGCGAATAAAACAACTTGGTAACACTGAATTTCGAAATTCGCCTTTAGTGAATAATGTTTCCGAGTTTATATCAGAAGTAGTAGCATCCAAAGATAATTTGTATTTTGCCCAGAGCTTTCTGGACAGTGGTTTATTAGCCAACTGGCTTTCTACTATTGAGCAAAACAGTCTTAAGCTGAGAGCAAACGGCCTTAGGGGTCTTGTTAGTAACCATAGTTCTGAAGTTAAGCTTTGGATGTGGTTGTGGTCGGCAGGTTACCCTTATTTCCACCTACAAGAAAACAATCTTAAAATTGATACCTCACAAGAGCTTGTTGAAAATGCTGAGAGAAACTGGCACGAGTATCTCGAAAAGATCGCTGATGGTAGTTTGATAGAATGGATTAGAATTAGCTTAGACGACGGTAATCTTGCAGACAAAGCAGAAGCTATTCTTAAAGAAGACAATGAATTAACGGACAAAGCACTGTATCAGATACTATACAATTACGGATTTAAAAAACTACAAGTAAATAATTCATTTATAAAGCATCCTGACGAATTAGTCGGTCATTTCAATCATGACATAGAAAAACATTTTGAAAATGGTTGTCTGGAACTATGGTGTTTTAAAGGAATTAAAAATGAACAATATGCAGAGATTATTTTCAGTTCATCATATCCTGAAGCTCTATACGATCTTTATTGGGAACTTGGATGGCAGGATCATCCTAATACAGATGGACAAGTTCAAGATATTAAAAGTTATATAGAGTGGGCAGAAGACAATCAGGCAAATGCGAATGAGTTCATTAGTGGAAAGGATCAACTAACGTTTACCTGGTTAGACAAAGCAATGAATTATCATTTGTCTGAAGAGCAAAAAGATGCACTATCAAGTCCCGATAAAGTTGAAAATTTGCAACGTATGCTCGGCGGATCAATACCTAAAGCAGTTATTTCACCAGCAAGTTTCGACCTTGGGCATATCGAAGAAGGAAGTAAAAAAGAAAAACAATTCGAATTGAAAGCCGAGGGCAATCGAGGATATTTATTTGGAAACTGTGCTGTTGGCGGAAAATATGCAAGTATAGATCTAACATCAATTCCAAGACTCCAATGTGGCGAATCTGTACCGATAGATGTGACGATTGATATCCCCAAAGGATCATCAACCGGCAACTTTGAGGGAGAACTATCATTCGTTGAAACCATGTCCGGACATGATTTCGACATTAGCAGTAATGCATCCAGCAAGTTCTCATGGTCGGTAAATTTCCCCCTGATAAACATAATACTTACGGCAAGTTGGGTAAGTGCAGCACTGGCGATTTTACTCGGGTGTCTGCGCTATTTTACAGGCGACGCATTGCTTATAAACGGGAGATCAAGTTTTTACACTAAAGCGGGATTCATTGACAAAAGTTATTACATTAGCAATTCAGAAAATATTGCTGCTTTTATAGCATGTCTATTCATTTTGCTGGTTATTATTTTCCTGTGGACAAAGCCCTGGATCAGAGATACCTCTGTGAGAAAAGATATGTTTTTTACTCCAACCTTCAAAGACTCCGACTCTATTTCTGCTTTTGCTGTCGGTGCCGTTATGACAGGCGTTATGATAACGGCAATAGGAGTCAACATAAACTTGGCATATTACGTCCTTCAAATTGATTCTTTTGCATCTGGCATGGCAAGAACGCTGCTAGATAATACATGGTCTGTGGATGCAGTTGTCCTTTCATGGGCTCTTTTTATAACTCCTATAGCTTTGGCAATTGGTCTATACGCTGGTTTTGAGAAATTCCATAGACCGATGAGAGGGTTTGTCTTCATTCTTATTGCTATTGCATTGCTATTTGGCATTAGAACAAGTGGTACGTCTAATTCAGACTACGCAAATCTGGCCGAAAGACTCAGCAGGATGTCATCAGACAACATATACAAATACACCAGCGATCCATATCTCGAAATTCGTGCATGGAAACAGATCATGCACAATATTTCATTAAATGATATAACCATATCAAATTGTAATATTTGTAAAGATGCTCCTACATATGCATTAGACATCATAAAAATAAATAAAGACTACGACAATATCAATGGAGCAAAAGCCTTTTGTTATTACAAATGCAAAGACCTAACCTCCGTAGACAAACATTTTGCTTTATACATTTCCATTTTTTCAAAAACAAATCCAACAAAAAAGAAGTTGATTCAAAAATATGTTCACATTATCAAATTTTATAAATCAAACGGCTTGAAATATTATGAAGCCAAATGGCTTGAAAACATGGCTAGCAATATAGATGATAATAAAACAAATAAGAGTGCCGTGTACCGAAAAGCCGGTGAAATATATTCGAAAATAAAAAAATACGCAAAAGCTAAAAATGCATACAAGAATGCTCTTAAACTTGACAGAAAAAGAACTTTAAAAGACGAAAAATATAGACTTTTTAGAAAGAACTCCAAGAACATTTAGTTATATGGCAACTTTTTACAGGCAACTATCAAGCGTGTTAACATTTGAATAACCACAGTATATTGCTTAAACTGAAGTGCATCTGTACTAGAAATGCAAGGAGATAAAATGAAAACTACCTACATAAATAAACAACTTTTAGGAAGTATTATTGTGATTTTATTGCTTTTGATGGTGCAGGTAGCATATACCGAAGAAGAGGATAATGATCTTTTTGATGCACTTTCTGAGCTTTATCCTGATGGTACTGTCAAAAAAGAAGTTGTACCCCAAAAGCCTGTTGCTGAAAAGCCCAAAAAGCAAAAGAAAAAGTCTCTGGACAAAGAACTGGACAAAATATACTCAGATACTAAAAAAAATCCACCTCCTAAACCAAAAGCTCCTATAAAGAAGTCAAAACAACACAAAAAGTTTTATAACGTCAATGGTGAACTCTATATTGGTTATAACTATTTTATCAATTCCAGAGAGTTCTCAGAAATGATGAAATACATTAAAAAATATAGCAAAGAGGCAGGGGTTAGCTGGACAAGAGCTGAAGTTAAAGCTTTATTCAAGCCCGAGTATGCACGCAAAATTTATAGAGACAAAATGATGAACGTGATAAATCCGGCCCAACCCAAAAGACGTACCAAGAAAATCAAGAAGATCTATAACATACTTATGTCAAAGAAACGTCAACGAGAGGCCGCAACTGTCGCTAAGAATTACCATAGAGAATTGAAGCAAGCTTATAGACGTTGGAAAGTTACACCCGAAGATATTCTCGCCTTATTGAATATCGAATCTGAATTTGGAAAATACCGTGGAGACTATGAAGCTTTCAGGATCTTTCTTTCTGAAGCAACATTTGTTGCAGGTGCAGAAAAATATGTATATAAGAATGGTGCCTATAGAAACCCTGATTCGATGTCGAGAAAACGTAATTTGAAACGAGTGAAAAAGATAACAAATCGTGGCAAGAAAAACATGGGAGCCCT
>Ga0070729_10003656_pt1 | contig 17486 bp, 17 predicted proteins | sample tdDd472_FD_66725 | JGI IMG/M metagenome (GOLD analysis project Ga0070729, IMG submission 66725) | Marine sediment microbial communities from the Atlantic coast under amendment with organic carbon and nitrate - tdDd47.2 | ecosystem: Environmental > Aquatic > Marine > Coastal > Sediment | place... | reverse complement strand
CCTATCGCGGCTCGGCTCGTCTCAACGGCCGCCCGATCGGCGACTACCGGGCCTGGCAGCTGGCGGCGATCCGCGCCGTCCTGCCCCAGGACACCCAGCTCGCCTTTCCATTCACCGTCGGCGAGGTGGTGCGGATCGGCCTGACCGCCGGCCAGGGACGCGGAAGTCCGGCGCGCATTGAGGCGGACAGCGTGCTGGAAGCGCTCGATCGCGTCGATCTCGCCGGCTTCGGCGGCCGCTTCTACCAGGAACTTTCCGGCGGCGAGCGCCAGCGGGTGCAACTGGCACGGGTCCTCTGCCAGATCGGCGAGCCTGTCGGCGAGGACGGGCCGCGCTGGCTGTTCCTCGACGAGCCGGTGTCGAGCCTCGACATCAGCCACCAGCTGATCATCATGGAACTGGCCCGCGACTTCGCCCGCGCGGGCGGCGGCGTGGTGGCGGTGATGCACGATCTCAACCTCACCGCCATGTTCGCCGACAGGGTGACGGTGATCGGCGAGGGCGCCGTCGCCGCCACGGGGACGCCGGAGGCCGTGTTCCGCGATGAAATCCTGTCGGCCGTCTTCGGATGCCGGCTGCGGGTCGGCGCCGTGCCCGACAGCCACACCTTCGTGCTGCCGCAATCCGCCTCGATCGGCCGATCCGGGACAGCGGCGGCCGTGTAGACTGCCTTCGGGCGGCCGCTCAGCCGCGCTCGCGGGCGATGCGCTCGAAGATCCTCAGCGTCTCGTCGCTGACGTAGTGCTCGATGCCTTCCGCGTCGACCCGGGCGGTTTCGGAACTGACGCCGATCGACAGCAGGAAATTCTCGACGATCCGGTGGCGTTCGCGGCTCATTTCGGCCAGCGCCCGGCCGGCCTCGGTCAGGAACACCGCGCGATAGGGCCGCTGGGTGACCAGATCCTCCTGGGCGAGACGTTTGAGCATACGGTTGACGGTCGGCTTGGCGACGCCGAGACGGGCGGCGATGTCGACGGCGCGCGCCTCGCCCGATTCGTCGATCAGGTCGGCGATCAGCTCCACATAATCCTCGACCAGCTCGGTCCGCCGCGATTCCCGGACCTGGCGAAAGCTGTTCGCCTGGTCCTCGACCGTATTCTGCATGTCGTCGCGGCCGTCTGCGGCCACCTTGCGAGCGGGACGCTCGGCCATCGCCGATGCCTCTTTCCGATTCAAAAGTTAGCAGAAGCTACCTGATTTCAACAGACGGTTCAAAGTTTTTACGGCTGTCAACAATCCACGAAGGCCGGACCCGGGAACAAAGCTATAGTTAGCTATTGCTAACTTTTAGCGTATGCGCTATCGAAAACATACTTGCCTAACATCATTAGGCATGGGATGGTATGCAAGCAGGGTGAAACAAATCGATGCAGGGCTCAATCGGACGGATTGGTCGGCGCGCGCTCCTTGCGAGCGCGTTCGCGCTCGGCTTTGGCACGGCGCTGGTTCTTCAGACACCGGAGGCGATCGCCGCCAAGAAGATGAAGGTGGTCACCACCTTCACCGTGATCGCGGACATGGCGGCGAATGTCGCGGGCGACGCGGCGGAGGTGGTTTCGATCACCAAGCCCGGCGCGGAGATCCACGGATACCAGCCGACGCCGCAGGACATCGTCCGCGCCTCCGACGCCGACCTGATCCTGTGGAACGGGCTGCATCTGGAACTCTGGTTCGAGCAGTTCCTGTCGCATCTGGGAAATATCCCCTCCGTAACCCTGACCGATGGTATTCGCCCGATCCCGATCCGGGCCGGCACTTACAAGGGCAAGCCGAACCCGCATGCCTGGATGGGTCTCGAGAATGCCGGCATTTATATCGACAACATCGTCGCTGCGTTTTCGAAATACGATCCCGCGAACGCGGCCGTCTATGCCAGCAACGCCGAGGCCTACAAGAAGAAGCTGACCGCCACGATCGAACCCCTGCGGCAGTCGATCGCCGCGATCCCCGAAAAACAGCGCTGGCTGGTTTCCTGCGAGGGCGCGTTCAGCTACCTGGCGCGCGATTTCGGCATGAAGGAACTCTACCTGTGGCCGATCAACGCCGATCAGGTCGGCACGCCGCAGCAGGTGCGCAAGGTGATCGACGGCGTCCGAGCCCACAAGATTCCCGTGGTGTTCTGCGAAAGCACCGTCAACACCGCCCCGGCGAAACAGGTGGCGCGGGAGACCGGCGCCAAATACGGCGGCGTCCTCTACGTGGATTCGCTGAGCCGGCCCGGCGGGCCGGTGCCGACCTATCTCGACCTTCTCAAGGTGACGGCGGGGACCATCGAAAAGGGACTGCGCGAGGCGATGAAGAAATGACCGGCAAAGCGAACGGGAACCGAACCGGAAATCCGAAATGCTGAAATCGACACGGCAAAGCACCGAGACTGCGGCCGACACCGACGGGCTCGTCGTGCGCGACGTGACGGTAACCTACCGAAACGGCCACACCGCCTTGTGGCACGCGAGCTTCGAAATCCCGCGCGGCACCATCGCCGCGCTGGTCGGCGTCAACGGCGCCGGCAAGTCGACGCTGTTCAAGGCTATCATGGGCTTCCTGCCCGCCGCCGAGGGCGAGATCGAGATCCTCGGCCTTACGGTGCGCGAGGCTCTGGCCAGGAATCTCGTCGCCTATGTGCCGCAGTCGGAGGAGGTCGACTGGGCCTTCCCGGTGCTGGTCGAGGACGTGGTGATGATGGGCCGCTACGGGCATATGGGCTTCTTCCGCCGTCCTGGCGCGGCCGACCGCGCCGCAGTCGATACGGCGCTGCGCCGGGTCGGCATGCAGGCCTATCGCGAGCGCCAGATCGGCGAACTGTCCGGCGGCCAGCGCAAGCGCGTGTTCCTGGCCCGGGCGCTGGCCCAGGACGGCCGGGTGATCCTGCTCGACGAACCGTTCACCGGCGTCGACGTGAAGACCGAAGAGCAGATCGTCGCGCTGCTGAAAGAGTTGCGCGACGAGGGGCGGGTGATGCTGGTCTCGACCCACAATCTCGGATCGGTGCCCGAGTTCTGCGACCGGACGATCTTCGTCAAGGGCACGGTTCTGAGCTACGGACCGACGGAGACGACCTTCAACCGGCACAATCTCGAACAGGCCTTCGGCGGCGTCCTGCGCCATTTCACCATCTCCGAGCAGACGCTGCATACCGACAGCGACAGCCGCCAGGTGACGATCCTGACCGACGACGAAAGGCCGTTCGTCCAGTATGGCGACGAAGTCCAGCGCCGCGAAGACCAGCAAGGCGGGGATCCATCCGGGGAGGACCGGTCGTGATCGAGCTTTTGTGGCAGCCCTTCACCTATTCATACATGACCAACGCCATGTGGGTGTCGGCGCTGGTCGGAGCGGTCTGCGCCTTCCTGTCGGCCTATCTGATGCTCAAGGGCTGGTCGCTGATCGGCGACGCCCTGTCCCACTCCGTCGTGCCCGGCGTCGCCGGCGCCTATATCCTCGGCCTGCCCTTCGCGCTCGGCGCGTTCCTCGCCGGAGGCCTCGCCGCCGGCGCCATGCTGTTCCTGTCGGAGCGCTCCGGGCTGAAGATCGACGTCATCATCGGGCTGATCTTCACCTCCTTCTTCGGGCTCGGCCTGTTCATCGTCTCGGTCAATCCGATGGCGGTGTCGATCCAGACCATCACCATGGGCAACATCCTGGCGATCACGCCGGAGGACACGCTGCAACTGGCGATCATCGGCTTCGTGTCGCTGGCGATCCTGCTGGCGAAGTGGAAGGACCTGATGGTGACCTTCTTCGACGAGACCCAGGCCAGGACCATCGGCCTCAATCCGGGCCTGCTGAAGGCGGTGTTCTTCGTGCTGCTGTCGGCCTCGGTCGTCGCCGCGATGCAGACGGTCGGGGCGTTCCTGGTCATCGCGATGGTGGTGACGCCGGGGGCGACAGCCTATCTGCTGTGCGACCGGTTCCCGCGCCTGATCGTCGTCTCGGTTGCGATCGGCTCGATCACCGGCTTCGTCGGCGCCTATGCGAGCTATTTCCTCAACGGCGCCACCGGCGGCATCATCGTCACCCTGCAGACGCTGATCTTCCTCACCGCCTTCTTTCTCGCCCCCAAGCACGGGCTGCTGGCGGCGAAGCGCAAGGCGCGGATCGCGATACGCACCGGACCCACCGGAGAGGCCGAGTGATGGAACTCGCCGCGCTTCTCAAACCGCTCGAATTCGGCTTCATGCAGAACGCCTTCCTGATCTGCATGATCGTCTCGGTGCCGACCGCGCTGCTTTCCTGCTTCCTGGTGGTACGCGGCTGGGCGCTGATGGGCGACGCGATCAGCCACGCCATCCTGCCCGGCATCGTGCTCGCCTATATCTTCGCTCTGCCGCTGATCCTCGGCGCCTTCGCCGCCGGCATGACCTGCGCGCTCGCCACCGGCTATCTGTCCAACAACAGCCGGGTGAAGCAGGACACGGTGATGGGTGTGGTGTTCTCCGGCATGTTCGGGATCGGCATCACGCTCTATGTCGCCATCGACACCAACGTGCATCTCAACCACGTCCTGTTCGGCAACATGCTCGGCGTCGGCGCCGAGGATCTTTGGACAGCGGGGATCATCTCCACGCTGGTCGCCGCCGGGCTGGCGTCGAAATGGAAGGACCTGCTGCTCACCAGCTTCGATCCGGCCCAGGCGCAGGCATCGGGCCTCAGGGTCGTGTGGCTGCATTACGGGCTGCTCGCCGGCCTGTCGCTGACCATCGTCGCAACGCTGACGGCGGCCGGCCTGATCCTGGCGATCGGCCTGCTGATCGCGCCGGGCGCGATCGCCTATCTGACGGTCCGCAAGTTCAGCACCATGATGGTGGTTTCGGTCCTCGTGTGCATGGCGTCGATGCTGGCGGGCACCTATGCGAGCTTCTTCCTCGACAGCGCCCCGGCGCCGACCATCGTGCTGATCCTGACCGCCGTCTTCATCGTCGCCTTCGTCCGCCGGCAGATCCTCACCCGACGGGCGTCGACGCGGCGGGTGGACATGGCGCAGGGCGGCGTCACGCCGGCCGAATAGGCGCCTTACCGTTAGTACGACTCGACCACATCGATCGAGAGCCTCGCAGGCTTGTCGGCATTCTGTTTCGTCATCTCGTGGCGCACGACACTCACGTTGCGGTCGAAGCGGAGCGACAGCCGCGTGTAGCCGAAAATCAGGAAGCCGAAGGCCCAATCGCTGATCCAGCCAGCCTGCTTCCTCAGATCGATTGGTCGCTGGAGGTCGAAGTCTGCCCGTTCGAGATCGACCGCGATCCGGTTCGGACCGGGCCGGGTGATCCGGTAGCTCGCCGCACGGGTCAGCGTCACCAGGATCGTCATCCGAACGCCCCCGTCCTTCACTTCCACATTCACGATGGTCGTGGCACTCGGCGGAGCGGCGGTCTTCGGCCGCGCGGATATGGAGCCCGGAAGCGACAGGACGATCGCTCCGGCCAACAGGATCGCTCCAGCGGACGGAACGAGGCGTTTCCGGGAGTCCGGGTCATGCATCTTCATTCGGCCTGCATATCAGACTGCGCGCGAGGTAACGACGGATTTCATGACGATTGCAGAGGGTAGACATGTCGACAGGCGGCATCGCGTCGGCCAAACAGGGTCGACACCTGCGACCGGGTTGATATGGTGGAGGTGCGACCACATGGCCATTCCGGACCGATTGATTTCCGTCGACATCATTCCCACCTTTCGACCGAAAGCAGCGCGGCCCGGATGGGGAGGCGCCGGCGCGGACACCGCAGCAGACGGAGGCACGGATGAGCAACACGGCGACTATGGAAAATCTTCAAAAGGCCCTGCAGATGGAACTGACGGCCGCCCATCAATACCAGCTGCATTCGCATGTGCTCGACGATTGGGGGCTGGACCGGCTGGCCGCGCAGATGCGCGAGGAGATGCAGGAGGAACTCGGCCACTCCAACGAGTTCATCGAGCGGATCATGTTCCTGGGCGGCAAGCCCGAGATGGGCTTCGCCAAGACGCCCGAGGCGGCGGAATCGCTGGTCGCCATGTTCAAGGCCGACCTCGCCGACGAGGAAGACGCCATCGCCTTCTACACCAAGGCCTCGCAGCAGGCCAACGAGGTGGGCGACATCGGCTCGCGGACCCTGTTCGAGCGGATCGCCCTCGACGAGGAAGGCCACAAGAGCTGGCTGGACCTGCAGCTCGGCCTGATCGAGCGCCTCGGCGAGAGGTCCTACAGCGCCAAGCACGTTTCCGGCGCCGAAGCCGAGGGCGGCGAATAGCCGGCCGGTCCGAAACTTCAAGGCCCGCGTTGCCGACGCCTCAATACGCCGCTTCGTAAGCGGCGCAGCGTTCTTCCTCGCCCAGCCCGTCGAGAAACGCCAGTTCGCCGCGCTTGTGGGCGAGGTAGACGTCGGCGAACTCGCCGGGGAACCAGCCGCGCACCGTGTCGTTGGCCTCGAAGCGGGCGAGCGCTTCGGCGAGCGTCGTCGGCAGGCGCACCAGCCCGCGCCGCTCGAGTTCCGCATGCGGCAGAAGCGACAGGTCCTCCTCGGTCACCGACGGAGCCTTTAGCCCCTCCTCGATGCCCTGCGCGCCGGCATGGACGATCGCCGCGAGCGCCAGGTAAGGCGAGGCGGAGGCGTCGCCGGCGCGGAATTCGAAATTGTACTGGCGGGCGATGTCGAGCGGATCGGCGGCGGTCACCGGGCAGATGCGCAAGGCCGCCTCGCGGTCGCGGAAGCCGAGATTGTTGTAGGCGGCGCTCCAGCGATGCGGCGTCAGGCGCAGGTAGGAAATCTCGGAAGCCGCGGTCAGCGCGACGATCGCATCGAGATATTCGAGCACGCCGGCGACGAAGGACCCGGTGAGCGCCGACATGCCCGCCGGCCCTTTCGGATCATGGGCGGCGGGTTTGCCGTCGGCGTCGAGAAAGCTCATGTGGATATGGACGCCGTTGCCGACGCCGGCCGGATCGCGGATCGGGGTGAACGTCGCCGCCTCGCCGTGGCGCCGGGCCGTCATGCGGACGATCTCGCGCAGGATCACCGCGTTGTCGGCGGCGGCGACGCCTTTCGCCGTGCCGTTGGTGATCTCGTACTGGCTGACCCCGTATTCCTTCATGAAGGTGTCCGGCTCGAGCCCGGCCTGCGAAAGCGCCGCCACCAGCGTCTCGCAGAAGGCGCGGTGCTGGGTGAAGCCTTCGAAGCCATAGGCCTGGCCCGGCGCCGTCGGCGGCCCCTTGAACTGGAACTCGTGCTCGAACGCCGCGACGAGGTCGACGCCGCCCACGGCCCGTAGCCGTTCGAGCGCACCCTTGAGCACCGAGCGGGTACAGCAGGCCCAGGGCTTGCGGTCGAGATCGGTGACGTCGCCCAGCATCAGCCGCTCGACCGGTCCGCCGTCGCCGAAATCGATCTCGGCGGCGGCGTCGGGATCGGGGATCAGCAGCAGGTCGCCGAGCGCGCCGTAGGGACCGTCTGCGATGGCGTCGAAACAGGTGATCATGACGTTGGTCGGGGTCCAGCCGACGCCGCGTCGCAGGCGTTTTTCGAGATCTGTGACCGGAAACGCCTTGCCCCGCGTCTTGCCGGCGATGTCCGAGATTGCGGCGAAGATCATCGGGGTCCCGATCATGGGCGTTTCTCCAGTCGGTGGCGCGGACGAAAGCCGTAACGGCTCTCCCGGGGGATTCCGGCAGAAAGACAACCACTTGTCCGCAACCAAGACAAGCGCGGGCTGGCGCTTTGTCGTTGATGTGGCTAGCTTCCGATTAATCGGCCCGCAATACCCCGACGCGCCATGCTCCTGCTTTTCCGAACAGATCGGCTCCCAATGCCGAACGTCGCCGATCCTGTGGAGAAGATCTATCCGGCGACCGGTTTGCCGGTTTAGCCGAGGAGCGACGAGAGGAGAGATGACATGACCCTGACCCGCGAGGTGCCGCTGGTGCCGGCGCAATCGGCGCTGCTCTATATCGACGTGCAGAATTTCTCTGCCCGCCGCGACGGCGGTGAGTTCGCCGACGTGGCGGCCGACGCGTTCGAAGAAAAGTTCGGCTGGTATTTCAACGAGCTCGAAACCCGAATCATCCCCAACATGCAGCGCCTGCAAACGGCCTTCCGGGTGGCGGGGATCGAGGTTCTGTACACCACCATCGAGAGCCTGACCCGCGATGGCCGCGACCGCAGCCTCGACTACAAGATCACCGGCTTCAACGTGCCCAAGGGCTCATGGGACGGCAAGGTGATCGACGAGATCGCGCCGGGCGAGGACGAGATCGTACTGCCGAAAAGTTCGTCGTCGGTCTTCGTCTCCACCCATATCGACTACATCCTGCGCAATCTCGGGGTGAAGCAACTGGTGATCTCCGGCCTGCTCACCGACCAGTGCGTCGAAAGCGCCATCCGCGACGCCTGCGATCTGGGCTATCTGGTGACGCAAGTGACCGATGCTTGTCTGACACTGACGCAAGCCCGGCACGACAACTCGCTGGCGGCGATCCGCGGCTATTGCCGGCAGGTGACGACGGAGGAACTGGTGCGGGAGGTGGCGGGTTAGGGCGTAAGCGTTCTGGCGACGCGGAACCCCTTGCTGTCGTCCCGGGTGACAGGTTCATAGAAGTAGCGGGTTGCCGATCGACCGTAAGCCGGACCTTGGGCCCAGCTGCCGCCACGAAGCACACGACGACTACAATCACCGCTGGTCCAAGAAGATCCATCCTTGGGCGCACCGGAGTATTTAGGGTTCCAACAATCTTCGACCCACTCCGTGACATTGCCGTGCATGTCGTGAAGTCCAAAGCCGTTAGCCGGGAAACTACCCACGGTTGTCGTACTCCCGCGCCACAGGCCCTTGGGGCTGCCATTGTAGGAATAGTATTCCCCATTGAAATTTGCCTGGTCTGTAGTGATCATCCGGCCGGTCGAAAACGGCGTCTTCGTTCCGGCACGGGCCGCGTATTCCCACTCGGCCTCGGAGAGGAGCCTGTACGTCTTGCCGGTCTTGAGAGAGAGCCAAGAAACGTAGGCCTTGGCGTCGTCCCACGACACCTTAATCACCGGACGTTGGCCGCGACCCCAACCTTGATCCTCCGATCGGCGCTCGCAACCGCCGTCCGAAACACAGGCATCCCACTCGTTAAACGTCACCTCGAACTTGCCAGCCGCGAAGGTGCGCCAAATCGTTACGCGGTGCTGAGGACCTTCGTAATAATCGATTCGCTCAGGTTCGTTCGCGGGCGAACCCATCGTGAAGGTCCCCGCCGGCACCACCACCATCTTGGGACAACCTTTGCAATCTTCGAACACGTCGCCGGGCTTGAGACATTTCTCGTCGGTACCGATCGCAATCAGCAATTCGCTGCATCGGTTTTCCGGGGCCGGCGGCCTGAGGAGCGCGATCCTCTCATCGGCCAACGCCCGATAGACCGGATCGGTCGTCTTGTTCCTGAAGGCTTCCAGAACCGCGATGCTCTTCGTTCCCTTGACGTCGGCCCATTCCCGCGCCGCAGGATCCGGCGCGGTCCGGACCGGATCGCGTTTGGCGGATTGGGCCGGCGCAACGGTGATTTCCCACCCCAGGGTTTCGCCCTCCGGCACCGTCGGCGTCTGTGACTTGCCGATCAACGAACTGGCGCGATAGGAGACCTCTTCCGTGAGATAGGCGACGAGTTCCCTGCCCGAGACCTTGCCGTCGCGGTTGCCCTTCTCCGCCTTGTCCGCTTCGCCTGATACGCCGTCGAGAAACACGCTGGTGAACAGCCCGAGCTTGCGCTTTTCGTTCCAGAACGCCAGTTGGCCGGCGCCGGAAGCGGTGAAGCGGATGATGTCCCTCCCCGACGGCAGTTCCGGCCGGATGGCGCCGGAATGGGATTGCAATACACCGCCGGCCGACCGGCCGGAGAAGCAGGCGTCGAGTACCAGCGTCACCGCGCGGCGCGGTCCGATATGGTTGTTCAGCGCCCGCAGGTTCTTGTCCAGCCCGTCGAGGGAATAGCCGAAGCGGGCATTGTCGGGGCGGGTGTCGATGGTCAGCAGATAGGCCTTCTTCGTTTCGGCATCGGGGACGCCGTGGCCGGAATAATAAACGAAGACGTTGGAGCGGCCCTTCCTGGCCTTCCTCCACAAGCGCCCGCGCGGATCGTCGGCCGTGCCCAGCCATTCGCGCATGTCGTTGAAGGTCGCGTTCTTCAGGACCTTGATATTGCCCTTGCGATAGCACAGCCGGTCGACGAGAAAGGTCTCCATCGCCGCCACGTCGTTGAAGGCGTAGGGAACCGCGAAAGTCTCGCGGTAGTCCTTGTTGCCGATCAAGAGCGCCTGGCTGTGGCGGTTCTTGGAGCAGAGCGGGCTTTCCGCGGCGATTGCCGGGGTAGCCGTTGACGCCGCCAACAGACCGATCACGGCGGATATCCTGATAGTCAAACGCGTCCTCCCCCGCCCTGTTCTTCGACCCGACGCCAGCCCTGCGCCAACCGGAAGTATAAGGCATGCGAGAGAGCTTGGAAGCAGTAGAGCAATAATGCCCAATATCCGCCGTCACGAGGCTGACACATCGATGCGCCCCGCCAGCATTGACTCTCCCGCGATCCCGCCCCTAGCCTGAGCGGCACTCCACGGGACCGACTATGGACATTCGCACCTATTCCGGCTTCGCCATGGCGGCCGAACTTCTGAACATCACCTCCGCCGCTCAGCGGCTTAACAGTTCGCAATCGGCGCTGTCGCGGCAGATCCACGGGATCGGGGAATCCCTCGGTATGCGGCTGTTCGAGAAATCCGGTCGCAACGTGCGACCGACCGCGGCGGAGGAGATCTTCTCCACCGGCAACATCTCCAAGGTGGTGCCGGTGATCGGTTTCGACGACAACGAGCTTCAGGTCGGCCCGATCGCCCGCAAGGCACGCGACCTCTACTGGGACTGGGCGAAAGCCTGACGAGAGCATTCAAGAACAAGGGAGACGACGACATGGCGACCGTGACACTGATGACCGATGCGGAGGTCGAGGCCAACCCGGCGGTGAAGGCCGTGTTCGACGACATCCGCGCGACCCGGAAATCCGATTTCGTCAACAATTTCTGGCGCGGACTGGCGCACGATCCGGAAGCCCTCAAGCGCATCTGGGAAAGCCTCAAGAACGCCATGACCGGCGAAACCGTGCTGCCGCCGGTGGTGCAGGAGATGATCTATATCGCGGTGTCGACGGCCAACAGCTGCACCTACTGCATCCATTCCCACACCGCGGCGGCCCGCGCCAAGGGCATGACCGACGCCGAACATGCCGAACTGCTGACGATCATCTCGCTGGCCGCGCAGACCAATCACCTGGTGACCGCGATGCAGATCCCGGTCGACCCGGAGTTCATGGTCGAGAGCTGAGGCGGCGGCCCGCCCCAACCCGGGTCAGGACCGGCCTTTCTCCAACGCCGCCACGACCTCCGAGACCGTGGTGATCTCGGCGACATTGGCCATGGCGTATTCGATGGATGCCCGCTGCCAATCGGCGTTCATCGTCGAGCAGGCGTCCTCGGGAACGATCACCCGGTAGCCCTTGTCGGCGGCGGTCCTCGCGGTGTGCTCGACGCTCATATTGGTCCAGGCGCCGGTGTTGATGATCGTGTCGATACGAGCGCCGGCGAGATAGGATTCGAGCCGGCTCGACGGCCAGGCGCTCATGGTCATCTTCTCGACCACGAGATCGCCGGCTTTGGGCTCGAGGCCAGCCACCGGCGCCACGCCCCAGGTGCCGCGCACATTGGCGTCGGCCTCTTTCAGGCCCCGGAACAACGGCGCGTTCAGAGGCTGCGCCGGAAAGCCGGGCTCGCAGACAAACCAGACATGCAGCACCATGATGCCGGCCTTGCGGCAAGCTTCGGCGAGCCGCACGGAATTGGCGATCACGTTCTGCTCGCGGGCATGGTCGGGTGCGCCGCTGTCGGCATTGGCGCCGCCGTCCATGATCACGTCGTTCTGCATGTCCTGAATGATCAGCGCCGTCCGGGCGGGATCGATGACGAGGCCCGCCGCCGCGTCGGCGGCCGGGGCGGCTTCGGTGGGCTGGCGGCGATACATGAACGGCTCGACGCGCGGACGCGCCCGGGTACGCACCGCGTAGAGCGAGGTCGAGGCGCAGAGGAACAACGTCCCCCAGTCCTCGCCGCCCCAGTGCAGGTTGGCGACGACTTCCGGCACCGCGATCTTGCCCAGGAGAACGCCGTCCGGCCCATAGACCCATACGCCGCCCGGCGCGGTGACCCAGATATTGCCCTGGGTATCGCATTTCATGCCGTCGGGCACGCCGGGAAGGTCGGCGTCCGCGATGCCATCGGCGAAGACACGGCCGTTTGCAAGGCCGCCGTCGGGCATCACCTCGAAGACGCGGATATTGGTCTGTTCGGTGTCGTTCACATACATCAGCCGTTCGTCCGGCGAGAAGCACAGGCCGTTGGGCTGACCGAACAGGTCGCGGTCGCACGTCAGCAGCGGCTCGTCGCCGGGGCTGTGTCCCGGCCGCATCAGGTAGACGCCCTGGAATCCCTGTTCGACCGGACGCGGAACGCCGAAATGCTCGAGCCGTCCGTAGGTGGGGTCGGTGAAATACACCGTGCCGTCGGAGCGGATGCAGATGTCGTTGGGCGAATTGAGCTCCCTGCCCTCGAAATGCGAACACAGGACCTCGCGGGTTCCGTCCGGCCGGAAGCGGGCGACCGAACTCGTCGCATGTTCGCAGACCAGGAGATCGAGGTCCCGGTCGTAGGTCATGCCGTTGCCCTTGTTGGAGGGCCGCATCGCCTCCGAGATCGCGCCGTCCAGGGTCCATTTGCGACGCACGTCGCCGGGCATGTCGGAGAACAGCAGATGGTTCTCCAGAGGATGCCAGATCGGGCCTTCGGTGAAGATGAATCCGGTTCCGGGCCGCGCGACCCCGGCCTCGGCGTCGATCAGATCGGCGAAACGCGGATCGAGAATTGTATAGGACATGGGCCTGCCTCCCTTTCGTTTTCCCTTTTCGGGCTTGGCCCGACCATAGCAAACCGATCGGCGTTCGGCAGGATTTCCGTCGTCGTCCGATGGTCTTTTAGGACGGCGCCGCGCAGGCGCCCCCGGCCTGGCCGGCCGGGGGCGTTTCGTCGATGAATCCTAGAACTTGACGGCGTCGCCGCCCTTGAGCGCCAGGCGCTTGCGCGCCTCTTCCGGCGTCGCCACCTCGAGACCCAGTTCCTCGACGATGCGGCGGATCTTGCGCACCTGCTCGGCATTGCTCTCGGCCAGCTTGCCGCGGCCGATGAACAGCGAATCCTCGAGGCCGACCCTGACATTGCCGCCGAGCATCGCCGCCTGGGTGCAGAACGGCATCTGGTTCTTGCCCGCCGCCAGCACCGACCACTCGTAATCGTCGCCGAACAGGCGGTCGGCGGTGCGGCGCATGTGGACGAGGTGGTCGACCTCGGCGCCGATGCCGCCGAGGATGCCGAAGATCGTCTGGATGAACAGCGGCGGCTCGTAGAGGCCGGCATCGACGAAATAGGCGAGATTGTAGAGATGGCCGACGTCATAGCACTCGAATTCGAACCGGGTGCCGTGCTCGACATGCAGCATCTTGATGACGTTCTCGATGTCGAGGAACGTGTTGCGGAAGATGAAGTCCTTGGATGCGGCGAGGAACGGCTGCTCCCAGTCGAACTTCCACTCCTGATCCTTCTCGGCCAGCCGGAACAGGCCGAAATTCATCGACCCCATGTTCAGCGAGGTCATCTCGGGACTGGCGCGCAGGGCGGCCGCGAGCCGCTCCTCGAGCGGCATGCCGAGACCGCCGCCGGTGGTGATGTTCACCACCGCGTCGGTCTGCTGCTTGATGCGCGGCAGGAACTCCATGAACACCTCCGGGTCGGGCGTCGGCGCGCCGGTCTCGGGATCGCGGGCGTGCAGATGGATGATCGAGGCCCCCGCCTCCGCCGCCGCCACCGATTGCGCGGCGATCTCGTCCGGCGTGATCGGCAGATAGGGCGACATGGTCGGGGTGTGGACCGAGCCGGTCACGGCACAGGAAATGATGACATTCTTCGCGGCCATGTCCGCGTCCTCCTTTTCGAACTTTTCGCTTTGCGCACCGCCGTAGTCCCGGCCGGACCGGGCGGCGCTTCGGCCGCTATCGGTCCGCCCGGCGCGGGGTGCCGGATGAATGCGGCGATCATTTCCCGACAGGATTTCGTTGTCAATGATGAATAATCTATGATATGTGATCACAAATTGCAGGCGACGATGCCTGGGAGATCACGGCCATGGTCCGCCGCCGAAAACCGCCTCGAAGGCGGCGGCGGCGGCCTCGAAACGACGGGAGATACGGTGGGTTCGCCAGTTCAACTCTTGGATCGCGTCGAGAAACTGACCCTGCAGGAGCGGGTCTACAGCGAATTGCGCGACGCGCTGATGGCTGGCCGCTTCCTGCCCGGCACGCCGGTCACCATTCGCGGGCTCGCCGAGCAGCTCGGCGTCAGCTCGATGCCGGTGCGCGAATCCCTGATGCGGCTGGTCGCCGAGCGCGCCATGGAGGTGATGCCGAACCGGACGGTGCGGATCACCAATCCGTCGGACGAGCGGGTGCGCGAATTGTGGCGGGTGCGCATGGTGGTAGAGGGCGACGCCGCCGCGCGCGCGGCCGAACTGCGCAGCGAGCGGGAACTCGATGACCTGCACAGTTCCAACGAGGCGTTCCGCGCCGCCGTCAAGCGCGGCCATCTGGAAGACCTGACCGCGGCCAACCAGCGCTTCCATTTCACCCTCTACGACGCGGCCCACAGCGAGATCCTGTCGCCGATCATCCAGTCGCTGTGGATGCAGGCCGGCCCGTTCCTGAGGATGCATTACCCGGAACATTTCGAGCTGCAGAAGAAATCGGTCGCCGAGATCTACCGCCACTATTCGGAAAATCACGACCGGATCATCGAGGCGGTGACGGCGCGCGACGGCGAAGCCGCTCGACGCGAACTGATCAAGGACCTCAAGCAGGCCGCCGACTGGTTCGAGGCGAACGTGTTCGACGCGGCCGAGCGCGACCGGGCGTAGACGGGGAGAGACGAGCGTAATGGCGAAAATCGGAATTGTCGGCAGCGGGCTGATCGGACGGAGCTGGGCGGTGGTCTTCGCCCGCGCCGGCCACGAGACGGCGCTGTGGGACGGCAAGCCGGGCGCCGCCGAGGCCGCGCTCGACCGGGCGCGGCAGGCGATCGCCGATCTCGCCGAGGCCGGCGCCCTCGCCGATCCGGACGCGGCGGCTGCGCGGCTGTCGGTCCACCCGACGCTCGAAAGAGCCCTCGACGGCGCGATCTACGTGCAGGAAAGCATCGTCGAGAACCGGGACGCCAAGCAGGACATCTTCGAGAAGATGGACGCGGCGGCGGCGCCGGAGACCATCCTCGCCAGTTCCTGCTCGGCGATCCAGCCGTCGACCTTCATGGAGACGGTGCCGGGCCGGGAGCGCTGCGTCATCGCCCATCCCACCAATCCGCCGCATCTGGTGCCGCTGACCGAAATCGTCCCCAGTCGCTGGACCAGCGAGCAGACCATCGAGCGCACCCACCGACTTCTCGACGAGGTCGGGCAGGTGCCGGTTCGGATGCTCAAGGAGATCGACGGCTTCGCCCTCAACCGGCTGCAGGCCGCGCTCGTCAACGAGGGCGTGGCGCTGGTCGGCGAAGGCGCGATTTCGGCCGAAGACCTCGACAAATGCGTCAAGCACGGGCTCGGCCTGCGCTGGGCCTTCATGGGTCCGTTCGAGACCATGGACCTGAACGCGGACGACGGCTTTCTCGACTACGCGACCAAATACGGCGGCTCGTACCAGACCATGGGCAAGGACCTGATGGTCGCAAACCCCTGGAAGAAAGACGCGATCGACGCGATCGCGAGCTGGCGTGAGAAGGATGCCGGCGCGCGGACGGTCGCCGAACGGCAGAGATGGCGGGACGGCCTGCTTGTCCGACTGCGCGCGTTTCTTTCGACGGCTGACGGCTGACGACGACGACGCCGAACGAACTCTATCGCTGGGAACGGATCCGAATTGCGGATCCGGCGTAAACAGGAGGACCTGGACATGGATAGAAGGACGCTACTGAAATCGGGAGCCGCCCTCGGACTGGCGGGCGGCGCGGTCGCCCTGCAGGGGGCCGGGTCCGCATCCGCGGCCAGCGCAATGAAATGGCGCATGGCCAATCTCTACCCGCGCGGCACGTCGTTCGCCGTCGCCTACGACAAGTTCGCCAAGAATGTCGGCACGCTGACCGGCGGCCGGCTCACCGTCGACATGCTCTATGACGGCGAAGGCGTCTCGGCGACCGAGATCCTCAGCGCCACCCGCACCGGGCTGGTCGAGATGGGCGCTCCCTACATGGCGCTGCATGCGGGCGAACTGCCCGCCGGTGTCGTCGAGCTCGGCCTGCCGGGCGCGCCGACCACCTTGGCCGAACTTCTCGCCCTGTTCGACGAGACCGATTTCGGCAAAGTGCTGGGCGAGGCCTATGCCTCGATCGGCATCCACCGGATGGCGCCGCTGTTCCAGCCGGGCGTGTATCTGATCACCAAGCAGCCGATCAAGTCGGTGTCCGACCTCAAGGGCCTCACCCTGCGCTCGCCGGGCGGCTACGGCAAGTTCGTCGAGCAGTTCGGCGCCAAGCCGGTGTCGATGGCGTTCAGCGAAGGCTATACCAGCCTCGCCACCGGCGTCATCGACGGTGCGGCGAGCTCCAACCTGATCGACTACCGGGACGGCTCCTGGTACGAGCAGGCGCCCTATATCTGCCCGCACCCGCTCACCGGCGCGCAGGTCGCCCCGACCATCGTCAACAAGGGCAAGTTCGACGCCCTTCCCGACGACCTCAAGGCGATCCTCGAAATGGCATCGCTGGCCCACGGCATCGACCAGGCCAACAAGTCGACCATGTGGGTCTCCGACGCGGTCAACCAGATGCTCGCCAAGGGCATGAAATGGGGCCCGACCCTGTCGGCGGACGACCAGAAGAAATGGGCCGCCGCCGGCGACGCCGTGCTCGAGGAGTACGCCAAGGGCGACGACTTCAGCAAACGGCTGGTCCAGATCCAGCGCGACTTCGTCAAGAAGATGCACGGCTGACGGCTTCCTCCCGTCTCAAGGCCGATGGCCGGGGTCCGTCACAAGAACGGACCCCGGCCGACGAACTCGCAGAGGATCGGCGCGTCTCCGACATGATCACCCTGAAGCGCTTCGCGGCGGCCGTCGACTGGCTCAGCGAAAAGACCGGGCTGCTGGTGGCCGTACTGATGCCGGCCATGGTGCTGGTGCTGTTCTTCGAGGTCTTCAGCCGCTACGTCTTTCGCCATCCCACGAGCTGGGCGCAGGAAACCGCCATCTTCATGTTCGCCGCCATCGGCCTGATCGCCGGGGCCGACGCGATGCGCAAGAAGGCGCATATCAATGTCGACATCCTGCACACCGCCCTGCCGGAACGGATGAAATCGGTCGTCGACCTCTGCGCCGCCCTCGTGGTGCTGTTCTTCCT
>Ga0070729_10003655_pt1 | contig 17488 bp, 15 predicted proteins | sample tdDd472_FD_66725 | JGI IMG/M metagenome (GOLD analysis project Ga0070729, IMG submission 66725) | Marine sediment microbial communities from the Atlantic coast under amendment with organic carbon and nitrate - tdDd47.2 | ecosystem: Environmental > Aquatic > Marine > Coastal > Sediment | place... | reverse complement strand
CTGTAGGACCGGAATAAAGTTGGTAACAAAATGCCTTCCCAAGCTCAATTTTACAGTAATTCATCAACCATAAAGATAAATAAAGTTGGTAACTTATCATTGACAAGCTCCCAGTAAACGATCTGAGCTTCCCCCAATGAGGCCCTAAAAGGGTACAAACTGTCGCAAAGCGGAACCGGCTAACCTTGGAGAATCAGCTGAAAAGCCAGTCGGCGTAACGCTATGTGGTTAAGCTCTTATTCATGAAGCCATGGCGCATAACTCAGGCCAACCAACACACCCCCAGGGCTCATAAACCTTGCGACTGTTTGCCCCCAGGGTTCAGTCCGGGTTTCATGAACGAATTCCTGACCCCTTTCCTTCATTTCTTTCAATGCCGCGTCCACTGCAGCCGCGTCCGCCAACTCAAATTCAATTGTAGCTGTCGGCTCAGGAACATGGTCAGGCCATTCCTCCTGCCCAAAACAAGACTGGGCCGCCATAGAGAGGGGCCATACCCCGAAATGATGCGCTCCGGGGAACGTATCCATGAAACGATAATCGTCCATCTTTTCTAGCGGCAAGCCTCGCGCACCCTCATACAAAGACGCACTCGCCGCAGAATCTTTAGTAATTGACGCAAACCCCGCAATACACTTAATTTCCATTCATTCCCCCGCCACTGATGGAGCTGGCTCATATCTGCATTAGTATGATTTGACTCGTTAGCCGCGTATCACTGTGAGCCCATTAGCCCTTGTTCAAATGCTGCCTGATTTTCCTGGGCAATTTCATTTTTTTGTCGAGCCATCGCAACACAAATCGGGATCCATTTGGCGCATGTGGACCGGTGAGAATGTCCAGGGTTGTGACAGAGCCAGATATGCGCAGATTGAAATCTTTATTGGGAACTTCCGCAAGATCCACGTGCACAGGAGCAAACCATGGGTTGTACAAGTTGAATCCCTCGACAAGATCCTGATCAAACTTTCTGAGAGTTTCTTCTATCGGGGGCACGCCGATCCGCTGCCGCAAGCCAAAAACAAAGCTATCAAGCGAAAACAAATAGCCTGAGTTGAAGTTAACTCCAAACGAGTTATAGCGGTTGTCGGGACTTCCCTGCATTTCAATGCCATTGATAAATTCAGCTACAGATAACCCTTCAATGGACTCAGAGACGTTTTGGTGAATCTTAATTGCTGAATGGAAACTCGTGTCAACGGTTAAGAGCTCAGCATCTACCGAGCACGCTTCAGCGTATAAATCGGCAATCGGATGACCTCTGAAGCGATTAACCGAAGCACCCCTCATTAAAAGAAAAGCCTTGAGGTATTTTTCAAGCGCTTGACACGCAGCCCAAAAAAAAGCGCGATGCAGTCCTTTTTTTGCCAGTAACCGAGCAGTCACATAGTCTTCATCTGCAGGTTTAACAAAAGAATCGCTGATTACTTGTACAATGTATCGTTCGATATTGGCTTGCTCATAGTCAGGTAGTTTGTCGACGTGCTCAAGCTCATCTCCACACTTGAAACTGTATATGTAGCTCAATCTTCTTTCGCTCATTCAGCTTCTAACCTCGAACAGGCGCAGCACCACAGCCAGATAACTCCATCGCTGGCCACCCCAGATGTAGGTGATGTCGCCGCACCAGACTCGATTGGGCTGTGCTACCGCAAACTCACGGCCCAGATGATTCGGGATATCCGATCGTTCAACGGTAGCTTGTTTGTAGGCGTGAGGGCCTGGCTGCTTACAGATCAGTCCCAGCTCACTCATCAGTCGTCGTACCTTGAAGCGACCGGCGACAACGCCTTCCTCGCTGAGCAAGCCTTTGATTATCCGGCTGCCAGCAGAGCTGCGGCTCTTGGAAAACAGGCGGTTTACCTGAGGCTTCAGGGCTAAGCGCTCCACATTGTCAACAACATCCACACGGTGCTGTTGACAGTGCCGCCTTTGGCGGTACTCGTAATAGCTGGAACGGCTGATTTCAAACTCTTCACAGACCAGTTCAATTGACCGGTTGAACTCACCGTGGCCTTTTTAATATTTCCCTCTCTCGCTTCAGGCGATTGCAGCGGGCTTCCAGCTCCTGAATTTGGCGCTGCTCCGGGGTTAACGCCTTGCCTTTCGGAGTGACGCCCTTACGCTCGTCCGTCAGTTGTTGAACCCAGCGCCGAACAGCGCTTTCACCAGCTCCCAGAGACACGCTGGCCTGCGGAATCGTGTAGCCTTGATCCAGTACCAGGCCGGCTGCTTCCTGTTTAAACTCAGGAGAAAAAGAACGTCACTTTCTGGTCATCAGACACCTCGTTTATGGTGACGGTATTACCAACTACGTTGGTGTCCGGAATCATTGAACCACTACATAACTAGAACCCTTTCAGTTACAACTTGTCGTCAGTATAAACCGGCACCGGATGCTAAGCCTAATCGCCCCAACCCAAACAGACATTTCTGCTCCTACCTGCCCGTTCGTACAGTCGAGAGCTCCAAACCCAGTATGTAAGATTTCGATCTGTTTTACTGAATTCCAAATTTCACTTTGTTGGTTTATGCAGGGAGGCACCAAGTGACGGTGATTGAAAAGAAACGAAATATACTGTATCTCGCCATGTTTCTTTCATCCGTATCTTTCTTTTCATTCTTTCCCTACTTGAGCATGTTGCTTAAGGAATCATACGCATTATCTTATTGGCAAATAGGGGGATTGGTTGGGTCCATCGCTCTAATATCCTCGTGTGGAAGCTGGCTGGGCGGCTACCTGGCTGACCGGTGGCATTGCAAATCCCAGATACAGTCAGCCAATTTCCTTTTCTCGCTGTCTCTTTTGGGTATCTACTATGTCGAGAATATCACCACAGTGGTCGTTTCGATTCTGCTCCTCGGATGCGCTCGACTTCTCTTTGAGCCCGCGATCAAAAAAGAGCTCTTGAGTGTAGATGACGGATCTGGGCAAGTGTTCCGGATGCGCTACCTTGCTTTGATTATTGGTGCCATTGTCGGCCCAGTCTTATCGGGCATGCTCACGCTTTGGAGTGCAAAGGCAGGTTTTCTTCTCGCAGCTCTCCTTTACCTTACCTGTCTTCTGGCCATCGCATTTGGTGTACCCGTATCCCCAGTTCCTAAATCTTCGAGGTTGCGCACCCAAACTACGATAAATGTCCGGCCCATCATCGTTCTGATACTCATCGGGCTTCTATTTTTCCTTGGTATTTCGCAGCTTACGACGACTATCCCGATTTATCTCAACGACTTGTACGGTTCGCAATCTGAATACGTTTACCGCGCTCTACTGATGACCAATGCGGTCCTGGCAGCACTGCTGACGTTTAATATCGATCGCATTAAAACGTTTTCCTCACAGACGGGACAGGTGATCGTTGCTTCCACCGCACTCGCACTTTCTTTTGTAGTACTTATTTTTGTAGACAAGGCTATTTGGATGCTCGGGCTGACCGTTGTCCTGTACACCTTCGCTGAAGTGGTTCTTTTTCCTTTACCAGACACAATGGCCACAAAATATTCCGGAAATGCAGATCATGGGTTTGCCTTGGGTTTGCTAGATCTCAGATACATAGCTTTTTTCTTGGGACCGCTTACCGGCGGTTACTTGCTTGGCAAGTCGGCGACAACACTGTTTCTCGCGACGGCAGTTGCGATGTTGTTTATTTCTCCCCTGTATTTGCTCCTTAGCAAAAACCGTTATCCACAGTCTCCCTCACCCATGAATAGGGCAGCGATTTAACGACAAATCAGTTTTTCGGGAATTATTTTTAAGCTCCAGGGAGGATTCTTCGATGGTCGATCAAACTTCGACGCTGAATAGTAACGCAACTGCTCTCACCTATACGCCCAGCAAACTCCAACAAAGTTATTGGTTAGGAGAGAAACTCCTGGAGAGCCTGAACTGTCCTGGAGTTCTGCATAAGACTTATGAATTAAATGATCTTGATCCTGTGCGGCTTGAAGAGGCGTTTCAGGAAGTCGTTTCAAAGAACGCCGCCCTTCACGCGAATTTCGTCGCTGCGGACAAAATAAGCTTTGAACAAGAAAAACAGATCACTTTCGTCGATTTCTTTGATCTGACCTCTCTTCCAGATATTCAGCTTCCCAATGCATTAGAGGCATGTAGGGAGGAATCGAAGATGCGATTTTCTAGTTCTCGAGAGTTCAAAGCTGTGAAATGCACCGCCATTAAAACGCGAGAGCAGTCGCTTATTCTCTTTCACTTTGCACTTGCAGTCTTTGACGGACATTCACTGGATGTGTTCCTCAGAAAACTGACAAAAGCATATGTATCCTCTCTAACCGACGAGCGAGTCGATAGGCGCTACATGGAGTATCTGGAAACGGAGCGTCGTCAATCCTTCACGGATGACTATGAGGATGCACTAACCTTCTGGACCGAAAAATATAGCGATGGCCTAAACGGCCCCGATCTTCCAAAAAGTAAGTCTCGAGCTATTTCGTGGCCATATGCATTTCGCCGCAATGAAATACGACTGAAGACACCGGAAATATCACGATTATACGCATTGGCAAGTGAATTTGGCGTTACTGTGAACGTATTGATACTCAGCCTTTACGTAGATGCGCTGCGTCGATACAGCAACCAGAATGCATTTCAGATTGTTGCATTAGTGTCAAAGCGATCTTTTGGAACTTCCGACCTTTCGGACACCATAGGTAACTGTGCCAGCACCCTTATCATCGACACCGGTGTGCCAGGTGAACGTTTGTCAGCTCGCGTGAAAGAATTGCAAAAAGAATTGTACCAAGCGATGGCTTTTAGTCACGCTTCCGGTATTGATGTCGCCCGCAGTCTCGGCTCAACACATCCGATTACCGTGGTGTTCTCAGGAAGCTTGCCTCTCAGACCACCACAAATAACCCCCCGCAACTATTCAATAGATCTGAGATGCATTGAAAGTGAGATGCATACGCCTCAGGTAACCCTCGACCACCAGGCTTACGTCGAGGGCGAAGAGGTGGTTCTTAGCATCGACCATGTGCCCGATGCCTATCCAGCCGATTTTATCGACAACTTCACGCTATTCTATAAAAACCTGATCAGCGCTCTTCTGAAGAATGGGGACTATGGCGACAGCCAAGTCATACCTCTGCCGGAAGGTGAACTACGCGATCGGCAAAAGGCCAACCAGACAGAGAGACCCCTAATCAGTCGCACGTTGTTAGAACCCATTTTTAGATCTTTTGATGCTCACCACGAAAAAGTCGCACTCATTATTGGTGATAAAACAATCACGTATTCAGAGCTGCAGACTTTAGTCATCAGACGAGCAAATGCTCTATGCAACCAAGGGGTTAAGAACAGAGCCGTTGTCGCAATTTCGCTAGAGCGCGGAGAGGAAGAGGTTGTCAATTGCCTTGCAATACTGATGCTAGGCGCTACCTATCTTCCACTGTCACACACACTGCCCGATTCCAGAAAAGACTATGTTCTACGCGAGTCTGGCGCGGTGCTACTGGTCACAGATCGGCCCCTTTCGGGTAAGACAAAATCATGTTCCAAGTATATTCAGCTACCCGTCGACTGCATTCCCCCAGCCCCATCGGGGTTCGACTTTCGCCAAGTTACTAAGCCGCCAGTCGGGTCAGACCTTGCTTACATTATTTACACATCAGGATCAACGGGCCAGCCCAAAGGTGTAGCTATTGAACATCAAGCCGTGTGCAACACCATCGAGGACATCAACCGCCGCCTTGAAATAGATGAAACTGATCGAGGAATATTGATCTCTGCATTAAATTTTGATTTGTCTGTTTACGATATTTTCGGGTTGCTCGCTGCCGGCGGTTCAATCGTAATTCCAAAGCACTCGACTAACCCCACGCCTACAGCTTGGGCAAGATTAGTCGATCGACATGAGGTTACAGTGTGGAACTCGGTTCCGGCGATTATGGAACTGTGCCTAGCCAGTATCCAACATGAATCAAACACCACCTTACAGTCGCTCAGAAGAATACTGCTTAGTGGCGACTGGATTCCGCCTTTTCTTGCGTCGAGGATTCTGGACGTAATTCCAACAGCTCGTCTTGTAGCTCTGGGAGGGGCAACTGAAGCTTCAATTTGGTCAAATTATCACTGGGTCAATTCAGTTGATCCCTCAGCGGCTAGCATCCCATATGGATTGCCTTTGGCCAATCAAAGGTTCCACGTTCTTAACGGATCGTTTGGCGATGCGCCTACCTGGACGGAGGGAGATCTTTATATCGCAGGCAATGGACTCGCTAAGAACTACCACAATGATATCACGAAGACAGAAGCCGCATTTCTGAATCACCCGATTACTGGCGAGCGATTATATAAAACAGGCGACCTTGGGCGATACCTATCAGATGGGGTACTGGAATTTCTTGGTAGGCGCGACCGACAGGTAAAGATAAATGGGTTCAGGATCGAGCTCGGAGAAATAGATGCCATTATCGAAGAGATAGAAGACGTTGGCTCCTGTGTTTCCACAGTGCGTAAAGATTCTTCAGGGCGCTCGATGATTATAGTTTTTCTTCGCCTCGAAAAAGGGGCAAACGCTGAAAACGTTGCTCATGTAGTGAAAGTGGTCTCCCGTGAAAACTTACCTGGGTACATGGTGCCTCATCATGTGGAAATAATACCTGAAATTCCTTTATCCACTAATGGAAAAGTCGATACTAAAGCGTTGGCAAAGCTTCCTTTAAGCCTGGCTAGCACCTTCATGGAAGTTTCCGGTGAAATAACTGAGACCGAGAAGCGCCTTCTGGGCATTTGGCATGAAGTGCTCGGTAGAGATATTTCGTCGTTGCACGAGAGCTTCTTCGAATGTGGTGGCACTTCTTTGATAGCAGTAAATTTATTAAACGCTATCGCACGGGAGTGGGATGTGGCACTTAGCTTCGACTCTCTCTACCAATATTCAACTATCTCCACCCAAGCTAATCGTATTGAAGCAATTCAATCAAAAGGCACAGAGAGCGATTCACTTCTTAATACGGTACGAGATCCGGAAGGAGCGAAGGACATTGTAATTCTAGTCCACCCAGTAGGTGGAACCACTCTTTGCTATACCGATCTCGTTTCTCAACTGCCAAATAACGTGTCAGTCCATACAATAGCGTCGCCGGGAGATGGCTGCCAGCGGACAGTAACAAGCTTGGCCACTTTTTACGTGGAGCTCATTGGAGAGGTTAGTGCGGGCAAAGGAATACACCTCATGGGGTGGTCCATGGGCGGCGTAATTGCCCAAGAAATAGCACGCATATTTGCAAAGAATAACTGTGAAGTAACAACGTTGACGATGATAGACAGTCATATTCCCGCGCCGGATATAACCTCTAACGACGTTCTTCGTAGGGATCTCGAGAAGCTATTTGTCGAAAGCATAGCGGGAGCAGAACATCCGAACCTAAATGCCGAAACCATCGATTCATTAAGACAAGATGATCAGCTCGTAAAAAGTTTCGAAGAGTTTCGCGCAAATTATCTAGCTCTCCTTGACCACCAACCAAGACTAGTCAGTTGCCCGACCCTAGTATTCACCGCCACTCTCAAAGGCCATGTTAGTTTCCCTTGCCTAATACAACAGGACACAAGCGCTTTCACCGATAACAATATTGTTGAGGAATCTTTGGTCGCAACTCATTTCAGCATCATTAAAAGGCCGATTGTGGATATCGTCGTTCAAGCCCTACGCCCCCTACTCCGCTATCAGCCAGAAACCAGAAACCAGAAACCAGAAACCAGAAACCACGAAAACAAAGAAAAGCAAGGCCCTTCAAGGTTTCTGCAACTTGACTCCCACTAAACCTGAAACTTCATTAAAGGATCAATGATGAATATGCGAGCAAAAGAAATAATTGCAAATGAATTCCCTAAACAGAATGACGAAAGGGCCGCGAAGCACTGGGCCAACCGATTTCAGCGTATTTTAAAGCACGCGGAGAAAAACCCGTCACGACGGCTGTCGAATGATCCAGAAATAGTGATTGACCACAAAAAACTGTGTCAGACAATTCATATGTCTGCAACCGAATCCAAGGGCCGCCTATTGCTTGGTGGAACCAACAGCGGCTATTACCTCAATACGCTGGACGGCACTAAGGCTGAGATCGCTGAGCTTTTGGACTTGGGAATTAATTCTGTTTACCTCCAGTACCAAGCTGGCTCACCGAGTGAAAGTCCGCAACTTCGGCTCGACTACTTTTGCCATTTACTTAATTCGGTTAGAGAGGAATTCGAAGACTCCATCAAGATCATTGCTGATCCTCAGGGAATCTGCATGGGCAACGACCTTCGCTGGGGTGTTAGAGGGACTGATGGAATTGTCGATCCTGAAGCAACCCTTCGGCTACTTGAAATTGTAGGCAGCAATTTTGCCGAGGCAGGTATCGACTGCATGATGACCATAGGGCGAGTTAACTATGAGTCAGAGGTCGCCAGATTCGCTCTAGACAAGGTGAATCCCAAAATAAAATTGTGGTCTTTTTCTACCAACTCCGAAACGCCTAACGCGTATTTTGACGTAACACGCCATAACATCAGCAAAGCTGAAACTCGCCAGAAGATTCTAATAGGAAATATCGACGAGATGCTACTGCGTAGCTTACATGATATATCCGAAGGGGTTGATGTTGTGGTTCAAAAGCCCATTGACAACCTCCAAGTAATACTTGCCTTACGAAATCTATTGGACGGCACGGTGAAACTCGATGAATTCCTACAAAGGCCTCGCGTACGCCAGCTGTTAGAGACAAATCCTCACCTTCTTGAGGGGGGATATCTTACTTTGGAGCACATTTCTGATCGGCTCGATCGCACGAAAATCGGAGCATACGAGGTTTCTGGCACCTATGCGATATATAAACATATTGAGGACGAATATTCTCCAGACCTCGCAATGCTGATGCTTGAGGAACTGTATAGCAACTGTATGTATGCGGGAGGGAATAGGCTGGACAAGCTTATAGGACGGAACATGCATTGGTTTGCGAAGCAACGGAAAGCGCTAGGACGCCTGTAGAAGGTGCCTGTGCCTGAGGCGGGGGGGATAGAAACTTTACACAGTCCATGCCCTGCCCAGACTATGGCATATATTTAAGAATCCTCGGTACTAAAGCACTAAGAACCTTACTTCCAATGAGGATATGAACGTGAATCCTCCTAGTTGCCCATAGTAGGGCATTAAATAGAAGACTACAGCAAACACTTAACCGGTAAATTAGACCTTGGAGCTTTTACGGAGTGAGTTGATAAATTCGAAAACCAAAAAGACAAATCAATCAGGAAACATTTAATGTTAGATGAGATCAAAAGCGAAATTATTAGTGCAATTGAGCGGCTCAAACTCCCCATCAATGGGTTGAAAGAGGACGACGATCTTTTTGAAACGGTAATCTTCGACTCTCTCATATTTGTGCGGCTTGTGGTCGATATCCAAAAACATTTAAGTCTCGATTTGCTTAGTGACGTTGATAGGTTGGCAAACTGTAAGACCATAAGCTCAATGTCGGAATTTATAGCTGAACGAAAGCAAAGAGGTCATTCGTGAGCCTTAGTACTTCGGATCGACCGATACCAAGACACAACTTAGCCGATAAACTGTTTGAAAGCCTGAGAACTCACACGAAGTCCACGATACAGTTTAAGATCGGGGGAAACCTTCGAAATTTCACCTACCAGATGCTCTTCGCTAGAGTGAGTGACACTTTGGGTTTATTCGACCGCAATCTTGGGTCTTTGCCTCCCAACAGGCCTTCATGTGTAATTTGTGGGCCTACAGGCTATGAGTGGCTATTGGCCGCACTTACCTGCTTTTTCCGAGGCTACCGAATCATCGCACTTCCCGAAAAACTCTCTCAGGATGAGATTCAAGCCTCCCTGAAAGATCTCCAAATCGATTTTGCCGTTGCTGCGCATGATGAATTGCCAAAACTAGATATCATAGAGGTACCGTCTATAAGCTTCCACGATATTCCGTCACCAGACGAAACCCCAGACGTTAACCTCCCAGGAGAAAGCTGTCCGCAGATCGACATCGTTGGATTCACATCGGGGACAACCGGGGGAAACCTTTTGAAAGCCTTCCCAATTGATACTGGATCAATTCAGGCTTTCGGTGAGCAGTTTATCGACAACTTTGAAGTAGACTCAAGTGATCGGTGGCTGATTACATCCCCATTCTCACATATTGTCCACTTAGAATATGCCGTAATCGCTTTGGCGACCGGCTGCAATATTACTATCTGCGGTCCGATGGACTTTATTATAGATCCCAAAAAAATAGCGCCATCGGTTCTTGTAACTGTTCCCGCGGTTTATCAGGCGGTTTTAGACAGGCTTCTCGAAGAGACTCCGCGTCCCTGGAATTCAGCACTGCACGGAATTTTCACGCGATGCCCCAACTTTTTCTTTTCATGCAACCTTTTCCGTAAGCTAATTCGCGCGTCCCAATCCAGGATGTTGCAACATCTCGGAGGGCGAGCAAAGGTGATGATAATAGGAGCCGGCCCCAGTAATACACAGTTTAAGAAGGAGTTACTCGCATGGGGACTTCCTATCTTTGAGGGGTACGGGGTATCAGAGGTAGGAATGATTTCCTGCAATACTCCATACCATTATCGATTAGGCAGCATTGGAAGGGCTTTCGGTGGCATTTCAATTACTCTATCTCAAGAGAATGAAATCCTTGTTAAACAAACTAACGTCCGTAGCTCTGCCTATCTCAATGGTGAAAAAAAGCAGATTATAACTGACGGGAACTTGGTAAAAACGGGCGACCTAGCAACTCGAAAAGGCTCTTTCTTGTATCTTGTGGGACGTGCTTCGGACCTAATTGTGTTGGACAGAGGTAAGAATATCAATCCAACGAAAATCGAGTCGGCGTTAGCGAGTCTCGGAGTATTTACACATTGTATTGTCCATGGACACGGTAAACCCTTTTTAGTAGCGCTGGTTGAGGCCAAACAGCACATCGGTGAAGAAGAGGTCCAATCTGCCATCGACCAAACGAATCTGAGCCTACCCAAATACGAGCACATTAGGCGGTATTATATCGTTCCACATGGAAGTCTAGAGTCCCAGGGGCTTATCACTCGCTCTCTCAAACCACGACGACAGAAAATTCTAGACACCTATGAAAGGCAAATTGAAGCCCTTTACCAATAACCCAAAACGTTCGAATTAAAGGATTAAGGCGGTGAAAACGCATTTTCTTCAGGTGATAGGAATTGGCCCAAGCTCTCTAGGTTTGTTGGTTGCAGCCGACCGACAAAGTGTCCTTTGCGAGCTTCTTAACGAAGGAGTAGTGTTCATTGACAAAAGCCCTAATTTAGACGGCCTGAAGTACGACATTGCCTCGAATACGGCCGCTAAAGATTTTCTCAGCGGGATTAGTGAGCATGGTGCATTCAGGGATGTTTTACTCACCGAGGAAGCAAAGTATCTCAATAACCTCAACCAAAAATCGGTTAACCTCCTAATTGTAAATCGTGCGTTGACGAAACTTCATTCAACAGCATTGAATATTATCGAGGCCAACCCCCACAGCGCTATCACGCTCGGCACCACTATCTCACATGTTGGACGGGACTCAAACAGCCTCTACACCAGCTACGATCAAGCGGGCCTCCCGGTTGCGACAAGCAAAAATGTTTTGATCGCAACTGGAGCTCGAGAGACATCTGAACCTATTGGCGAATGGCTTTCGACTTTGAAGGGACAAGCGTACCTCTCATCAGACGTATTATCCGCCGATGAACCGAGCTTTATCCATCCTGCCCTTCGTCTTGGAGCCCCAATCGCAATCATTGGCGGTTCACACAGTGCTTTTTCTGTGGCCGAGCTTTTGATCAGAAAGTACGGGAACGCGATAGCTGAAAAACAGATACGCATTATTCGTCGCCGACAGACAAGACTACGATCCAGTGCACGCTCATTGTATGTAGAAATTAAGAAACGCTTAGAAAACCGTGTCGAAATTCTAGACAATGCGTTAGTGGGTCCTCCAAGTTTTGATTCTGAAAATGCTGTGTATATATCTGCGTGCGGCTATGTTCCGGTCGATATTCCCGTGATTCCAGAGGAAGGCGGTAATCCAGTAGCTTTCGCGAAAAAGGATGGGCAATTTCTAATCGATCCAACACATCGGCTTTTAGATATAGATCTCCGTCCATTAGAAGGGCTTTATGGTATCGGAATCGGAAGGACTAAGCGCATTGAGGGTGACAGTCCTTTTCCTGGCACAAAATTTAAGGTTTCTGTTAAATACTTTCACAATGCTGGCGCCGATTCGATCCTCGAAAATCTAATTAGGAAAGTGGCCGAAACCAACCAGGCGGTTAACGCATAGGAAGCTAAAACAATGTTCATTGAACAATCTAAATCAGAATCACTCTTGGAAATGGCGACAAGCTATGTCTTATCAAAGGCGATCTATGTGTCAGTTGCGCTAGATATACCAAGTCTACTCGCGCGAAAGCCTTTGAAATTGGAGGAGTTGGCTACAGCGACAAGCACCGAACCCAACGCTCTCCGCCGTCTGCTCGGCTATTTAATTAGCCATGGAGTGTTTAGCACAACAATAAAAGGTCAATACGAAAACAATGATTTGTCAGTTTTACTCCGACCCGACGTAGAAAATTCACTTGCCCATCTGATACGCCTGATCTGTGACGAGCAGTATTTGGCATTCGACGGACTCTTGACATCTGTTCGCACCGGAAAACCGGTTTTCGCCCAACATTTTGGAGACGACTTCTTCACATACCTTGCTAAGAATACTCGGATGAAATCAAGTTTTCACAAGGCGATGGGTTTGAATAAGCAAGATGACCTCATTGCAGAAGGGATTGCGAAGCATATTCCTGATCGAACCCATCTTGTTGATGTGGGAGGAGGTAATGGGAACCTGGCAATTTCCCTTTTAAGATCAATCCCTAATCTTACAGCTGAGGTATTTGACAGGCCAGAACAGGTAGAAACAACTCAATACCTGATTGAAAAACAAGCAGTTGGTTTTCGTTGTAATGTAAGTGGAGGTGACTTTTTTAAAGCAGTACCCCGCGGAGACACCATTATCTTGAAGCGTATTATACACAACTGGGCTCAGCCTGATATTATCAAACTACTTTCCAATTGCCGACAATCCTTGGAGAAGGACGGACGCCTGTTCATCATTGAGCGGCTACTTGAAGATGAATGCGATAATAAATTCGCTAGATTTTCCGATCTGTCGATGCTGGTTCTCCACACCGGACGAGAACGCTACCTATATGAATACGAGCGGCTCTTGGTAAGCGGTGGGTTTGAACTATCTAATGTTCACAATTTTGGCATTGATATGGTGGCCATTGAAGCAAGGGCGAAAACACTAGGCAAGTAACTCGCGTGAAAACCCAATACAGACATAAGTATTGCAACTTTTTCGATACATCACCGTCTATCCTGAAACTAGGAGGCCCTATCGAACGCTCAGTTGCCAAATATCTATAGTGGTCAACTAATCCCGGACAGTATTTTAAGTTTTTCCTCTGCCGCAATCGGAGAAATGCCCCCGTTGAATGCATGAGGTCGTTACCGGTTGTAGTATCCCATCAGATAGCCACCAACATCCTTCTCTGCCTCCAATAGGCTTCGATACCCAAAGGCTGGCACCCACTCCGATTTCAGGCTTCGGAACAGCCTTTCCATCGGAGCATTGTTCCAGCAGTTGCCACGCCGACTCATGCTTTGGATCATCCGGTAGCGCCAGAGCCGCTGACGGAACTTACGGCTGGCATATTGGCTTCCCTATCCGAATGGAACATGACTTTCTCCGGTCGACCACGCTGTTCTCAGGCGTGATCCAGAGCTTTAACCACCAAGTCTGCATCCGGACTGGGGGGCATGGCCCAGCCAACAACCCGGCGAGCATAGAGATCCAGCACAATGGCCAGATAACTCCACCGCTGGCCGCTCCAGATATAGGTAATGTCACCACACCAGACCTGGTTGGGCCGGTCCACTGCAAATTCACGAGCCAGATGGTTTGGGATATCCGGCCGTTCGACAGTGGCCCGCTTGAAGGCGTGAGGGCCTGGTTGTTTGCAGATCAGCCTCAGTTCGCTCATCTGGCATCGAACCTTGAAGCAGCCAACGGTTATGCGTTCGTCGCTGAACATGTCCTGAATCGTCCGGCTACCAGCAGAGCTGAGGCTCTTGGTAAACAAGCTGTTTACCCGAGCCTTCAGGGCCAGACGCTCAACGTCAATGTGACTCCGCCGTTGGCGGTACGTCATAGCTGGAACGACTGATATCAAGCGCTTCACAGACCAATTCCGTAGACTCCCGCTCCCTCAATCGGTCTATCAGCGAGTACGATTCATCTCGTCCGACATCAAGAGAGCGTAGCCTTTTTTTATATGTCCTTCTCCTGTTTCAGCCAATTGCAGCGGGCTTCCAGCTCTTGGATACGGCGTTGCTCCGGGGTTAGGGCCTTGCCCCTCGGGGTGATCCCTTCACGCTCATCCGTTAGCTGCTGAACCCATCGCCGGAGGGCACTTTCCCCCACTCTCAGAGACGTACTCGCTTGGGCAATGGTGTAACCTTTATCCAGCACTAGGCTGGCTGCTTCCTGCTTGAATTCAGGGGTAAAAGAACGTCGCTTTCTGGTCATCAGACACCTCGTTTATGGTGGCATATTACCACCTACGTTGGTGTCCGGAATCATTGAACCACTACAATCGGTATAGTGCTCAGATGTTAAAGAGGAAGTTTTCTATAAGGTCGCTACCAGCGTCAGTTGCGAAAGATTCAGGGTGGTATTGTACACCGTGGATAGGCAAAGACTTGTGACTTATGGCCATAATCTCTCCGGGCGGACGACCGCCTGTTCTCTTTTCCTCATATTCTGAGCCATCACTAACAAAACCGGTAATTTCGAGGCAGTCAGGCCACTCGGCGTAGTCAACAACTAGCGAGTGATAGCGCATAACCTCCAAAGCTTCGGGCACGTTTTGAAACAGCCCTTTTCCATTATGGGCTATTACACTAGTCTTGCCATGCATCGGCAAAGCGGCCTTGATGACCTTCCCTCCAAAAGTATGAACAATTCCCTGCATGCCCAAACATACGCCGAGTAAAGGTGTCCGCTTACCACACTCGCGAATGACGCTCTCACAGACACCGAAGTAGCGCTTGTCTTCTGGATTTCCTGGCCCCGGGGATATAATTATCCGGTCTGGTGAATACTGCTCAATATCTTTTAAAGTGACTTTGTCATTCCTAACAACATTAACCGAGAAGCCGTCAATAACGCCAGTGGCCTCTTTTTTGGTCAATAAACTTCCAATATCTTGGTAAAGGTTATAAGTAAACGAGTCATAGTTATCTATGATGAGCACTCTCACGGTCTTACACCTGATCTGATTTTTCGTTTCTGATAAACATATCTAGCACTTTCTGAGTGCCCGCTAACTTACGCTGTATCTCCTCATATTCAGCTTCGGCGTTCGAATCGTATACATTGCCTCCACAAGTCTGGATATAGGCGTTGTTGCCTTTGCAAAACATCGTCCGGATTGGTATCGCGAACGTGCAGTCGCCGTTAAAAGAGAACGTTCCGACACCGCCACCATAGGGCCCCCGTCCCAGAGGTTCGAGGGAGTCAATGATCTTTATCGCTTCAATTTTTGGGGCTCCCGACAAAGTTCCGGCTGGAAAACAGCTCGCTAACGCAGTAAACATATCCTCTGACTCAGATATGATTCCGACTATCTCACTGGAAATGTGTTGAACATGGCTAAAACGCTTAACATCCATTAGGTTGCGAACCTTGACCGTACCAAACTTAGCAACTCGCCCCAGATCATTGCGGTGGAGGTCAACCAGCATATTGTGCTCGGCGATTTCTTTTGGGTCACGCAACAAAGCCCTTGCAAGGGCACGATCTTCGGCCGGAGTTTCTCCTCGCTTTGTTGTTCCAGCCAATGGATAGGTTTCCATTTCCCCTTGACGCATACGGAAGAGCAGTTCTGGACTCGCCCCAATGATCTTTTCATCGTCAAACTTGACATAGTACATGTGAGGTGAAGGATTCACCTCTCGTAGATTTTCATAGATATTGACAGTGTCTCCCTTTAGTTCGTAATCAGAACGAAAACCAATTTCACATTGAAACACATTGCCTTCAATTATATTCCGTTTCCCAACGGCAACAGCCTCGGCATGCTGACGACGATCCATGGAATTACCGTTTGGTGTAATTTGCAAATCTCCATTCCCTTCATAGGGTGTCGCAATGATTTCACGAACAAGTTGTGCTCGATTTTTCTCATAATGGAAATAGATAACTTCGTCGGTCATTTTGTCGTGAATCAGGCCATCCTTGTAGAGACCGAACTTGAACACATCAAAATGATCGCTTTCCTTTACGTTCAGAGATGTTTCAAACAGGTTGATACAGTCATAGCCGATGTAGCCAGTCAATCCGCCTGCATATCCGCGAGAGATAACGTCTTTGGGCGAAATATCCCTAAGTAACTCATACGGATTGTCACATGGATATTTTTCGACAGTGCCGTTCCTCTCAATGTGTAAGGCCGACATCTCCGCCGAAATCACGGCTTCGGGATCGAAACCGATCACTGAGTATCTAGACAGGTGACCTTCCTCACCGAGTGACTCAAATAGGAAGCACCGGGAAAACCTTTTATCTACCTTTTTAAAAAGATCAAAAAAATTAATCTCATGGGAAATAACTTCGTACCTAGGTTTTCTGGGCATGCGAATTTTATCCGGTCGCTTCACGTGCGTATCCTTATAAATCATACAATCTTGCTGCATGGGATCCCCGAGTAACTGTAGCTATTCCTACTTTGAGTTCTCGGGCGATTTGACGCTGAGATATACCCATTCTGAGCATCCGCAGAATTTTCAGCCTTTTTTCCACTGACTTCATTTCTTTGTCACTAAGCAAAGCGCTCAGGGCAACATCCATGGCTTCCTTGTCTGGGATGGACAAGAGGTATTCGACAAGATCGGAGGGTGTTTTCATATACTAGTACACTATCACGCTCAGCCCCGGGCAACAATAGTCGATCGATGCGGCGCGAAGCTCTCTCTGATGAGTATATTTGTGGCAGGAGATAGCAGCATGGGTTCTCGAAAATTAGCTGCGACTTCCTGGCATAGAGCATGAAAACTGTATTATCTGGGTCGCTCCAGCATAACTGGCTCTTACGTCACCGCCTAAGCAGCTATAACAACGCGGTGTAGTAGCCCCCATTTAAACCGGACACCTTGGTAGAAGCAAAGGCCTAGACATAGACCTAGTGCAAAGGAGTATCCAAGGTGGAGAGAATCGAAGTCATAACTGGAGTGCAGCGCCGTCGCCGGTATTCCGCGCAGGAGAAGGCATTCATGGTCGCAGAGTGTGAGCAGCCAGGCATGTCGGTATCGTTTGTAGCCCGGCGTCATGGTATATCAGCAAGTCTGTTGTTCCGTTGGAAGAAGCTGATGAAAGACGGTGGCATGTCC
>Ga0070729_10003654_pt1 | contig 17496 bp, 6 predicted proteins | sample tdDd472_FD_66725 | JGI IMG/M metagenome (GOLD analysis project Ga0070729, IMG submission 66725) | Marine sediment microbial communities from the Atlantic coast under amendment with organic carbon and nitrate - tdDd47.2 | ecosystem: Environmental > Aquatic > Marine > Coastal > Sediment | place... | reverse complement strand
TCATAATAATGTAGTCTTTGATGTCTTAAATACTGAAGTAGGAAAAGCGACTATTGCAGATACACTTCATGTCGATCCAGCTTTTGCGGATGCAGTAAATGGTGATTTTTCTCTCCCCGAAGGTTCCGAATTGTTGACATATGCTGATGATGGCGGTGCTATTGGTGATCCAAGATGGGCACCTGCTGCTACTGCAGAAACTGTTCATCAGGTTGCTGCTGGTACTGGTGTATTGAGCGCTGCAATCAGTGCTGCTGGCGACGGTGATGTCATTGAATTGACCACAAGTGGTGGTATTTATGATGAAACCACAAAGTTTTTAAGTATTAGCCAAAGCATCACAATCCGTGCTGCTGAAGGGTTAGCAGTAAAACCTGTTATTCGTACACCAGAATCTGATTACATGTTCAAACTTACCGGAGTTAATTCCAGATATGTATTCAAAGGTGTTGAAATTGATGGTACAAATGGAACTGGTTCTGCTGTTGTGAAATATTTCCTACGTATTGACAATGCAGATCCAACTGGTACTGCAGATGTAATTGTTGATGATGTTTATGTACATCACATGAAAGATAAATTCATCAAACCTTACGGCAATACAGGTATGGATACACTAAGTGTAACCAACTCAATTTTTCATGATGGTGCATCAGAAGGAATTACATTGTATTCAGGGTCTTCGGGTGATCCTGCTGTTGTTATGAATGATGCTATCATTGAAAATTGTACTTTCTACAACCTTGAACGTGAAGCAATCAAAGGTCAGACTCATCCAGGAACAGTTGTTCGTGTAAATCACTGTACTTTTTATAATCTTGGTGAAAATGACAAAAAAGCTATGATTTATTTTCGTGATATGACAGATGTAGTTGTTAAAAATTCAATTTTCTCTGTAAACAACAATGCAGATGCTGAAAAATTTGCTGATTTTGCCAGTGACGTAAGTTTGTTCCACAACAATGTAGTTTGGGAAACAACAAACTTTACTGTTGGAAATGCAACTGTTACTGATACATTAGTAATGGATCCAATGTTTACAGATCCTGCCAATGGTGATTTTTCATTCCCAAGTTCATCTGTAATGTTGACATATGGGGATGATGGCAGTCCATTAGGTGATCCACGTTGGGCACCATTGGATGGGAAATATATCCTTAATGTTTTCACAGAAGGAAATGGTACTGTAACTCTTGATCCTGCTGGTGGAATCTATGATAGTGCTACTGTTGTAACTATGACTGCAGTTGCTGATGAATACTATGCTTTTGATCACTGGTCAGAAAATGTAGCTGTATTCCCACCAACTAATCCAGTTGCACAAATGAAAATGCTTCAAAATGAAGATGTTGTGGCTTATTTTGTACCAACAATTGAAGAACGTCAAATTGTGATTGATTCTATTGGTCTTGGACACGTGGAAATTGAAAAAATATCCAATTTTAATGTTGAAGGATATTATGAAACAGACTCATTGGTATTGACTCCAGTTGCTGATACTCTTACATGGGAATTTGCATATTGGGTAAATGAAGCCGGTGATTCTCTTGACAATACAGCACCACTTTCTTATAAAGTTGCTGAAGTTGATACCTTTTTTATTGCAATGTTCAGAAGTACACTTCCACAGGTGACACTGATTGATTCTGTAGAAGGAATGGGAAGTATTGCAATTACTCCAAAACCAGTTCCAGGATTCACAACTTATGATGTTGGTCAGGAAGTGACATTGACAGCAACAGCAGTTGGAGGATGGGAACTTACTACATGGAAAGGTGATGCTAGTGGAGAAGAGGCAACAATTATTCTCTCTATGGATGCCGATAAAATGGCTATTGCCGAATTTACGGAAATTGCTGTTCCAAATGGCGAGTTAATGGTAGATGCAACATGGGATTTAAGAGACGCTTTAGCATTTGCTAAAAATAATAGCCAGGTAGAAATGATCAAACTAATTGAAGAAGGTCCATATACTCTGGCAGAAGAAGATCGTGTTGATGGAAAAATTCCATATCTGAATATAGATTTTCCTGTAACAATTGCTGGTGCTGAATCAGTAAAACCAATCATCAAAGGTTGGGGTGAAGGTGGTTCTGAAGGTTTCTTCAGATTACGTGCCAATGGTCACTTAACTTTGGATAACCTTGTTATCGATGGTTATTTTAGTGAAGGTGTACCCACTAAATATATTGTTCGTTCTGATGATGGTAGTGATTCAATCCACGTTTCATTAAAAGCGACTAATTGTGATTTCATGGGAACAAAAGAAGTATTTTTCAAAAATTATGCTGGATCAAATGTTGACACATTAAGTTTTGTAAATTGTACAATTTCAGAAATTGGAAAAGAAATGATCTATCTGAAATCTGTTGGAAATGCTTCATATATTGAACTCAAAAATTCTACATTCACACATGTTGGCCGTCAGATGATATATTTATTTAGTATGTCTCCTAAGATCGTTGTCGACCATGTTACAATTGATAGTAGTGGTTATGGATATGGTTCAGAAGGAGCAAAATTTCCTCCTTTCCGTTGTGAAGGTGTTACTGACATGTCTGTGACAAATACAATAGTCGCTAATATGCCTTTTGACGGTGTTGATTATACACCATATGCTGTTCGTATTACAGGTGAGAATTCAATCATTGATAATTGTTTATTCTACAATGTACCAACTAAACTTGATATGAAAGAAGGTGCAGTTGCAGGACCTGATAACTACTGGTACGATCCTATGTTTGCAAGAACTACTCCTGGTGACTTGACATTGACAGATGGATCAGTTGCTTATCATCTTGCTGGTGATGGTAGCGTTGCTATTGGAGATCCAAGATGGGCAACTTCTACAAATGTTACTGAATATACAGCGTTGAACCTTGTTGTTGGTGATGATGGTGAAGTAATAGCTGATCCTGCACCAATGGCAAAATTCTATGTACCACAAACAGTTGTAACATTAACAGCTGATGCAGATACACTTTACAAATTTGCTGGATGGTCTGGTGATGTAACTGGAACTGATCCTGTTGCAACAGTAACAATGGATGCTGATAAATCTGTGGAAGCTGCATTTGATAAAGCATATTATTATGTCAAATTCAATGTTAATATGAATGCATGGGCTGCAATGGATAAATTTAGCCCAGGTGTTGATTCTGTTGATTTTGCTGGTAATATGAATGGTTGGGGCAATGGTCCTCTTATGACTGATGAAGATGAAGATGGTGTTTATTATGCCGGATTTAAAGTTGATGAAAATTACCCTGATCTTGAATGGAAGTTCCGTATAAACCGTTCATGGGATGATGATAAGAGTGAATTCCCAAGTGGTGGTCCTAACAGAACATTGACATTGACGGATGATGTTGAATTGACATACTGGTTTAATGATGATCAACCAGAACCTGATCCATTGATACTGGGTGAATTTGATATTGCAAATCCTGGATTTGAAGATGGTCTGGGTGATTGGTCTGTATGGCCAACATCAGATACACATCATGAATTAGCAAATAATGTTAACTATACTGGAATAAATTCATTAAAAATGACTGGTGCCAGTGTATCTGTATATCAAGCACTTCCAACACCAGAACCAGGTAAAGCTTATGTTGTACATGGTTATGCAATGAATCCATCTTCAGATCCATTAGAAGATGGTCAGATTCTCAAAATGGAGATCACTTTCTTTGATGCTGCTTGGAATCATGTACTTCAGGATTTTTCTGATCCTTTAACTAGTGAATCAGTACAAGATGAATGGCAGAAATTATCATATTCTGCAGTTTGTCCAGAAGGTGCTGTAAATGTGAATGTTGCTTTTAACTGGACAGGAACAGAATCAACAACTGGATCTGCATATTGTGATGATATTAGTGCTTATATTGGAGCAATACCTCTTGAAATTGAAAATTTAAGTTTGGAAGAAGATGAAGATTTCTGGAGTTGGGATACTGATGCAGGTTGGGGTACATGGTGTTACGAACCTGAAAATGAAGGTGTTCTAATTGATGAAACTGTTAGTCGTTCCGGTGTTAAATCCGCAAAAATAATGACTCAAAACTGGACTTCATGGGGAGATCCATGGAACTGGGGCGGATACTGGGGTGGCATGAACCAATGGGTTATGCAAACAGTAGAAAAGGATGATTGGTACTATACAAGTGCATGGGTTATGACTCCTGCAACTGGTGATTCCTTGACAGGTAATGTTGAGATTTATGCTGAAATGAAATATCAGGATTTCGATGGTAGTGAACTGGCAAAGTATGTTGGAGAATTTAATGTTACTCCATCATCAACTAAAGATACCTGGCATCATATTCATGCTATGGGACCAGCAACTACAGATAATACTGCGTGGATTGAATGTAATATTTACATGGGACAATATGGTGAAGCTACTGGAGTAGCTTATATGGATGATTTTATGGTAATAAACATAGGTGGAGAATTACCTGATGTAAGTATCGATGATGCGATTGCTATACCAAGTGAAATATCATTGTCTCAGAATTATCCTAATCCTTTTAATCCAAGTACAACAATAGGCTATACTCTTCCTGAACAAGCAAAAGTTACCCTTAAGATTTTTGATTTAATTGGAAGAGAAGTAAAAACTCTTGTTAATGAAAATCAAGGAGCAGGTTATAAATCTGTAATTTGGGATGGAAGAAATAATGATGGTGAACAAGTGAGTACCGGTTGTTATTTCTACAATATGAAAACCGATAATTTTTCAGAAGTAAGAAAAATGTTATTTATGAAATAGAAGTTTAATCAGAATTGGGCAGGCTTTATGTCTGCCCAATTTTTTTTGTTTGAAATCCGTTAAAATCCGTGTTTATCCGCGGCTATAAAAAAAGAAAGATGATTTGAACGCTATGTTGAAAAACCATAATCACATCACACTAAAAATATTTTGCATCCTGTTGGTTTGCATAATAAACCTGCAGGCTTCAGAATATTTTGTATCCAGTGCATCTGAAATTACCTCAATATTATCTAGTATAGATCCCGGAGATACTATTACAATGACCAATGGTACCTGGGATAGTCAGAAAATTGAGTTTGAGGCTGATGGAACTGAATCCTCACCTATATTACTTAGAGCAGAGACTCCAGGAGAAGTGATACTAAAAGGAACCAGTTGGTTGGAAATCAGTGGTAATTGGCTCATTGTTGATGGATTGTGTTTCAAAGATGGTTATAGTTCCAGTAAGCAAGTGATCGAATTTCGAGGTGATAATGGTCGAGCACATCATTGTCGTCTTACTAATACATTAGTCATTGACTATAATCCAGCTAGTAAAGATACTGATTATAAGTGGGTTGGTATGTATGGTCAAAATAATCGTGTGGATCACTGTCATTTTGAAGGCAAAATCCATAGTGGAACCACCTTAGTAATTTGGCTTTCTACTGAAGAAGATCGAAATAATTATCATAGAATTGATCATAATTATTTTGGCCCAAGACCGGATCTTGGATACAATGGTGGTGAAACAATACGTGTTGGAACTTCAACTCATTCAATGGAAAATTCTTACTCTTTATTCGAATACAATGTTTTTGAAGAATGCGATGGAGAAACTGAAATCATTTCCAACAAGAGTTGTGAAAACACTTATCGCTACAATACATTTAAAAATTCTGTCGGCACATTGACTTTACGTCATGGAAATCGTTGTTATGTTCACAGTAATTTTTTCATTAGTGATGGTAAATACAATACTGGTGGTGTGAGAATAATTGGAGAAGATCACCAAGTATATAATAATTATTTTGAAGGGCTCAATGGCTCTGGCTATAAATCAGCACTCACTATTGTAAAAGGTGTCGAAAACTCTCCTCTCAATCGATATTATCAGGTGAAAAATGCTCTGGTTGCATTCAACACTTTTGTTAATTGTAACAATGTCTTCAAACTTGGTTACGGTGGCAGTGATGATCAGACTTTGCCACCAATTAACTGTACTATTGCAAATAATGCAGTCTATTCTACAGATGATGCTATTGAATATGGGGATGATGAAGGAATGCCTGTGAATTTTACATGGGAAGGTAATATCATGGTTGGAGATTACGAAGGTACTTCTCCTGAAGGAGTTACCTGGCAGGATCCACAATTTGTATTCAATACAGAAGATTCAATCTATCGTCCGACTGACGGAAGTCCGTTGATCGATGCAGCTATAGGTTCTTATGATTTTGCCTATGATATGGACGGTCAGTCAAGGACTGCACCTTTTGATGTTGGCTGCGATGAGAAGAGTAATGATGCAATTACCAACCGACCATTATCTAAAAAAGATGTGGGTGTCCAATGGGAAATCATAGAGATTACAGATCTCTATGTAGAAGCCGGAATAAATATACTTCCTGATGCAGTAAAAGCCATTGGTGAGCAGGATACTATTTTTCTGACAACTTCCGGTGGAGTTTATGAAATAAATGATAATATTCTGGTGAATAAAAAGGTAACAATTGTCGCATATACAGATGAAATGCCCACAATCATCCGAAAAACAGACAATAATCCTAATCCCTATATTTTTGAGATGAAAGCCACTGGGGAATTACATCTGGATGGTGTAATCCTTGATGGAAGTGAAAGTTCATGCAAGGCTTTGATCGCTTCTTCACATAATAACTTTAGCCAATATTATCGGGTAAAATTAAATAATTGTATTCTTCAGAATGTAAACCGATATAATGATGGAAACCTCTTCCTTGCCAATGCCGGCACAAAAGCCGATTCACTGATATTTACCAATTGTACTTTCACTGGAAGTAGATCTACAGCTTTTAAATTAGATAATGAAACCTCAGGAAGTGGTTTATTTAATACATCTTATCTGGGTTTTGAAAATTGCACCTTCTGGAATATTGGATCTGAAGTCATCCGCATGTATGGTGGTGATGATAATCTTTTTACATTTGGACCAAGCGTTCTGATAGATCATTGTACATTTGATAATTGTGGAAATTCTGGTATTGCCACTGTTAATCTGGTGGATGTTGATTTATCCACGATAACCAATTCCATTTTCAGCAATTGCTCACAAGGATCAACTCCGGTAAAACTTTATGGATGGTCATATATCGAATACTGCGATCTTTACAATACAGATACCGTTGCAGTATACAGGGGTGCAAATGTGAAAGATGGAATGATTGCAGAAAATCCTGGATTCAGAAATCCAGAAGAAGGAGACTTTACTATTGGCTCACATTCCCCAGTTTATGGTATTGGAAACGATGGACATTCTCTTGGAGATCTTAGATGGGTAGATGAATCCTACCTGACAATTGATGATGAAAAACAACCTGAAGATTTCATGATTGCAGGGAATTACCCTAATCCTTTTAATGGAAATACAACAATTTTTTACTCAGTACAAAAACCATCAAAGATAAAAATCCAGATTTATGATCTAAAAGGAAGAGAAGTATATCAAAATAATATTTATCATGAAAATTCAGGAAAATATACAACACACTGGTCCCCCGAAAATATTTCTTCAGGGATTTATTATTGTAAGATTTTTACAAATATGAATTCAAAATCCTTCTCTCTGTTATATTTAAAGTAAATACATAATTGAATTGGATTTTATTGATAGTGCTTAAAACATGATTATACGATATGAACATATCAGTGAGGATTTAATGAAAAAACTGTTTGTAGTTCTAATAATAATTCAAAATATTATTTTTGCTAATGAAAAAATTACATTGCATAGGTACAATCCAAAGCATCTTATGTCAGTAAAAAATCGTATTAATAATAATGCTAAAGAAATTATTCCATCCTATAAGTACTTAATGAAATTGGCTAAGCAAAATTTTAAGAATGGGCCCTATTCTGTTATGCAAAAACCAATAACTCCTCCATCAGGAGATAAACATGACTATATGAGCCTCAGTCCCTATTGGTGGCCGGACCCGGAAAAGGAATCTGGACTGCCTTATATTCGACGAGATGGAGAAGTAAATCCAGAAAGAGAAAAGTATGATAAAAGGCCTTTTGCCAACCTATGTGAAACAGTATCTATCTTGTCTATGGCATATTATTTTTCTGATAAACAAAAATATGCAGCAAGGACAGCATTACTAATCAAAACCTGGTTTATAAACGATGAAACAAAAATGAATCCAAATTTAAATTTTGGACAAGGTGTAAGAGGGAAATCAGATGGTAGAAGCGTCGGAATTATAGAAGTAAAAAATCTGATTGAAGTAATGGATGCTATATCATTAATTCAAAAATCAAAATATTGGACTGAAGATGATCAACGGAAAATGGAATTATGGTTATCTGAATTTTTAAATTGGCTACTGACAGATGAATTAGGTATTGAGGAAGGTAATCGACTAAATAATCATGGAAGCTGGTATGATGTAACCACATCATATATCGCTTATTATATAGGTGAACTTGAGGTAACTAAAGAAATAATTTCAAATTTTGCTTTAAAAAGAATTGCAACTCAGGTAGAATCCGATGGTAGACAACCTCATGAACTTGAGCGAACTAAAGCCTTTTCTTATTCTCTTTTTAATCTTCGTGCACAGATATTAGCTGCAAATTTAGGAGAAAAACTTGGGATTGATATTTGGAACTTTACTTCAGAAAATGGCGGAAATATCAAAAAAGAAATTGAATTTCTGATTCCCTTTGCTATTAAAGAAAAAGAATGGCCATATCTCCAGATATCTGACTGGCATTCATGTCATGAAAATATGTTTATGTTGTTAAGGATTTGTTCTAATAAATATAAAGAGCCGGAATATGAAAGGCTTATTCTGAAAATACCTGGAATAAATACAGAAAAATCGATTTTCAATTTAGTTTATCCGAAAAAATATTGAAATATGTAATTCTTATAACGGGCTATTAACAGGTTTATAACCGTTAAAACGGTGCAAAAATGGTTGTGTTCAGTGTAAATTCAGGAAAAAGAAGAGGGGAATATGAATAAAATTTTATACAGTTGTTTAATTTTTATTATTGCCATGCAAAGTTGCAATAATAGTTCATCAAAGACCTGGACACCGGAAATATTAAATAATGAATCAAAAGAATATTTGCCGGATTATTCCTATGCAGGATATAAATGGGGCGAGGAACCAATCCCAAATCCTAAGACAACTTTAAGTGCTATTGATTTCGGAGTAACTCCTGATGATGGTAAAGATGATACGGAAGCGATGAAAAAAGCCTTTGCTGCAGCCCATAATCAAAAAGGAAAGGTTGTATTAGAACTGCCTCCAGGTAAAATAATTATTAAAGAAATACTTTTTATTGATAGGAGCAACTTTGTACTTAGAGGTGCAGGTAGTGGAATTGATGGTACTGTTTTATATTTTCCAATTCCTTTAAATGATTTACCATTACCCGAAGGAATGGAAGAACTGAAAGAATATCTTATCCTTAATAACAAGGTTCAGCATATAAAGGATATGAATATCAAAGTACCCTTCTCATTGTATGCCTGGACAGGTGGATTTATCTGGACCCGCGTAAAAGGAAAACGGATCAAGCCCTATATGGATAAGTATAATACCGAACCAACGGTTTTAACAAAAATCAAGGAAGGTAAACGCAGTGAGCATTCCATTATTGTAGATGATAGTGAAAATTTGAAAGTCGGTGAGATTATCAGCATCCATTGGTATAACAAAGACGGTGAAAATGGATCACTTCTTGACCATATTTACAATACTCGTGATGTGTACATCGGTTCACGACATTGGGATAATCCAAACTATCCACTCATTACACAAGAAGTAACAATCACAAAAATTACAGGAAATGAAGTAGAAATAAAATCACCTTTAATGCATGATTTAAGACCAGAGTGGCAGCCTGTAATAGTAGAATGGCAACACTTGGAAGAGGTGGGGATTGAACATTTACGATTTGATTTTCCATATGATCTTTATAATGCTCACCATGTAGCAGATGGATACAGTGCAATATTTCTGACCGGGTTGGCTCATTCCTGGGTAAAGGATATCAAAGTTAACAATGGTGATAATTGTATTCTTACAGAAGATTGTGCAAATGTGACAATAGAGAATGTCGAAACAACCGGGCGAACTTTTCATTATGCAATAGAATTTGGTAACGTATATAATATGTTATGCAGAAATATTACTGTTAATTCTCCTTGTATTCATTCGTTAAGTTGTAATACCGGAACACGTCGTTCAGTATTTACAGATTGTGATATCAATGTTCAGGCTACTCTTGATCAACACAGTGGTGCCAATATGCAAAACCTGTTTGATAATATTCGAATTGTGGAGCGGGAACCATTCCATACTTTCATTACTGGCGGTGGTGCAAAATACTGGAAACCTAGCCATTGTGCCTATCCAACTTTTTGGAATATTCAGGTGAATTTTCAATATCCGCATTTTTCCGACAAACCTATAAAAATCAAAGGCATCAAAGATGGCCCCAATGCCAGATTAATCGGCATCCATGGAAATTATCCCATGGAAATCACCTATGGACCAAATGCATATATGGAAGGAATGAATAGATCTGATATTTCAGTAAAATCCCTTTATGAATACCAATTAAATTTACGGAAAAAATGATAATGCTTAGACGAGAATTTATACAAAAAATTGGTATAGGTTGTACATCCGTATCTCTATTAAATGGAACATTGTTTGGTAAAAATTTATCAACAAAGAAAAAGAAAAATGTACTGTTTATCTCTGTTGATGACCTGCGCACACAATTAGGATGTTATGGACATGAAGAGACAAAGTCTCCAAATATAGATAGAATAGCCTCTGAAGGATTATTGTTTGAAAGAGCCTATTGTCAGCAAGCAATCTGTTCTCCTTCTAGAATTAGTCTCTTGAGTGGTATGCGCTGTGAAACCACGAAGATTTATGGATTGAAATATCAATTGTCTGAAAAATGGCCAGATATAATTAGTCTGCCACATCTATTCAAAAGAAATGGGTATGAGACAATATCAATAGGAAAAATCTATCATCATTCAAAAGATGATTTAAACGCATGGTCAAAGAAGCCTTTTCGAGCAATGAAGGGGAGTGGATATATCACTGAAGAAGGAAAAAAAATAGTTGATATAAACAAAGCCACTAATCCGAGTGCAGGTTCAAAAGGGCCGGTTACAGAAATGGCTGATGCTCCTGATAATCATTATTCCGATGGGAAATTGGCAGACAAAGCCATTGAAGAATTGAATCATCTTAAGAATAAAGCTTTTTTCTTAGCCGTTGGATTTCGAAAACCACATTTGCCTTTTACCGCACCAAAAAAATATTGGGATATGTATGATCCTGAAAAATTTGAATTAGCTGAAAATAATTATCCTCCAGAAAATGTTACAACCTATTCATTGAGTAATTATGGGGAACTCAGAAATTATTACAAAATGCCAAAAGGTAAAGATCCTGTAAATGATGAAATGGCACGACATTTAATTCATGGATATAATGCTTGTGTATCCTTTATTGATGCACAGATTGGCCGAATAATGAACCATTTGGAGGAATTAGGGATTAAAGATAATACTACTGTAATTTTATGGGGAGATCACGGCTGGAAATTAGGAGAACATGGTAGTTGGTGTAAACATACGAATTTTGAGATTGATTGTAATGCCCCTTTGATTATTAGTGATCCTTCTATGAAAAATCCAGGCAAGAAAACAAAAGCATTAACAGAATTTGTAGACATTTATCCATCACTTTGTGATTTACATGGTCTTGAAAAACCAAATCATTTGGATGGCTACAGTTTCTTACCGCTTTTAAATGAACCCAATCTTCCATGGAAAAAAGCAGTTTTCAGTATATGGGTTCATAAGAAATATCGTTATGATGAAGAGATACAAATTATCGGGTATACAATGAAAACTGATAGGTATAGATATACAGAATGGAAACATACACAATCAGGTGTAGTGAAAACAGTTGAATTGTACGATCATCGATTGGATCAACAGGAAAATTCTAATGTTGTTGATAATCCAGAATATGCAACGGATTTAGTGGAACTAAAAGAAATGATGAAAAAGGGATGGAAAAGTGCACTTCCGGATTCAAAATAATATTATAATAACAATAATTTTAAATTATTAATGGTTATGGGTAAAAAAGGATGAAGAAAATATTTATAATTGCCATAGTATTGGTATCAATTTCACAATCTTTTGCTATTGTAAAATTACCAGCCATTTTTAGTGACAATATGGTGTTGCAGCAAGATGAAACTATTCGGATATGGGGCTGGGCTGACCCGGGTGAAAAAATAGAAGTGAAATTATATAAACAGAAAGTTTCAACAATAGCAAAACCAGATAGTTCATGGCAGGTAGATTTTAAGCCTGTTAAATCGGGTAAAACCTATGAACTAATAGTAAAAGGCAACAATAAATTAAGAGTGAAAAATATTCTCGCTGGAGAAGTATGGGTATGTGGTGGTCAGTCAAATATGCGTTGGCACATTGAAAATTCGGACGGAGCTGAAGAAGCATTGGAATATGCTGATTATCCAAAAATCAGATTATTCACAGTAAAACCACAAGCATCTTCTTTACTTCAAAAAGATTGCAAGGGAGAATGGATTGTTGTAGAACCAAACCATAAAGAACTGGCAAGATTCTCTGCTGTAGGTTATTATTTTGGACGACAATTACATCGAAAATTAGGTATGCCAGTGGGATTGATAGATAATTCCTGGGGCGGTACTCCGGTTGAAGCCTGGATGTCTGATAAAGCCATGAATTCTAATGCTGATTTCAAATTTTACCTGGATCAACGGGATAAATGGGTTGCAAACAGCGATATGAATCGTGAGAAGTTTGAACAAGACAAACTGAAACTCTGGCGAGTCATTGAAAAACAGGCAAAAGAAAATGGTGAAACACCACCCAAAAAGCCTAGAACCCCCAATTCACTTCGGCCTCAGCGATATGCCTCCTATTTATATAATGGAATGGTTTATCCAATATCAAATTTTACAATTAAGGGTGCGATTTGGTATCAGGGAGAATCAAACTCCGGAAAACCACAATTTTACCAATCTATGTTTGAAACCATGATTGCCGATTGGCGAAAAGCCTGGAATCATGGAAATTTTCCTTTCTATTTTACTCAATTATCCTGGAATAAAACTGATCCGATAGATGAACCAGGAAAATCCAAATATGCAGTTATCAGGGAAGCACAACTACAAAGCCTGAAAATAATAAATACTGGTATGGTTGTAACAACTGATATTGGAGAAGTAAACAATATTCATCCCAGAAATAAACTTGATGTCGGCCTTCGTCTGGCACGGTGGGCTTTGAAAAATGATTATGGATTTTCAGATATGGAAATATCTGGTCCAATATATAAATCAATGAAAATTGATGGTGATGAAATTATTATCTCCTTTGATGAAAATACTAAAGCTTTGAAAGTTAAACATTGGGGATTGATGCAGATTGCTATTGCCGGAGAAGATAGAAAATTTGTGTGGGCAAATTACAAAATTCGCGGTAATAAACTAGTGGTTTGGAGTGATGAGATTGAAAATCCAATTGCAGTACGTTATGCCTGGGCTGATGTACCGATTGGTGCTAATCTTTATGGATCAAATGGATTGCCTGCTTCACCATTTAGAACTGATAAGGGGGATGAATGAAAGTATTAAAACTATATAAAATCGTACCTCTTATATTATTATTTGTTGTTCCAATTATGGCACAAGACATCTTTGTCACTGGTTTTGAAAGTAACTCAACCGGAAGCATTAATGGACAAGGAAATTGGGATATTGATAATGGCTCAGCAAATGTAACCAATAGTGCAGAAAATGTGCATTCCGGAACACAGGCTTTAAATTTTGTTGCTAACAATTCAAATTTGGTGGTTTCCAACACAACTTTCACTGGATCAGAACCTGGCGTTTCCGGAATTGTTTACGTTGATATGTGGGTAAAGATCAACTCAATGGATGAAAAGGATTTCGCAATTAGTGGTTATGATTTGTTTAGTGGAAGTAAAAAGCGTGCATTTGTACTGGAATTTGACACACCTTCGGGAATCAGTGGTGATTTCCGCATTTACGATGGCTCATCCAAAACTAAAGTAGCCCGTTACAATCTTGGTGAATGGTATAGAATCAGTGCATTGGTAAATTACCAAAATGAATATTACCAGGTAATCTTTAATGGTTCAGCACCAGTTACTGTGAATTTTCGTGAAAGTTATACACCATCAGCTTCAGGCATACGCCAGGCAGATGTAAAAGAATATCATAAGCTGCATTTCAACCTTGGATATGATGGCGCAACAGGAAGTGTGGATGCTGCTATAGATGATATTTACATTGGAATAACACCAATTCCCGATGTGGAATTTCCAGCAATTGTTATTAATCGCACTTTGGAAGTAGAGCAACCAACAATTGGTAGTATTTCAGTGGAACCGGATATGGAAGAATATCCAGACAGTACCGAAATTACAGCAACTCTAAACGTTCCTACAGGATACAAAAATGGCGGCTGGACTGGAGATCTTTCAGGAACTGAATTAGTAAAGACTTTTCTCATCACAAGAAATATGGAAATAAGTGCTGATGTGGTAATCGACGAAGCGAATCCACCAGCACAATTTACAATTACAGTAACACAACCTGATACTGGAGAAATCGTGTTAAGTCCTGCCGGTGGCCTTTATTATGATTATACAAAAGTCACTGCTTCTTTGGATATTCCTGTTGGTTATCTGCTTGAAGGCTGGACAGGAGATTTGTCTGGAAATGAAATGGAACAGAGTTTTGAAATCCATGGCAATATGGAAATTGGTGCCACAGTGATTGAAGACACAACACCACCAACTATTTATACCGTGTCAAATGGTGATGACCTGAAAGATATTTGTAAGGGATTCAATCTCAAACCCGGTGATATTGTAGAAGTGGAAAATGGAACCTATGATTCCGATGGTGGCATTACTATAGAATCATCAGGAACAGTATACAAACCAATTATTATCCGGGCGAAAAACACAGGCGAGGCTGTACTTTCCGGTGAAACTTATTTCACTATCCGCAAAGCAGCTCACATTATTTTGGAAGGATTTCATTTTACATCAGCAAAATATACAGTTGTGAAACTGGAAGGATGTAATAATATTCGCATTACCAAAAATATTTTTCAGTTGACTGAAAGTGATGGGCAAAGCGGAAAGTGGCTTTATATTGGTGGTTATTGGAATGATGGGTCAATTCTCAGCCATCATAACCGGATAGACCATAATATTTTTCGCGATAAACATCAACTTGGTAATTTCATAACAATCGATGGTGGAGATAATGTTTCTCAACATGATCGTATTGATCACAATTATTTTTACAATATTGGGCCTCGTCATGATAATGAGATGGAAGCAATTCGTGTCGGATGGAGTGCATTGTCATTGACAGATGGATTCACAGTGATTGAACACAATCTCTTTGAAGAATGTGACGGCGATCCTGAAATTATCTCAATCAAAAGTTGTAAGGACACAGTTCGATATAATACAATTAGGAGATCACAAGGAACAGTATCTCTAAGACATGGAGATGGCTCAGTGGTTCATAATAATTATTTTTTAGGTGAAGGAAAAACTGGTACTGGTGGTGTTAGAATATATGCTCGAGACCATAAAATCTATAACAATTACTTCGAAGGTCTAACGGGATACACCTGGGATGCAGCAGTAACCTTGACAAATGGCGATACTGAAACCGGTTCTGTAAGTTCTCACTGGCAGATCAATAATTTGATTGTCAGTAACAACACTATGGTGAATAATTATTCCAATATTGAAATTGGATATGGAAAATCAGACAATTCCTGGAAGAAAGTACCTAAGAATGTGATAATGGCAAATAATATTATTGTTGGTGATCAGGCTGATTTGGTGAAAGTAATCACTGAACCGACAAACTTCACCTGGGAAAGCAATATCATGTATCCACAAAATGGTGTTGAAATTGGTGTCACAAAAACTGATAGTGAAATTTTGAATACTGATCCAAAAATGACCTATAATCATGACTTATGGCAAATCACAGAAGGAAGTCCTGCTATCAATGCTGGCACAGCCAACGATTTGAATATTACTGAAGATTTTCAGGGACAAATCAGAGCCGGTGGAAATGATATCGGTGCTGATGAATATTCTTCGACTCCTATCACCAGAATGCCATTACAATCGGAAAATGTTGGCCCTTTTGCTGTGGATGTAGAGATTCCTGTAGCAACTGATATTGAAAGTTATAACGTGACAAAGGTTGAAGAATTTGGTCTACTGAAGAACTATCCTAATCCTTTTAATCCTGAAACCACAATCAAATTCAGTTTATATGAAAAGGGAATAGTAAGTCTTAAAGTTTTCGATATTCGTGGATTCGAAGTGGAAACTTTGGTGAATCATGAAATGAATGTTGGTATATATGAATTCAAGTTTAATGCTTCTGATCTACCATCAGGCGTATATTTCTACCAGTTGAAATCTGCCGGAGAAGTGAGAACTAGTAAGATGTTACTGTTGAAGTGAGTGCTCTTCGGAAGGGTGTCAACCTTCAGGATCGCGGATTTGCAATCCGTAATCTTAGGTGAAGAAACAAATTGCGGAATACAATTCCGCGATCCTGATCAAAGGGTAGAATAAATAAAAGTAATTCTCAAACATTCGACTTCGAAGAAGTCCGATGTTTCGTTTTCGGAAAAGACATTGGATGTTAACAAACGTCGGATGTAGACTATAAGGAATAAGTAGAAAAAGGAAAAATATGAAAAGAGTTTTATTGATATTAGTGCTAGTGATGTTTTCAATAATTCATGCTGAAAGTATTACATATTACACAGGAGAGTTCTCCGGAAAACCCAGACAATTGTACCTATTGAATGATAATTGGCAATACCTTGAAGATAATTGTCCTACAATTGGTGATGCAAAAAAATCCAAAGGACAATGGCAAACTATCAATCTCCCACACACCTGGAATGCCTTTGATGCAACTGATATGCAACCGGGATATAGACGGGATATTGGTTGGTACAAGAAACAGATTGATATTCCAAAAATCAAAAACAAAGTGCTCTACCTCTCTTTTGAAGGTGTCAATCTTAGTTGCGAAGTATATGTAAATGGCAAACTTGCAGGTTTACACATTGGTGGATACTTGGGATTTGATATTGATATCAGTGATTATGTGAAAATGGGAAAAACCAATACAATTTTAGTGAAAGTCGATAACTCTATTAATCGTGAAATCATTCCTTCACAGAAATCTGATTTTTTCATTTTTGGCGGAATTACACGAGATGTTTATCTGAAAGTTGTAGAGCCGATTCATATTAGTCAAGTAAAGATCAAAACACCGAAAGTTTCCGAAAAATCCGCTGAAACAGTTCTAACTGTTGAACTCAACAATAAATCATCAAAAAAGAAATTAGT
>Ga0070729_10003651_pt1 | contig 17510 bp, 13 predicted proteins | sample tdDd472_FD_66725 | JGI IMG/M metagenome (GOLD analysis project Ga0070729, IMG submission 66725) | Marine sediment microbial communities from the Atlantic coast under amendment with organic carbon and nitrate - tdDd47.2 | ecosystem: Environmental > Aquatic > Marine > Coastal > Sediment | place... | reverse complement strand
GATTCTCCGTTCAGGGAAACTGCCAATATCCATGATGGTAGTAATGTCTGTGCCGATATGGCGACCCATTGTTTTGCCGGTAATGCCGCCAGGGGAATGTCTCTGGTGGCCCTCCATAATGGTGGAGGAACCGGCATAGGAAAAGCGATTAACGGTGGCTTCGGCATGGTGCTCGATGGAAGTACGCGGGTAGATGGGATCCTTAGCAGTGCCATGTCCTGGGATGTTATGGGCGGTGTAGCTCGTCGTAACTGGGCAAGAAACCCGAACGCTATAGAGGTGGCGATGGATTACAATAGTGATAATGAAAACGGTGATCAGATCACCATCCCTTTTCAGACAGATGAAGCTCGGGTGGCAGACGCCGTGGCGGCGCTGTTTTTGGAACAAAAAGAGTAAATAAAACATATAGAGGCGGAAAATGTCACAGCAACTCTTTCGCAATACGACGATTTACAGCCCTGTAGATAATGGCCAGCCGCGAGCCGGGAAGGCTCAAGGGGAGCTGGTGTCTTTTCAGGAAGGTGCACTGTGTGTTGAAGATGGTCTGATTGTGGCTGTTGGTGATGAGGAAAAAGTGCTCGCAGCAGTAAAGGCAGCAGATGAGGTGCAGGAGGTGGATTGTGGGGGCAGGTGTATGATTCCTGGCTTTGTTGATCCCCACACCCATATGTGCTTTGCAGCTCTGAGAGAAGCCGAATTTGCACTGCGAATAGAAGGGACCGCATATCTTGAGATACTCAAACAGGGCGGCGGTATTCTCTCTTCTGTCAGAGCAGTTGCTGCAGCCAGTGACAGTGAACTTTATGACAATACCCTGCTTCATGTGCAAAGGGCGCAAAACCTTGGGACCACCACCTTGGAGATTAAAAGCGGCTATGGGCTGGACACCGAAAATGAACTGAAGATGCTCAGAGTCATAGGCAATGTAGCAGTGCATAGCCCTCTTGATATAGTTGCCACCTTCCTCGGTGCCCACGCCATTCCCGAGCAGTATAAAACAGATTCCGATGCTTTTATAACCATGGTCATCAAAGAGATGCTTCCAGAGATTAAAACTCAAGGGATTGCCCGCTTTTGTGATGTGTTCTGTGAAACAGGAGTATTCACCATAGGCCAGAGCCGCAGGCTGCTCAAGGCTGCTCAGACCATGGGATTGGGGGTTAAAATCCATGCCGATGAGGTGAATGATCTTGGTGGTGCCGGGCTTGCGGCGGAACTCGGTGCATGTTCTGCAGATCATCTGCTTGCTGCGAGCACAACTAATATCCAGGCAATGGCAAAGGCCGGAGTGATTGCCACCCTGTTGCCGGCAACTGCGTACAGTCTTAGAAAAGATTATGCCAGAGCAAGGTTGATGATCGAAAACAATGTTCCTGTGGCTCTGGCAACCGATTGTAATCCGGGCTCCAGTTTTACTGAATCAATGCAGTTTGTTATTGGTCTTGCAGTTCTCAATATGCAGATGACTCCGGCTGAGGCACTGACGGGAGCAACTTTAAATTCTGCTTATGCCTTAAATATGGCGGGTAAAGTTGGGAGTTTGGATAAGGGGAAGCAGGCAGACTTTCTTTTACTGGAAGGTGATTCGCCGACAATACTTGCCTATCATGCCGGAGTATCTTCTGTCGCCAGTGTTTATAAAAAAGGACAAAAAATATAGTAAGAATACTTGTGTTTGGGACAATACCCCTAGGTATTAGCGGAGAGTGCAATGAAAAAGATAGTGGAATGTGTACCGAATTTTTCTGAAGGAAGAAACGAGGAGACAATAGCGGCAATAAGTCGGGCCATCGAAATGACTGAAGGCTGCACTCTTTTAGATGTAGATGCCGGGAGATCGACTAATCGAACCGTCTTTACCTTCGTTGGCGACCCGGAAAGTGTGGTGGAGGGAGCACTTGCTGCTGCCAGGGTTGGTGCTGCGCTGATTGATATGAGCAAGCAGACCGGGGAACATCCCCGCTTTGGCGCCATGGATGTCTGTCCGTTTATACCGGTTTCCGGAGTGACGATGGAGGAGTGTGTAGAGGTCTCCAAACGATTTGCTAAAAGAGCCGCGGATGAACTCAAGGTGCCGTTTTACCTGTATGAAGCTTCTGCGGATCAGGATTATCGGAGGAAACTACCGGATTTACGGCAGGGTGAATATGAAGGGCTGGCAGAGCGGCTTAAAGACCCAAAATGGCAACCTGATTATGGTCCCGGAGAGTTCGTGCCGACTTGGGGAATTACGGCAACCGGAGCCCGTAATTTTCTTGTTGCCTATAATGTAAATATTTTGGGTACCCCTAATCAGGCGCATCGCATAGCCCTCAATTTGCGGGAAGCCGGGAGAGGTGAAGAAGAGCCCGGCCGACTGGGAGAGGTCAAAGGAATGGGTTGGTTTGTGGCGGAGTATAATATGGCACAGGTGACGGTAAATCTCCTTGATTACAAGGTGACCCCCATCCATGTTCTTTTTGAGGAAGTGAAAAAAGATGCAAAGGCTCTGAATGTAGGGGTAGCCGGTTCAGAGATTGTTGGCCTGGTTCCTCTTGAATCGCTTCTTATGGCGGCTGATTACTATATCGAAAAAGAAAATCTTTTCATTTACGAAGTGGATCAGAAGGTACGGCTGGCAGTTGAACGGCTGGGCCTTAATTCGGTGGCACAATTTGTTCCTGAGGAAAAAATTATCGAATATCGGGTGGCAGAAAAACCGATCGAGCCCTTGGCTGGGTCGACTGTTCGTGAATTTATTGAAGAAATTTCAGCACGTTCTTCAGCGCCAGGTGGGGGGTCGTCATCGGCAGCAATTGCAGCTATTGGGGTTGCGCTTGGTTCTATGGTTGCCAAACTTACCCATGGAGTTAGAAAATTTGAAGCAGTCCAGCCTCATATGCAAAAAGCAATTCCAGTTCTGCATGAGCTGACCAACTTGTTAATTCCGATGGTTGATGCTGATACCTCAGCCTTTAATGAGTATATGGACGGTGTGCGGATGCCACAGGCCACAAGCAAAGAAAGAGAACTGCGTAATAACAGTATGCAGGCAGGGCTGAAAACGGCAATTAATGTGCCGCTTACCACCATGCGTCTGGGCGATAAGGCCTGGGATAGTCTTTGTGAGGTTGCTCGCTATGGCAACCCGGCTTCAAGTTCAGATACCTTAGTTGGTGCCAGGGCGCTGGAAACTGGAATTTGGGGAGCTTATCAAAATGTTTTAATAAACATGGCTGATATCCAGGATGTTGTTTATAAAGAGGAAGTTCTTGGAGAAGCGCAAGAAATCGCTGCTCGAGCTGTGCAAAAATGTGAAGAAGTGTTGCAGATATTGAAATAATTATTGGTCTGACAAATAGTCGAAAAAAATGTTTTTCTCTGTCAGTACTAATAACTCCCTACTATGATTTGGCTTAAAGATAGACCCTTGTTTGTGGTGCCAAAAGGGAGATGTTTTTTTGTTAAAAGCTGGAAAATACGTTAAGAGTTGGGTATACTCGGCGCTTTTTTCTAGGTCTTGCCCGTAACACAAACACACCTTATGGTGTACCTGAGTTTACTATACAAACAAAAGAATGATGGGCTCTTTTGTCTTTCGATTTTTTTTGTAAGAGAAGGTCATGGCGAATAAATTATATGTGGCGGGAACGGAACCCCGCAGTGGTAAGTCGGCTATCATCCTCGGATTGATGGAGCTCCTGACGAGAAACATAAAGAAGGTAGCCTTTTTTAAGCCGCTAATAGAGGTGAATCATTCCAGGGCCGGCAAGCTCAGGATGGATAATACCATCAAGCTTATCAAGCATCATTACCATCTGTGCGCCGATTACCATGAAATGTATGGGTACACGGTCACCGAGGCCAGTCAACTTATTGCCCTGGGTAAAAATGCCGAGCTGCATGAAGGCATAATGGCCAAGTTTAATATGCTCGCTGCAAAATCTGATTTTGTCCTGTGCGAAGGTATTGAGTTGGAAGGAGCAACGGCTTCTTTTGATTTTGATATCAATGTTGATATCAGCAATAATCTGGGTTGTCCGCTGATGCTGGTTGCCGGGGCCAAGAACAAAACAGTAGATGAACTTGTTCGCTCAATTAAAGTGTACTCTGAGTCCCTGGCTGAAAGAAGTTGTGATCTTGTGGCGACCATCGTTAACAGGGTCGACCCGTTCTTCATTGAGGCAATGGAGCAGAGAATCGCTTCTGAAAACCTTCGTGAAAAGCAGCTCGTTTACGTCATTCCCAATGATGAAAACCTGGGGAACCCATCTGTTGGTGAGATTACTCGGCTCTTAGGGGCCGAGATCCTTTACGGCGAGGAAAACCTCACTCGTCATGTTCGCAGTTTTACCATTGCCGCTATGCAGCTGAGAAATTTGCTTGGCAGGATCGAATATGGCACGCTGGTTATTACTCCCGGTGATCGCTCCGATGTTATTCTTGCCTGTCTGGCTGCAGGAGAGTCGACATCCATGCCGATTATTTCCGGGATCATGTTGACCGGAGGGCTCGTTCCCGAAGAACCTGTGCAGAAAGTTATTGAAGGGTTTAAGAACACTGTTCCAATAATTTCAGTGAATGAGAACACTTTCGAAGCGGCAATTCTGGTTGATAATAGCCATGCTACAATTACTCCGGACAATACCAGAAAAATTACTCAGGCCCTGGCTGTTTTTGAAAAAAACATCGATATGAATGAGCTGAGTGACAGGATTATTAAAACCACAACTACCATTGTTACGCCGAAAATGTTTGAATCCCAGGTGCTGCAACGTGCTATGGCAAATAAGCAGCATATTGTGCTCCCCGAAGGCGAAGATGAACGAATTCTTTATGCCGCAGAAATTCTATTGCGTCGTGAAGTGGTCGATATCACCCTGCTTGGAGGGGAAGACACAATCAACGAGCGTGTGAGAAGTCTGGGGTTACATCTGCAAAAAGCAACAATCATTGATCCAAGGACGTCCCCTGATCTTAATGATTATATAGAAACTTTCTATCAATTGAGAAAAGATAAGGGTATAACGCTCGACAACTCCCGGGATATCATGGTCGATGTGAATTTCTACGGTACCATGATGATCTATAAGGGACATGCAGACGGAATGGTTTCCGGGGCAGTTCATACCACCGCTGATACCATACGTCCTGCTTTTCAATTTATTAAGACTAAACCAGGGTGTTCGGTCGTTTCCAGTGTTTTTCTAATGTGTCTCAATGACCGGGTACTTGCCTATGGAGATTGTGCCGTTAATCCGGATCCAACTGCCGAACAGCTGGCGGAAATAGCCATCAGCTCAGCGCAGACAGCTGCGTTGTTTGGTATTCATCCACTCGTGGCCATGTTGTCATATTCTTCCGGCCGATCAGGAAAAGGTCATCAGGTAGAAAAGGTAAGGGAAGCCACGGAACTCGCACAGGAAAGGGCTAAAACGTTGTATCCCGGTTTAGAAATTGAAGGGCCGATTCAATACGATGCGGCGGTGGATATGGGGGTTGCAAGGACCAAAATGCCTGAGAGCAAGGTTGCTGGTAGAGCCACAGTTTTTATCTTTCCTGATCTTAATACCGGCAACAACACCTATAAAGCGGTACAACGATCGGCAGGTGCTATTGCTGTAGGTCCGATTTTGCAGGGATTACGTAAGCCGGTGAACGATTTAAGTCGTGGCTGTCTGGTGCCTGATATTGTTAATACCGTTGCGATGACAGCCGTTCAGGCGTATGCTGAAAAGGAAGGTAAATAATTGCCTGAGATGAGCTGCATGGTTCAAGAGTTAAAGGATCGTTGTTGAGAAATCGATCATCAAAGCAGGTGTGATTGGGTGTTCTGAAATAGCCGCTGTCGATAAAATATCGACAGCGGCTATTTGAATTTTCAGCTTATGCTTTTTTGGTGTCCTTCATTTTTTTAACTAACTCGCGCAGATAGTTAAGCCAGTTATCCATACCGGTTCCCGTTGTTGATGAAAGATCCATGGTTCGCAGTTGCGGGTTAAGTTTAAGCGCATCAGCGTTTGCGTCCGGAACGGGAAAATCAAAATAGGGCAGGAGGTCAGTTTTGGTGATCACGAAGGTGTGTGAGCTGGTAAAGGCTTTTGGGTATTTTGCCGGTTTGTCAGGCCCTTCGGGCACAGAAACCAACACAACCCGCTCATGCTCTCCGAGGTCAAAGGTGGCTGGGCAAACCAGGTTACCGACATTTTCTATAAAGAGCAGGTCAATGGATTGTCCACCCGGCTCTTTCTGCAGGCGATGAAAACCCTTATGGGTCATGGCCGCGTCAAGGTGACAGGCACCACCAGTGGTCAGTTGAATAACTGGAACTCCTTTTGCCCTGATGCGCTCGGCATCGCGTTCTGTTTCAATATCACCTTCGATGACCCCAATGTTTATCTCACCTTTAAGCGCCTCAATTGTGTGTTCCAGCAGGGTGGTTTTTCCTGAACCTGGACTGCTGATCAGGTTGAGGGCGACCGCTCCTATTTCATCGAAATGTTCGCGGTTAGCTCGAGCCAGGGCGTCGTTTGCGGCAAAAAGACTGGCGTGAACGTCCACTGTTTTACTGTGGCTATGCGTTTTAGAATTATCGTGGTCGTGGCTATGGTCTGAAGGGCTGGGGCAGCCGCAGGTATCACACATTTTGAACCTCTTTCATTAATGATTGCGTTGTAAAAAGTTGATCTCACGAATATGAAATATTTTACTTAGCTCTCTAATTTTTTATGTTTTGTGTCGCCATCCAGATTGCTGGACATTTATAATATCTGCTACTCCATTTCCACCTGGCGTAGCATCAGATCATTGCCGCCATCGGGAATCAGCAGTAAATCTCCACAGCTAGGACATTCTTCAGGCTTTCTGCCTACTGTGACCTCTACATGATTGCAATTCGTGCAGCTATAGTTGACCGGTGGAATTTCGACAATAAGCTTTGCGCCTCGCATCAATTCATCATCGGCTGAAAGAATATCAAAACCAAACTGGAAAGAATCCAATACCACGCCGCAATGAGGTCCGATTTCCATGGTAACACTAATGATTTTTGTCGCTTTATTTTCAGCGGCCAATTCACTTAATTGTTTAAAGAGTCCTTCAACTAGAGAAATTTCATGCATATCTGTTTCTTTCGGAATTAATAACTGAGCTATTTTCTGGTAACTTTTACACCCAGGTCGTCCAGGCGGGAAAGGATCATCTTGGCAACTTCAACTTTGCGTTCTGCTACCACATCAGAAAGTTCAATGGATTCTTCCAGCTCCTTGGGAATTACCGTATAGAACTCAACATGTTCAGGGGCCGCGTCACGAAGTTTGGATACCTCGAGAATCTCAAGGAGACCAAGTTGATGGGGCGACATTCGCATTTGAAAATTGCCGGCTTTTACGTCATCAAGAGAGAAAAAGTGAAAAGATCCAGGTTCTCCTTCAATATCAACAACATCTATGACAAATATCGGGTCGCACTCCTCAAGAAAGGGTGCCATGTATATCCCAGCCGTACCCACGTCCTGGATTTCCACATTATCAGGAAAATTATAGTTTTCCTGAAGATAGTGGACCACATGGACGCCGAACCCCTCATCTCTTAAAATAAAGTTACCAATACCGGCAATACCAATTTTTTTCTTTAATTTCATAATATATTACTCAGTAGAATCATTAGCAGATACGAGGGAGGGGAACGCCATGGAGCGGGGTAACAACTCTTGCTCCGCCGACCGGGGTGTTTATTATGACTCTCCCGGCCTTTTCAGCAACAAGTCTGCCTATGATTGCAGCCTCTTTGCCCTCTGGAGTAGTCCGCATAAGCTTAAGGGCCTGTTCAGCCTTGTCCCCGCTGACTATGGCCAGACATTTACCTTCGTTGGCAAGATAGAGAGGTTCTAGTCCAAGGAGTTCACAGGCGGCTCGAACCTCTGGCCGTACCGGCAGGGCCTCGTCACTTAACTCAATTCCAAGGCCGCTGTTTTCGGCAATTTCATTGAGAGTGGAAGCGACCCCGCCTCTGGTGGGATCGCGCAGGGTATGCACACCATTTGGTAACTCTTTTAATAGAGCTGCCACAAGATTATGCAGCGGCATGGTGTCACTGCGCAGGTCACCCTGTACCGAGATCCCAGCCCGCCGGGTCATGATGGTAATGCCATGGTCACCCATGGTTCCGGATAAAATAACGGCATCGCCGACCTTGGCGTGTTTTGAGGAGATATCAATATTCTCGTCGACAAAACCGATGCCGGAGGTGTTGATAAAAATCTTATCGCCTTTGCCTTTAGGCACCACTTTGGTATCACCGGTAACAACAGGAACACCTGCTTCCTTGCTCGCCTCACTAATGGAGATGATCACACGTTCGAGTTCCTCAAGGCTTAGTCCCTCTTCGAGGATGAGCCCCAGGCTCAAACAATACGGGACGGCCCCCCGCATGGCGAGATCGTTGATGGTGCCATGAACGGCGAGTTTGCCGATATCTCCGCCTGGAAAAAAAATGGGATCGACAACATAACTGTCTGTTGTGAAGGCAATTCTTCCGTTTCTGTTTTCCAGGATAGCACTGTCTTCCAGATCACGGAGTATTGGATTGTCGAGATGCTTGAGAAAGAGCTCACTTATTAGTTGCTGGCTGGCGAGACCACCACTGCCGTGGTCGAGTAATATTGTATTTTCAGACATTCTGTTGGGTTATTCCTTGTACTAGGAAGAGGTTATGTTCTTTGCAGGATTTCATCCCGCTGAAAACGCGGGATAAGTTCCTTCACGAAATGTTTTTCCTGAAAAAAGAACAAGAAAAACATTTCTAAGTCACTAAATATCCCGTCCGTATTTATGGTAAGCAGCACAGGTACCTTCACTTGAAACCATACAGGGGCCAATTGGGTTGGCCGGATTGCATCTGGTGTCGAAAAGTGGACATTCCCTGGGGGTGTTCATCCCTTTGAGGATTTCTCCACACATGCATCCTTTGGGCTCCTCTGCTTCGGGCAGGGTAATGTTGAGTCGTATTTCGGCGTCAAATTCTGCGTATTTTTCACGAATCTTCAAGCCACTTAAAGGAATTCTACCAAGGCCGCGCCAGTCCATATCGGCGGGCTCGAAAATTTCTTCCACCATCTTCTGGGCACGCAGATTACCTTCCCAGGCGACAGCGCGGGAATAGACGTTTTCAACTTTAATGTCATTGTTGCCTACCTGGCGGGCAAGAAGGATGAGGCTTTTTAGCAAATCGGCGGGTTCAAATCCCCCAACCACACAGGCCAGATGGTATTTTTTTGCCATCGGTTCCCAGGCTCCTGCACCAATTATTGAGGAGACATGGCCGGGGCAGAGTAAGCCATCAATCTTCAGGTCGGGATCACTCAAGAGGGCTTCCATGGGAGCCGGCATTGTTTTCTGGGTAGAAAAAACCACGAAGTTTTTAATATTTCTGGTTTTGGCAGCAAGAATCGTAGCAGCGATACCTGGCGTAGTGGTTTCAAAGCCAACACCCAGAAAAACGACAAGTTCATCCGGATTTTGGGTGGCGAGTTCCAGAGCGTCCATCGGCGAGTAGACAATATCGACCTTGGCTCCAAGGGAGCTGGCCTTGGCAAGAGAGGTGTGGGTGCCTGGTACTCGAAACAGGTCGCCAAAAATTGTTACCCGTACTCCGGGGAGCTCGGCCATGGCGATAAACGCATCCATATGGGAGGCGGAGGTGACACAGACCGGGCATCCCGGACCGGAAACAAGCTCCATTCCATCAGGGAGTATACTCCTTAGCCCATTGCGAAAAATAGCCATAGTGTGGGAGCCGCAGACTTCCATGACACGAAGGGGTTTGGTGACGGCGTGTTTAAGCTCTTCGACCAGCGGTTTTACCAAACTGCTGTCGCGGTATTCATCAAAATGTTTCATGCTAGACCTGGCTCAGGAGAGTAACTCTTCGGGAGTGTTCTCGGCGAGTTCGCGTAGAAGGGCGATATTCTTTAGTGCTTCTTCCTCAACAAGAGAATGGATGGCAAACCCTGCATGGATTATGACATAATCACCGATGGATGGCCAGTGGTCGACGATATCCAGCCGAACTTCTTTGCTTATGCCATCGGTATCGACAGTTGCTATCTGGTTAGAAGTGAAATCGTCCGGGTCACCTTGAACGCTGATCACTCTCATTGGAATTGCTAGACACATGGCGCAGACCTCCTATAATTGTCTGACCGAAAGAAATTGCTCCGTCGTTAAGCGGGAGCAAGTTTCCAGTGAAAACTTTTAACTGTATACTCTTTAATGTATGTAAAAGTCCTTCAAGCAACAGACTATTTTGCATACATCCCCCAGAAAGCACAACCTTTTGGATGCCAGTCTGGAGTGAAAGAATTTCTATAAGCCTGGTGATGCTACTGATCAACATCGTATGGAATTGCAGAGCCATTGAGGATTTATCCTCACCTCTGTTGATTCCATCCACTATCCTTTTAACAAATTCTGCCGAACAAATCTCCCATTTTCCGTCTTTTTCCTTCAGTAAAGGCGCTACGTCTGTGTGCGAATTGGGCAGAATGTCGTTTGGCCAGGATCGAGTCCGGGCCTTTTTGGCCAATGCTTCCAGTTCCATAGCCGCCTGACCTTCGTAGCTGATATACTGGCGTAGGCCGAGAAGAGAAGCTACTGCATCAAAAAGTCGCCCGCAACTCGAGGTAAGGGGCGAGTTGAAACCACCTGTAAGCATGGCAGTGAGAACATCAAGGTTGCATGAGTCGATTTGTCCAAGAGGTTGGGGGAGGCGCCCCGGTGCAATACCTTCAATCCCGAAGCTATGGAAAAGAGCGGATATGCCAAGTCGCCAGGGTTCAGTGGTGGCAACATCGCCACCGGGAAGATGAAGTTGACTAAGGTGCCCCAACCGTTCAAAGGAGGTTAATTCGGCTTTAAGAATTTCGCCACCCCAGATTGTACCGTCTTCTCCAAGGCCAGTTCCATCGAGAATAACGGCCAGTACCGGCTCTTCAATTCCATGTTCTGCCATGACGGCCACGGCATGGGCGTGGTGGTGTTGCGCCTTGTAGAGTGGCAACTTGCACTGGGCTGCATATCTGCTACTCATATAGTCAGGGTGTAAGTCGCAGACCACCGCTTCAGGTTCGAGCTGAAAGACCTTTTTAAGATGTTCTATCGACTCCTGATAAAATTCATAAGACTCAAGGTTATGGAGGTCACCGAGGTGCTGACTGGGAAAGACACTCTGATTGCGGCCCAGGCTAAAGGTGTTTTTGAGACCAGGGCCACAGGCTAAAATTTTCGGCAGTTCCCATCTAACCTGGATGGGAGTGGGTGCAAAACCACGGGCTCGCCGCAGAATAATTGATTGATTAGCAATAATCCTGATAACCGAGTCGTCTACCCTGGTGACGATTTCGCGGTTGTGGAGCAGAAATAGATCGGCAATCTTGCCTAGTTTGGCAAGTGCGTCATCATTTGCAGTACAGATAGGTAGTCCGCTGATATTGCCGGAGGTCATGACCAGCGCTTCGGGGCAATCAGCCTGCTGAAAGAGGAGATGGTGGAGCGGTGTATAGGGGAGCATGACACCGATTTCATCGATTCCTGGCGCGAGATTATCCGCAAGAGCTGTTTGATCGAGTCTTTTAAGAAGAACTATTGGGTGCTCAAGAGAAGTAAGCAGCTCTTCTTCTGCTGGATCAAGATCACAATATCTTTTTACCATCTCTACGCTGGCCATCATAATAGCCAGCGGTTTGTCTGGTCGTCCTTTTCGCTCGCGAAGTAAATCCACCGCCCCGGGAGAGCAACCGTTTACCGAGAGATGAAAGCCACCCATTCCGCGGATAGCAAGCACCAAACCTTCTTTGAGGGATGAGGCTGTTTGTGCCAGGGGAGACGTGGTCTGTATTTTAATTCCGTTACTGTCATGCAATGCGATATCAGGGCCACAGTCACCACAGGCATTTGGCTGAGCGTGGAACCTACGGTTTCCTGGATCTTTGTATTCCTTTTCGCATGCATCGCACATCGGAAAGACCTTCATCGAAGTTTTAGGTCTGTCGTAGGGAATGGTCTCGACGATGGTAAAACGCGGGCCACAATTGGTGCAGTTGATAAAGGGATAATGGAAACGTCTGTCGCTGGGGTCAAGTAATTCGTTGAGGCAGTCGTTGCAAAGAGCGATATCTGGTGGAATAGCAGTGTTGGCAGAAATACCTGCGACACTTGGCAGAATAGAGAATGAATTCTCGACTTCCTTGGTTGGGTTGGGGAGGGGGCGGGTGGTAAGGGAAGTAATTCTGGCCAGCGGCGGGGCCTGTTCCTCTACAGCCTGAATAAATAAGTCTAATTGTGTGTCTTTAGCGGTAGCAGTTATAACTACGCCGTCACTGGTGTTGCTCACCGTGCCGGCAATCTCAAAACGAGATGCTAAGTTGTAAATAAAGGGTCGAAACCCAACGCCCTGGACAGTTCCCTGAACGAGGATTTCGACCCTTTGATACTTATGCTTTGTGTTTAAATTTCGCACCGGTAAAGATAGAGGATATTAACCCCTCTGGTTCTTTGAGGTCGTTCCATACACAAAGGTAGATATGAATAACAGCAAAGATCATAAACCACCACATAGTGAGATGATGGAGAAAACGAGCAAACTGTTGGTTGCCAAAAAGCGTCAAGCCCAGTTGCTCCCAGAGGGGAATCTCTGGAAAGAGCATGTAAAACCCGCTTGCAATCATCAATAGAGCTGCGATAAAGGTGAAGAGATAAGCCAGCCCGGCCAGGATGTTATGGCCAAGTCGTTCATCATGCTCGTCGCTAATATAGCTATACTGCAACAGAGTCATTTTTAGGTTATTCAGATTTCTCTTGGTGATCGGCAGGATATCCCAGATTCTCTCCTGGGCATTACCGAAAATGTAGAGAAAAAGCCTGATCAGTACAGCTGATGATAAGACATACGCTGCAATAAAATGGATGTAGCGCATGATGGCCATTGGGAAGCTTGCACTTCCCTCGATCATGGTGTTTGTCCACGGATTGTTGATGTAAAAGCCTGTGGTTACCAAAAATACGATAGACAGGGCAAACATCCAGTGGAACAGCCGGAGCAGCACGCTCCAGCAGTGATGTTTCTCATAAGTTGCCATTCTTGTTACCTCCTGCGGCTATTGCCGGAAAGAAAAGTTTTGAGTGGTGTGAAACCCAGTCTACAGCGCTTTCACTTTCACAACTTCCTTCCCTTCTGGGTCCAGCATGTGAACAGCACAGGCAATACATGGATCAAAAGAATGCACAGTACGAAGAACCTCAAGAGGTCTTTCAGGATCAGCAATCGGATTGCCCATAAGTGATGCTTCATAGGGGCCGAGCTGACCTTCCGCATCTCGCGGTCCGGCGTTCCAGGTAGAAGGAACGACACACTGGTAGTTTTTGATTTTGCCGTCCTGGATGACGATCCAATGGGACAGTAGACCACGTGGTGCTTCATGGACACCAACACCACGCTGCTCCCCTTTAGGAAATACAGGTGGGTTGAATATTTCGTAGTCACCAGTAGCAATGTTGTTGACCAGTAAGTCCCAATGCTTCAGGGCAAGGTCAGCCATCATGCCGGCACGAACTGCCCGGGCAGCATGACGTCCGATGGTGCCGTGGAGAATCTCTGGTCCTACTGTTACGCCAGCAACAGCACTGACACGACCGAGGAAGGCGTCTACGTTTTTAACGGTCATCTCATGACCTTGAGCATAGCCTACGGCCATCTGCGCTAGAGGACCAACCTGCATTGGTTTGCCTTGGAAACGTGGAGCTTTTAGCCAGGTATAGCGACCCTCGTCTTCAAATTCAGTATACTTAGGATCAGTTGAAGACTCCCATGGATGCTTGGACCAGTCACCGTCATACCAGGCTTTAGCGATAGATTCTTCAACATTTTCCTTGAAGTATGGATCGGCGAGGCCGGTTATTGGCTTCACTGTTCCGAGGTCACCGCCAAAGATGGTTCCACCGGGTAGGTCGGCTTTGGTTCCGGCAGCGTCAAGAAACATATCCGGGGCTGCGAGATAATTGGTAACACCAGCGCCGTATGGAATCCAGTCAGCATACAGGGCACCGACCGCAACAACATCGGTCTGATATACCATCTTGATAAAGTCTCTTACTTCCTCTACCAACTGCTTGATGTAGTAGAGACGCTCCATGGTCACAGCGGTCTCGTTCTCAGGATTGATGTTTGTGGTAACACCACCAACTGAGAGGTTCTGGACGTGTGGGTTTTTGCCGCCGATGATAGCGAGAGCCTGGGTGGCTTTGCGTTGGTAATCAAGGGCTTCAAGGTAGTGGGAAACCGCCATGAGATTTGCTTCAGGTGGCAGTTTCATTGCTGGATGGCCCCAGTAAGCATTGGCGAAAGGTCCGAGTTGGCCACTGGCCACGAGATTCTTGAGCTTGTCTTTCACAGCTGCGAATCGTTTTGGACTGTTTCCTGGCCAATCTGAGAGACTGTCAGCCAGTTTAGCGGTGGCAACAGGATCGGCATCCAGAGCAGAAACAACATCAACCCAGTCAAGGGCAGAAAGTGCATAAAAATGAACAATATGGTCATGCAGACAATGAATTGACTGGACCATATTACGGATTAATTGAGCGTTGAGTGGAATTTCGAGGCCAAGTGCGTTCTCAACAGAACGGACTGAAGCCAGGGCGTGAACAGTAGTGCAAACACCACAGATACGCTGAACAAAAAGCCATGCATCGCGAGGATCCCGACCTTTCAAAATGTTTTCGAGACCGCGATACATCTGACCGGAAGACCACGCTTTGGTGACTTGGCCTCCGTCAACTTCGATATCTACTCTTAGGTGACCCTCAATCCGAGTAACCGGATCAATGGTAATTCGCTGAGCCATGTGTAAAACCTCCATATAAGATTAAACTACCAGCTACCGTCAATTATTTTGCTGTTAAGCGCTGGTAAGATTTTTTTGCAAATGGTTGATGTAAAACCAGACAACCTCACAATTTGTGGTTATTAGCTATCGCTGTCTTTTCCCTTGATCAGGCGTTTGCCAATGCCGACTGCCGCATGGATGCCGACTGCGGCGGCTGTAACGCCTAGAACGGTTTTGCCAACCTTGTCTGCGCTCTCTACGATACCTCCGGCGGGAATTTTAACCATTGGCAGTCTTTCGTAGAATGGAGTCATGGTATCCCAGAAATTAGGCTCAGTACACCCAACGCAACCATGGCCAACACTTACAGGCCAAACACCGACGTTATTGAAACGGGCTGTCGGGCAATTGGAGAAGGTCTCTGGGCCTTTGCAACCAACTTTGTAGAGGCAGTAGCCGAGTTTGTGGAATTCGTCACCGAATTGCTCTACGAAACGTCCTTCATCAAAATGGGCTCGGCGCTCACAATGATCATGAATTCTACGACCATAGGCAAAGAGAGGACGGTTTAAGTTGTCTAGAGCTGGTAGTCTCTTAAATGTCAGGTAGTGGAGAATGGTCCCGAGGAAAGAAACTGGGTTTGGTGGGCATCCGGGAATATTAACAATCGGTACGCCACTCACCAGGTCCTGTACGCCGACAGCGCCTGTTGGGTTAGGGGCCGCAGCCTGAACACCGCCAAAGGTAGCACATGTGCCGATAGCGATGATTGCTGATGCTTTAGGGGCCACTTCAGCTAGGATGTCCATCGCGGTCTTTCCTGCAATCTTGCAGTAAATACCGCCGTCCTTGGTGGGAATTGCTCCTTCCACAACCAGAATGAAGGGGTGATTGTCAACCGTGTCATGGAGATTGTGTTCAGCCTGATGACCTGCGGCTGCCATAACTGTTTCGTGATAATCAAGAGAGATAACATCGAGTATCAATCGTGCTAAATCGGGGTGGGAGGCTCGCAGTAAGCTTTCCGTGCAGCCAGTGCATTCCTGAAAATGAAGCCAAATTACTCTTGGGCGCTCGGCTGTTGCGGCCGCTTCGACCAGTTTAGGAATCATAGTCTCGGACATTCCTAAAGCGGCTGCCGCCATTGTACATCCTTTGAGGAATCCGCGCCGATCAAGCTGCGGGTCCAGCTTTTTGTTTACTGTGTCTGCCATATCAACCTCCTATTGCTGTGTGACAACAAGTGTGTGCTATTGCACGATGGTTCGGCGTGGGGAGCCGAAAATTAAAGTTTATAAAAATACGGTTAAAAAAGTCAAGCCGGCCGGCTTTGTCATTTTTAGGTAGCTCTGAATATTTTAAATGATCTACGAAAATATATTTGACGGATGTCGAAAAATATCTCTGAGCAAGATGATAGAAGCGAGCTAAAAAATTGGGCTTAGAAATTTGAGTAAAGCGATGTTGCTGGCGGCGTTCGAGATGATCTAATTGTTGATGAGTGCTGAGCTGTTGTGGAAGATGCGATGTGTTGTTTGGAATTAAAGACACCGATCCATCAAAATTTGAGAATATATGTGGGGTAGTTCTTCTCGCCATTGTGCAAGGAGTGCGTTAATTGTTTAACATGGGCGCCGGGGGCCTTTGTGCAAACAGTAACCCTGTAAATAAAAATTGTAGAAAAATAACACCAAAGCATTAGTAAATCAAGTGCATTTTGAAATGGTTTGATTCTTCAACCAATTTTCGGGCAAAAGGAGTTTTCGTTTTGGCACAACACGCACATTGTGTTGATCAGTCAAGGTCATTCGGCGGGGTTGGTTGCAGAGCATGAATAACTAATTTGCGCGTCTATTATTATAAAACGTTTATTGATTATCTCTCAGAGTTGCTCGAAAAGAAAGAACTTTAGGTGGAACAAAATGGGGGACAAGCTCAAGCGGGCAGGATTTTCTTTACACCGCTCTTTGGGGGTTTTGGAAAAACAGATGTTTTGGCGGGTGGATGTTAGCTGTAAAGAGTGATCATTTTTTGAAGCCGAAAATGCCACCCTTGCTTTTGGTGGAAAATGCAGGCCTGGATTTTGGCTTTGAGGGTTTCGTGTCGTTCTTTTTTGCGACTTCTTTGGCGTGTTTGGTAGGTGGTGTTCCTAGTAGCATGTGGTCGAAGGACTCGCCAGTGGTGGCTGCCATATAAAAATGATAAAAGAGGGTGCTTTTTTTGAAGTAGCTTTTCTTTTTTAGCCACTTAGGCCAGCCGTGTTGCTGTTTGTTGTGGATGAGTTGAGAGAGATTGATTAGCAGGCTGACCATTTCCTGTCGGAGTGAGCGGCGAAGGTTAAGTTCTATGCCGATGGTTCTGTCAATTTCATCACGAATAATTTTAGACAGTTGAAAGAGAGGGGCACCTTTGCGAAACACACTTATGAGCTGAAACCGTGCCTCCGCCCATGGAATAAGGAATAGGCCGATAAGAAAAAAGTCGGGCTGGCGGTGAATTTTTAAGCTCAGAGATAAGGTGTTGATCCTGTCTATGGTTCGACATATTCCAGTGAGCAGTTCACGGGGATTCTCTGCAGGAGCAGAATTGCTGGCAAATATTTTTCGATAGAATGGGAAGAGGGCAAAAAACAATCCAGAATCAACGGCAA